>Ga0164313_10002994_pt1 | contig 15060 bp, 18 predicted proteins | sample GuaBasSedimGuay4_FD_113735 | JGI IMG/M metagenome (GOLD analysis project Ga0164313, IMG submission 113735) | Subseafloor sediment microbial communities from Guaymas Basin, Gulf of California, Mexico - Guay4, Core 4569-4, 0-3 cm | ecosystem: Environmental > Aquatic > Marine > Hydrothermal vents... | reverse complement strand
TGATCAAGCAACATAAGTTTAAGATAGACCAGAACTCTATCGAGCTTATCAACGAGGCGAGGAACTACTCATATCAGAGGTCACCTCTAGGGGAGTGGATTAATAAACCGATAGATAATTGGAACCACGGGATTGACGCCCTCAGATACGCACTTACATACAAGTTAGCCGAAGCAGATTCGATAGGAGCTTACGGAGTTATATGAAACACGCCGCAGAAGGTGTATTACAAGGCTACTACATCGCATAACTATCTTCAGGAAGGGGGTAATACTACACAGGGGTGTTAAGTCGTGTATGGGACTATCTAACCATTCATCCCAAATACTAAGAATTATTAGGATATGTTAAAAGTTTTAAGTATAATAGAGTATGGAAAAATATAAAAGAAATCTAAGAATAGAAGGAAACAAAGTCATATCATATACTACTCACGTAGCGACTATAAACTATGAGGATAAAACGCTAGAGAGATTAGGGTGGTGGTCCATGACTACTAGTAAACATATCAACTATGTAGCGTCAGAACTAGGCCTAACCGTTCATAACAAAACATTAGGATAATTAAAACTTTTAACCTATATTAGAGTATAGATTAAAACACCAAGTTAAGGTAAGTAAGTCGGGAAGGAGTTAGTCCGACGTATAAAGAGCCCCAAAAGACAATAGTCAGCTCACTGCTTAACTGGATTAAATTTAAAACGATTAGTTCGACCCTTGATAGGATAAGAAACTAAAGGCAAAACAAAGCTAATCGACCGATCATAGAGTAACGGGATAAAAGTAGCATCTACATGGAATCTGGAAGGATTATATAAAACACCGAAAAAGAGTATAACGGTATAGAAGTAGGAAACTCCACGAGAACCAGAAAGGGTTCTCTTTTTTTATTAGTATATTTACAACATGAGCCTTAGAGAAGAAAGATACTCCACGCCAATCAGCGAGGAACTACGAGAACAACTCGAACACAAACCAAAAGAAATACCACGAAAAGACCTCATAGATGCCCTCAATTCAATCAAAAGATCAATAGGAGAACTCACTAAAGCGTTCTCAATACTAGACAAATCTATACGAGATGGCAACAAACATTGACACACTTATCAGAACAGTAACTAACGACTTCGTAGAAGGGATGGAGAAGTCTGGAGAGTTCGCTCGAAGGAATATCATAGGACTTGTTAGAGAGCTAGACGTTAACGAGGACGGAACACTTATAGCTACAGATAGAAACTCATCCCTCATACAAGGTGTTAGCATAGGGATTCAACAAGTTACAGCATCCTTTGCGTTCGAGAATAGAGTTGACAAGGTAGTGAACTCAATCCCAGATATACGGAAAGCAGTCGAACGAAACTTCATAGTCCAACACGGGATAATCAAAGGCGAAACAATACCGATACTTAACAACCTCCAGACTAGAGTAGAAAACGATATGGAACAAATCCTATCGGCTCAGACTATCGAGAACGAAATCCATCAACCCGTATCGGATATTACTCAGCAACTCATACTAGGGAACTTTAGCCAAGAGAAAGCTATCGACTTTGTAAACGAGAAAGTACCAAACCTATTCACACAGTTCGCACACGTTAGAGTAGATACTACACTACAACAGTACTCTAGGTCTATCACTCAGATACTAGCAGAACAAGAAGGATTAATATGGTTCAAATACTCTGGACCTACTGGACCGACATCGCTAGGGAATCATATCAGAGACTTCTGCGATGATCACGTTGATCAAGTATGGCTCAAAGCAGAAATAGAACAATGGCCCCAACAGAACTGGGATGGAAAGATTCCGAGTACCAACTCATTCACTATATTTCAGAACCTTGGAGGCTACAACTGCAGACACGACCTCACCCCAGTAGCAGCTAAGGACGTACCACAAAGTTCAATTGATAGAGCAAAACGAAACGGATTACTATGATAGAAGAAAGTAATGTAGATAACCATAGAAGGTTACAGACGGAAATTAACAAACATAAAGTTGATATAGATTACTCTGTATTCAGGAAAACTCCTAAAGAACGAGAGAAACTAAGAAGGGCGAAAGCAGAACATAAAAGACTATACGGATGAGAAGAGATGATTCACAGATGATGAACTGTATTATTATGACCATGTTCGCAGGACTTATAATCGGACTTACACTAGGACTACTAATTGGGATAGCACTATGATTTCATTCATAGCTCGTACAGACGAAGGAAAGATCAAGATTCAAGCCAAGTCATCATGGGATGAAGTAACATTCTCGGAGTTCCTACAAATAGAAAAAGCATCTAAAGAGCTTGACTCAATCACTATATTCTCAATCCTAACAGGGATAGACTTCTCTGTAATAGCGAATTCGAAAGATAAGGAACTCCCGAAAGTACTCTCGGAGGTCACGAAGTCTATATACGACAACCCAGTCTGGGAGAACATCGCAGTACCTAAAGACCTCCTATTAAACGGAACGCCATACAAAGTACCAACAGACCTAGAGAATATAACCTTCGGACAACGAGTTCTCATCTCTCAACTATATAGAGATAATGATAATATTCACGAGGCTATGCCCCGAGCAGTAGCGATCATAATGATTCCGTCGATATTCGGACAGTACGACACGGACACGCAAAATAAAGTCAAAGAGGTCACTACTTGGGTAGAGAATTCATCAGCGGTACCAACGTATGGAGCGGCTCAGTTTTTTTTTCAGAAGTCGCCCGAATTATCAATCATTGGGCACAGTTATTTCAAAGGGTTCCAATTACAGGAGATGATACAGGAATCCGAGAACTAGCAGATGCAAAAAGATTAGACCCCTTCAAAGACCATATATCATTAGATAATATGGTAAAACGGTCACACGGAGCATATACACATGACGATGTATGGCAACTAAACCTTATATTTGTAATGGAATTACTCCTTATGTATTATGAACAAGATGCATATTTGAGCCGAAGACATAGAGTGAAAGAAGAACTAAAACAAAAATAATGACTGACGCATTAATAGGATTCATAGCTGGTATAGGGTTTTCAATGATATCACTTATGGTCGGAGCAATAACCTTTACAATCTGGAGCAATGGAACTAAACGAAGAAATAAAAAGAATAGCGACTGAACTAAACTGTCTATATTTTAGAGCAACTCCAGAAGAAATGAACGTTCTTGTCGAGGACAGAGACTTACAAGGGCTAACATTAGTAAACTTCGCGAACTTCCCGACAGTAGAATATAGCCTCGAAACATATCTTAGAGGTGACTACCCACTAGAAATAGAAGTAATCAGACTAGCAGAACAGGACGACTCCACAGAAGATTCAGATGTTCACGTCAACTATTGTAGAAAGATAGCAGAACGACTAGCGATGAAACTCCTCGACGTTCCAGAGGTTCTAGGATTCCCCGATTCATTCACAACGGATACCTTCGGACAAGTCAAGAAATATGACGACGTTCTCACAGGTGTTACGCTCAATATTACTGTCACTGTAAACGCCTCCTGCTAATGGCTCGGAGCGTTCGGATTAGATATCTATCTGGCAAGCCAACTAACTGGCAGAGGAACATAGCAGAGATGCTCAAGACCATAGCGGTCGATGTTCAGTCCCTTCTCTGGGACAACCATAGAGTAGCTTCAGGTGGAGCGGTCAACTCATTCGAGATTCAAGTCAAAGACAACGTATTTAGTTTCCTAGCTGTAGATTATATAGAATATGCCCTATTCGGTAGAGGCCCAGGAAAACCTCCTCCAGCACATAAGATTGCTAGCTGGGTATTAATCAAAGGAATTGAACCTCCAGGTCGGATGACCTTCGAGCAGTATGTCTATGCGATAGTAACTAACATAGGAAAGTTCGGAACACTACCCACAGGGATTGAACCTTCAGACCTTCAAGCAATATATGATCACGTCTATAACAAGTTTCAACCTATACTAGTCAAATCACTAACACGGTTTGTAGTCGGGTCGCTAGATTCAATATTTTTAAAGAACGGATGGAAAATAGTAACATAATATGAGCCTAAATTTAATCAAGTCACCTATATACGACAACGGGACAATAGTAGTCAACGCAGTAGCTGCGCTTAGCCAAGTATTCTTTAAAGTCCAACGAGATGATAACGACGGCACAGGCTGGTCAGTAGCAGATAACGGAGGGAAAGCACAGTTCACCTTCACAGTATTCCCAGGAGCGCTCGGAGTAGGTGATCGCTTCTTTATGGAACACGATAGAGTAAACTATGATGGACCAACAACTTTAGATTATGGAGTATTCGGACCAGTAGGATTCAACGAATATCGAGGAACACATATAGTAAACTCAATCGACGGAGCTGGAGTATTCACTACGACAACGGATTATATCTCAGCTATCAATCAAGGGATATGTACCTTCAGATTATGGGACGCTTACACTATGGCTGTGGTATGTAAAGCTGAAACAGTTACCTTCGACATAGTAACGATAGACTATAAAATCCCATACGATAGACCAGTCTTTACGTTCGACCTTAAAGAACCTTATAGACCAGTATTTCAGCTTTCAGATTCTACTCATAACAACGTTACAGCGGTCATCTCAGCAAGCAACGCTGATAGTATCTCTCAAGGAGGGTCGGCAATTCAGTCCTTCGCTATTCAGCTATTTCTAGCATACGTCCCGATAGGGAGAGAGTACGGTGCTAATCTTACAGGGTATGTATTACGAGAGTCAGTCCCTGGAAAGACACTTACACTATTCGAACACCCTAGATTATACGACGGAGCAAAGTTCACTGTTCGGATATACGTTGACGAGTTCTTTGATAACTACTTCGTTGTAGGACAGTTCAAGGATGTAAATAGACAACCTCTAGGAGCGCAGACCCAATCTAGCATACCATACGATGGATTAGGGTTTCTTAGTATCCCAGCGGTGCCTCAGTTCACTACGGATGATCAGAAGTACTGGGATATGTTTATCGGGGAGTTTAACGGGTCAGACTATATTCCAATATCCGAAACTAAAGAGTTTGAAATACACTGTAAAGAGGAGTTTGAAATACAACTTGCATGGGTCAACGACCTCGGTGGATTCGATACTATTATGACGAACATAGCTAAATTAGATTCATCGTTCATAGCAAAAGAAGGCCTAAGCTACAAGAAAGGTGGTACCTTCGACTGGGAAGATGGTGTCGATAGATTAGTTCAGCAACGAGGAGTGAGGATACAAAGATATAGTGTAACAATAAAAGGACTTTCAAGAATAGACCTTGCAGCGGTTCAGAATATACTCACATCATCTTATGTAGCGTTCATATCTTCTGGAGACGCTCAGTCGGAAAGTAGCGGTGTAAGAGTTAAGGTCGTATCAGGTTTCACTATACCGTATAACGTTGGGCAGCTTCAAGAGTATGACTTCAAATGTATAGTCGAGCTACCAGATGATTCACAATTACTAGAGCAAAGAATAGGACTATGAGCTTAATACTAGATATACAAATTGACGGTCACAGTATGGAGCTATTCTCTGACGAGGACAAGAACTTCTATATCACAAAACAACTTCACGACCTTCGCGACCTTACTACTCGGAAAGCGACGTTCACTAAAACGATAACGGTTCCAGACCACTCTACAAATCAATGGATACTTAGACAATATTTTGGGTACTATACGAGAGCAACTACTGGACTGATATCCTACTCTAATGTCGATATCTATATGGGAGGAGTTCCAGTAATAGTTCAGGCTCGTCTATTCTCAGCTAAAAGAAACGTATTAACAAAGGAAATCGAAATCACTATTCTAGGAGGAGATCAAGATTTCTTTACCCAGCTCAAAGACGAACCTATCAGTCAACTATTCACAGAGGTTATCCCATGGACAACCGCAGACCTTGCACTTAAAGTAGATGAAGCAACTTTCTGGGTCTATGCCGATTCGCTATGGACTAACAACGATTCATGGGAAGGGTTTATCAATATCAATTCTGTAGGCTCGAACCAGCTACTCGGAGTTATGGATACGCAGCTCTCTGGAGTATTCCTATACTTTCGTGAGATATGGGATAGGATTATGGCGAACCTAATCGACCTTAATGTCATAAACGATTGGGATACATCTCTATTCGATACCCAAGCTATGGCCTGTGCCGCTCAACAGTTCCTAGATTCATTCGAGAAACCAGCAGGATTCATCTCAGCGGTTAATCAAGAAACTCCTTCACACTATACAGAGGACCAGACAGAAGTAGTCCTCACATACGATACGGTAGAAACTGACCCAGAGAACTACTGGGATATCCCTTCGCAGAGTTTCATAATAGGACAGGATTCAACTATCAGAATTACAGTACAGGGTGACTTCGATGTAACGTGGTACCAGTCAGGGAATACAGACGTAAACGAAGTATCACTACTCAAGAACGGTACGAAGATTCAAACATGGGAGTTCCAATCAAACAAGGACGACACAGTGTTCGAGTTCATAGCATGGGAAACAATCATAACAGCCTTAACTGGAGACACATTCCAACTCGTTATTACAACGGGAGCAAACGCCTCTCCACTACCTTATAAGATTAATCACCACGATGGCACGTTCTCGGTTACTTCTGGAGCCCAGTCAGATGAAGTACTCCTCTCGACTATTATTCCAGAAATTAACCAAAAGGATTTCGTCAAGTCAATACTACACTTCTTTCACCTCGTACCCTATGCTACAGCTCGGGATATAAAGTTCAAGAACTGGGACGATATAGTAAATGATGAAGTTGATATCCTAGATAGTAAGATGGATGTTTCATCAGATATTATAGATAGTAACAATATCCCAACTTATGGGCAGGAAAATGAGTTTCGATACCTAGACGATTCAAACGTAGCGAGGACGGATATGAACTCCTCTCTACCTTCATACGTTGAGATTCTACCAGAGAAAAAGACAATGATTCAGCTCCCTTATTCGGCATGTGATTTGAGCTTCATACCGAACGAAGGTGGAGCTACTGAACCTCGAGCATCCGTTCCAGCGTATCCGTATAAGTATGAAGAAATAAAAGGAAACCAAATCCAACTGAAACTAAATGACCTTACATATCAGACCGTTGATAATAATAGCTTAGAACCAGGAGACGTTATAACGTGGAAAGATGGAGCAACGTTATATCGTAGGAGAGTAGTATCGGTGACTACGGAATCAGAAGGGATTATGAACGAAACGTGGCCAAACGGTGATCAGTCCTTCGACTGGCAGATGTTTAAGTACGACACGAACAACCTTAATATTCACGTAGTCGAGATCAGTCAGAACCCCGAGTCAATTCATATTACAGACGGTTCGGAAACCCTAACAACGGTAGTGACGAATAAGAAAGCGTTATTCTCGGATAACCTTCTCTGGGGAACATTACTTAATAACTGGTACCATAGGTTTGGGCTTTCAATAGAACATCCGTGGGCTTTACAGTTCAAGATGAACCTCTCGATTGCAGAGTTTCAAAACATTTCAAGCCTAACACCAATATGGTTAAGTGAGTTCGCAGACTATTTCTACCTTAATAAAATAGAGCAATTCAAGCCCGATTCTCTCACTAGGGTAGAGTTAGTAAGGATATGGACTGAACCTGCGAATATCAGCGATGCCCTACTAGAAATCACGCCTGTAAATACAGTAGTCCTAGACGATTGGAACGAAGGTGACCCTCAACTAGATACAATATTTAGCATAAAGAATCTTGGGCCAATCACGGTAGTCGTTGCGATTACTCATTCAGGAGGCGTGGAGTGGTCGATTAGCAATACAGGATTCCCAATTAATTCTGGAGCGACAGTTGACGTTACAGTATCATATCTTGGAGGAAACCCAGTAGGTGACGAGCTACTCGAGATAACATTTGACCCAGAGGATGGGCCTACATTAACTAGGTACGTATCAGTACAGACAACGAATCATGCCTATGCTAAAGACGCAGCATATATCCCAGTATCTGGAACGATAACAAACGAGGAGGGTTGGATAGGAATAAACCCTGCTAGTTCACCACCGTTTAGCTTTGACTTTATATTCGGTGACGTTCTAAACTCCTCGATAACAATGTCAGGGAGCGCACAGGCAAAGATGCTACACCAGTTTATAGATGAGGTTACTGGGGATATAATCAAGGAACAAATCAACGACCTCCCTACATCTACTCTATCACTAGATACTGGAGAGCAGATGGTAGGATATAGAGGAGGAAGGATTCTAGTCGATTATCAACAGATATTAGACGCTGACGCATTTGCTCTAGTCATAGAAACAACTCTAGGAAGCGAGGACGTTACACTTCCATTAGTTAACGGTGGGACATTTAACTTCACCGTAGATTGGGGGGACGGTTCAAGCGACACGATAACCGCATGGGATGACCCTCTAGCAACTCACACTTATGGAGTAGCTGGGGAATATGTCGTTGTAATGATCGGAGCGCTTACAGTATTTCAAGTTAACGCAGGAGCGTTCGCGACATATCCTAAACGAGTTATTCAATGGGGACAGACAGGACTGACCTCGATAAACCTCAACGGATGTATAAATCTATTCGAAGTGCCAGAAGATACAGCTAACAGCTTTACAAGCGTTACTACATTACAGTTCTTCTTAAAAGGGTGTATATCATTAACCTCAGTACCAGCAGGGATATTCCAGAACTGCTCTCTAGTGATTACAGCTAGTGAGGTGTTCAGAGAAAGCGGAATCCTAACAGTCCCGTCGGGTATATTTGATGGGCTTACAGCGGTCGTTTCTATGACATCAATCTTCTACGGCACTCCAATATCTTCACTTCCTACTGGGCTACTTGCAAACCAAACTCAGGTTACAAGTTTAGCGTTCGCATTCTATAATTGTCCGAATTTAATATCAGTACCAGAAGATATATTTAGCACCGTTACTCTACTTGAATCTATCAGTTCAATATTCGAATTATGCACAGGATTAGTATCTGTGTCTGACAAGTTATTTATAGGAAACCCAAATATAACAACAGCTAATGCAGTATTCAGAGACTGCTCTAGTTTAGAAAGCCTACCAGGATTACTATTTAGTTATAGCCCTTTAATTATAACCTTTAGCGACTTATGTAAGGACTGTAGCTCTCTCGTATTCGTAGGTGATGGAATCTTCGCTGGAAATACAGAGGTCACGATAATGAGTAGTATCTTCTGGGGATGTAGTTCACTAGACACGCTACCAGAAAATCTATTTACGACTAATAATAAATGTACTGCATTCGGATTCGCGTTTATAAATTGTATAGCTCTCAAGTTATTACCAAACGTAATGTTCGGAACTAATACTACACCAGGGATTGATATGTTAAGAATGTTCCAATCATGTACAGGACTATCTGGACCGATTCCTGGAGGGTACTTCACGAATATGCCTAACATAGATAGCTTTAAAGATACATTCAAAGCATGTGCAGGACTACAAGGTGACGCACCAGACCTATGGAATACACACCCAACAGCGGACGGGACAACTTGTTTTAACGGGTGTAACTTTGATAACCAAGCATCAATCCCAGTGGATTGGAAATAATATAGACTATGGCAACAGAAAAACAAACAGTATTATACGAATTAGAGTTTGACGATTCAGGAGCGATCAAGTCGTTCAGAAGTATAGAGTCGGCTGCAGAGAGCGCAACCGTAGCAACAGAGAAACTCTCAGAGAGTACAACGGATTACTCCTCAGCTCTATCGTTACTCGATACCCAGCTTGGTGGAGTTGTAACTAAATCAAAGCAATCCGTATCCGCTCTGAAAGGAATTACAGTAGGGCTAAAAGGAGTTAGGCTTGCACTAGTCGCGACTGGGATAGGAGCGTTCATTGTTCTACTAGGGTCACTAGTAGCGTTCTTTACGAAGTCCGAGAAAGGAACTAAGGCACTAGCGGTGTCAATGGAATTTCTAGGTGATATAATGTCACCAGTTTTAGACTTATTTGTCTTATTAGGTGAGGGAGTATTCGGATTCATAGGTGCTCTTACAGGACTTGACGTGAAGCTAGAGGAGTCAATTCGACTAGAGAAAGAGCTAAACGATGAGCTGGAAAGAACAAATAGATTAACAGACGAAAGAGCGTTAACACTACATACTTTAAAAAAGGCATTATCAGACGAAAGTAAATCTATATCTGAAAGAACAATATTACTTTTTAATGCTGAAAAGATACTTTCCGAATCCTATGAAAGTGAAATAAGCTCTATTCAAGAGCTAATAAAAGAAAGAAGCCTAGCTGGAGAGAGCGTAGATGATTTGACGTTACAGATTCTAATACTAGAGGGAAAACGAGATGATGAAATACAACAGCTTGGCGAACTCTTAAATTATACTGGGGATTATACAAAGGAGATTGAAGATAATACTAAAGCGATCAAAGAAAATGAGGAAGCAGAATTTAGTAGATTAAAGGCTCAACTAGAGGCAGACGCAGTATCAGGTAGGCTAAGTAGAGTTGAAGCAGATAGACAGATTGCAAGGATAGGAATACTTGAGGAGGAGGGGAATATAAGGAGGCAACTATCGGATATAACAAAAGATGATGACGACGCACTAGAGCAACAGGCGACACTATTTGAATCTCTAGGGTCCAACTTACTAGCTTTATTTCAAAATACAGTACAGAATGAAAAATTATCGGCAGATCAAAGGAGAGTTATTCAGGCACAATATCATGCAGATGTTCGTGCACTAGGACAGGAACAAGCGGACTTCAATAAAGAACTTGCCGAATCAGATGTAAAACTAACAGAGGATACCTCGGCTCAGAAGATTGCTATTGCTAACATAGCATTATCAGCCCTCTCGAATGGTATAAAAGCTATATTTGGAGAGAATAAAGCATCAGCCATAGCGACTACGATTATCAATACAGCTCAAGGAATTATGAATTCATTTGCTTCGTTACCAACTCCAGCTGCAATCGTAGCCTCAGCTGGTATCGCTGCACTAGGAGCTGTATCAATTGCTAAGATTTCATCTACAGAAATTCCTAAAGCAGAGAAGGGAGGAATAATCGGAGGACAGTTACATTCAAACGGGGGGACGATTATAGAAGCAGAACGAGGCGAAGTGATACTCAATAGAACCTCGATGGCAAACCCTCAATTACTCTCGATAGCTAGTGCGATTAATGAATGGGGTGGAGGAGTAGGATTTGCTCAACAAGGTGGACTTGTAGGTGGTAGAGAAACAGAACTACTCTCGGCAATCGAAGGACTTACACTAGACGCTCAAGTTGTTCTAGTCACCGAAGATTTAGATGCAGTTAATAACAGAGTAGCGGTAACGGAATCAATTTCAACTTTATGAAAAGACGCGACCTTAAAGCTCTATATAATGCTGGACTGATAAGCTCTAAACCGTTCAACTCTTTTGAGATTAAATCGAAGGTAGCTCAGTATGAATCGCAAGGGATAGGGAGGACTGAGTCAGCATCGAAAGTGGCAGAACTTCTAGGGGTTCATATCAATACCGTCTGGAATGCACTAAAGGCTACTCGAGGAATAACACTAGATTAGTACAACAGTTCTTGTACTAAATAGCAAGAGGGCATAGCTTAGATTATCTTAGCCTCATGAATAAACTTAGATTAGATGGAGTCATTGGCATGGATGATAGTTCAGCCGAATCATTCCAATCAAGAATCGAAGCTCTCAATCTCAAACCAGAGGATGAATTAAGTATCATTATTAATTCAGAAGGTGGGTCAGTCTTTGAAGGATTTGCTATTTATAACAAACTCCGAGCGTTACCGAACAAAATCAATGTTAAGATAGAAGGACTTTGCGGCTCGATAGCTACATTAATAGCTCTCGCTGCAGACCATGTTCAGATGTCCGAAGTAGCCTTATGGATGATTCACAGAAGCTCGTCTATGGTTCAAGGAAATCAGGAGGAGCTAAAAAAAGAAATCGAAGTGCTAGAGAATATCGACAGTACTTTAATAAATGTCTATGCTGGAAAGACAGGACTTGATAAAGAGGAGATTGAAGCCCTTATATCAAAAGAAACTTTCTATACAGCAGAGGAGGCTCTCAAAGCAGGGTTCATCGATGAAATCGTTGACCGAGTAGAGGAGAGAATCGCAGCACATATTAAAATAAATAAACATACAATTATGAACCTAAAGCAATTTTTTGCACAATTTAAGGAAACTGCAGTCGAAGAAACTGTAGTTGAGGTTACTCCAGTTGAAACACCAGCTGAGACAACCCCAGAACTGTCTCTCGAGTCAGTTAACGAACGTGTAGGCATGCTGACGGAGCAAATCTCTAATCTTGCCGCAGTTGTGGAGGGATTAGTTGAAGCTATGCAGACGGAGGAAATTCCAACGCCTGTATCTCCTGAAGAAGTTGAAACGATAGTAGAGGCTCGTCTGAAAGCTCAGATAGAAGCTCTACCTAAGACTAGTGGAAAAACTCCACAAGCAAACGGAGCATTTAATAAGGATGCGAATAGCGGATACACTCCGAGATTTCCAAACTTTAATGCGATGATGAGTCAAATCGAATTAAAAACCAGAAATCACTAAGACATGGCTATTACATTTTCATCAAACTACGTAGGTGATGTAGAAGAAACAGTCTTCTCATTAACAGTAGTCGGCAATCAAGCCGTAGAAAAAGGGTCAGTTCACGTTGAGGCAGGAGTACAAGATACTTTATTCCTTCCAAGATTCAACGCTGCAGCCGACCAACTTCAAGCCCGAGTAGCAGACCCTGATACTGCACAAGCATCAGATTCTTTTACATGGGATGAAAGAAGCATAGAACCGTTAGACACTATGTTTTATGACGAGTTTAATCCAAGAACTTTCGAGTCAGCTTGGAAACCTTTTCAACCAAACGGTCCATTAGTGGACAGAGTTATGAACCCACTGATACAGTCGGCGATTATGGCAGAAGCTGTTCAGTCAGTAGGTACTCAGCTAGGTAAGATTATCTGGCAAGGTGATACTCTTGGTGCTACCGCAATATCTTTCTTCGATGGTTACATTAAGATTGCTACCAACGATGGTGCAATAGCAGTTACTCCAGCAGGAGCTATTACTGCAGCTAATGTTATCCAAATCCTCGAAGATTCAATCGCTGCTATCCCAGACGGAGTATATGAAGACCCGAATATGATTATCCACATGTCTACTGCAGACATTAGACTTTATAAAGAAGCTGCTCGCGCACTTGATTTTAAAGGAGCTAATATCACAGAAGCAGGTGAGGATAGATTCGGAGGTTTCGAAATCCGAGCATATTCTGGAATGGCTAAGGATACTATCCTAATTGCTAAAGCAACTGCAGGAAAAGATTCAAACCTTTGGGCAGCTGTAGACGTATCAGGAGACGAGGAAAATCCTAAAATTGCTCGTACTAGAGCAGCTTCAGAATTGTTCTTCATCAAGATTATTTTAAAGTACGCTGTTAACATTCCTAACCCGACTGAAACAGTGCTGTATTTATCAGCTTAATTATTAACCTTAAAATTATAAAACATGGCTTGCACAGGAATTGATATAGGGTCAGCATTTGATTGCGAAAACCCTATTGTAGCTGCAGTCAACCAGAGGTTAATTCTAATCAATCAAAACGATTATAATGAGGCGGTGGTGACCTACGACGGCACCCTCACCTCGTTAATCGCTAACATTGTATTAGCAGCTGGTGGAAAGCAGGGTTATGCCTTTGAAGGTATTAGAGCTACTTTACAACCTCAATCCGCATTTATACCAGGAGTATCTAGCTCGGGATATGATCATCAACTAGACTTTGTAGTGTTCGATATCTCTCAGGAGCAGAAAGACAATCTACAAAAGATGGGTCTAGGAAAGATGGTAGCGATAGTTGAGAACGCAAATGCAGTAGGAAATGCTAATAGTGTTTTTGAAGTATTCGGAAAAGATGTAGGACTTGAATTAATTACCAATGTTCGTATAAACGGAGATCAAGACACCTCGGGTGGGTTTGCTATCCAATTGAAAACATCGGATAATCAAGGGAAAGAACCTAAACTACCAACATCATGGTGGGATACGGATTACTTGACTACTAAAGCGAAAGTTGATACACTCTTAATACCAACAGTATAATGGCACAAGTAGATAAAGCAACATTTATTACTCAGATAGACGCAGCAGCTGCTGCTCTAACAATAGCGATGAGTGATACACTCTTAACGGAAGTAGCTGGTCCATTAAAAAGACCACAAACCCCTTTAAGAAAGGTCGAAAGGCTATTTATATTAGACCTCAAAACTGGAGAATATAAAACGGACACGGATTATATTGATGCAGCTTATGAAGGGAAGTTTCCTAAAAAAGGAACATCTGGTGTAAATGCTATCGCAGACTAATGGCTATTTTAAAATCTAAAATTGGAAAGTTTTCAGTGGGTAGTGTTATAATTACCCCTGAATCTTCTCAAGAGGAAATTAAATCACTACTAAAGTTTAGGCCAGATTTAAAGTCGTATTTTAGCAGTATATCTAAAACTAAGAAAGATGGCAAAAACAGCAAAAGAAACACCAACTGAAGAAGTAACGAACGTTAAAGAAATTGCACCAAAGAAGTCGAAAATAACAGAATATTGGAAACGACCTTGGGGTTCAGGAACGGGTGTTAAAGTTGGTAAAGTTGAAGCTAACGACAAAAAAGCATTTCTAAAAGCATGTGAATTAAACAATGTAGTTCCAGACTTAGCATTGTGGTTCACTAGAACAAAGCCAAAGAAAATGACTACTCTCTGGGAAGCGAAGTTAGAATCTGAAAAGAATAAATAATGAGCAACGTTGGTATAGCGATTAATCAACCTTTTAAAAAGCGTATTCCTCAATCTATGGAGTTTCGCTTTAATATCACTAACTATGATGTTGACAACCTATATCCTCAGAAGGTCAAAGAAATTATCCTTGCCTCTCCAATAGCAAACCGTGCTACACTAGCATATAGTGATTTCCTTCGGGGAAACGGATTCGAGGAGAACGGAGATTTTGTTATAAACGATCAAGAGGAAACTATAAATGAC
>Ga0164313_10002993_pt1 | contig 15061 bp, 15 predicted proteins | sample GuaBasSedimGuay4_FD_113735 | JGI IMG/M metagenome (GOLD analysis project Ga0164313, IMG submission 113735) | Subseafloor sediment microbial communities from Guaymas Basin, Gulf of California, Mexico - Guay4, Core 4569-4, 0-3 cm | ecosystem: Environmental > Aquatic > Marine > Hydrothermal vents... | reverse complement strand
TTATGCTCTACCTCATAGTAGCCCTCATAGCAAGTCGTGCAAACTTCTCTGAACTTACAGAAGCCCCACTATACATTTTTGCAGGGTTTGTCATCATCGCAATACACGTAGTTATCATGGTTATCTTCGCTAAACTTTTCAAGCTTGACTTATTTAGTTTAGGTGTGGCTTCACTAGCAAATATAGGAGGGGTAGCCTCAGCTCCTATCTTGGCTTCAGCCTATTCTAAAGCACTCATACCCATAGGTGTACTTATGGCGATGATGGGATATATACTTGGTACATTTGGTGGATTGATGGTTGGGAAGATTTTGGAGATGATGGTCTAAAAAGCTAAAGTTTATATCTAAACTGTAATCGTGAACCTTATTTTATATGAAGTTAATATATAATAAATACGTTAATTATACTAATGCGGAGAAGTAAATGGATTTTCATGTTTAAATTTTTTACTCTTTTTGCTTTATTTTATTCTACATTATTCTCTGCAGATCTAACCATCATTGATGGATTTCAAAAAAGTGACAACTTTACACTAAAATATTATGATGACGAAAACTCTCTTTTAACCATTGATGAGATTGAAAAAATAGATTTTAATGACACCCTGCCCAGTCAGTTTACTATGGGCTATAAATATGACAATGTCTGGTTTAAACTTGAAATTGAAAATACCAGTAAAAATGAAGATTTTGTCCTTTATTTTACTGAATCTATTTGGTCTATTTTAGACTTGTATACAAAAGAAAATGCTACATGGAAAGTACAAAAAAATGGATTAAACATTCCCATAAATGACCGTGCGATTACAGACAGTTCTCCAGCGTTTAAACTACATATAGTGAATGGAAACAGATCTGTATTTTATATAAAAGGTAACACCATTGCAAGTCAAATTGGAGAATTTGAACTTTACACAAAGAAAGAGTTCTTCAATCCCAACCGTGTAACACTGACAGAATGGTACACTATTTATGCCTTTGTCTTATTTATATTTATTTTACTTAATTTATATAATTTCATTATCATTAAAGAGCGTGTCTATGCTTACTATATGGTATATGTATTTACCTATATTGTATTTACTTTTATGCATAGTGGCGTATACATCTCTTTTGGTTTTCCAAACTGGCAGGAAGGACTTCATGTACTTGGTCAGTTGGTGTTGTCTTCTCTCTTATTATTTAGTATGGAGTTTCTAAAACTTTCTAAAACCTATCCTGTGATGGAAAAAGCCTTTAAATACTTAGCTGTAGGTGCCTTCATTTTTGCACTATTACTTTCACAAAACATCCCTTATTCTACTGTTGCAAGTAATGTATTTTTCTCCGGAACCTTAATATTCATTGTTTATGTAGCAGTAAATGTCCTAAAAAATGGTTTTTCCGGGGCAATGTATTATCTTATCGCTTTAATGCTATTCCTCCCCGCTATGGCTATGATGGCAATGAACTTTAATGCTATGTTGGTCAATAATGATTTTACACGTTATATGTTTCTTGCCGGAGCATTTGTAGAAATATTTTTATTTACTATCTTGTTAACAAACAGATATGTGATTATGAATAACACTAATAATCTTTTAACCCTCAAAACAATGGAATTGGAAAATATTAGAAAACAGCTTACGATAGAGGCAACCACTGATATTCTAAGTGGTTTATATAATCGTCGATATTTTTATGATATCTCAGAAAAATATTATCTTACAGCTAAGGAACAGGATCAGAATCTGTCGGTTTTAATGATTGATATTGATAAATTCAAAGATGTCAATGATACTTATGGACATTATGTTGGAGATAACATCATTGAATCATCTGCAAAAATCTTGACTAAAAATATCAGGAAAAATGATGTTGTAGCAAGATATGGTGGTGAAGAGTTTATCATTTTACTAGAAGATAGAGGAATTGATAAAGCGATAGAGTTAGCTGAGTGGATCAGAGTTGAAATTGAAAATAATCTTATTACGGTGGACAATGGAGATGAGATACATGTTACTGTAAGTATAGGTGCTACTCAACTTCATCACATCAATGATAAAAATATTGATGAGACTATTAAACGTTGTGATAAGGCACTTTATCAAGCGAAGGATCAAGGTAGGAATATAGTTTCCAGTATCTTGTAATTTATATATAATAGCTATGTTATGTTTTTAGATACAATAACCCTATGAAAATCACAAACATATATACTCAACCTCTCAAAGCCCCTCTTAAAAAACCCTTCATTACTTCCCTTCGTCGTGTAGATACACTCGAAGATCTTGTAGTCATTATAGAGTGTGATGATGGTTCTGTGGGCTATGGTGAAGGTGCTCCAACTCCACAGATAACGGGTGAGACTATGGGGTCTATGGTTGCTGCTATTGCGTTCATAAAACCTCATATACTTGGTCGTGATATAGAAGACTTTGATGCTATTCTAAAATTAATTCATTCTCTCTTAGTTAAAAATACCACAGCAAAATCTGCACTTGAGATAGCCCTTTATGACTTAAAGGCAAAATCTGAGAAACTTCCTCTCTTTCGTATGTTAGGTGGTACACAAACAAAGTTTTCTACAGACATAACCATAAGTATGGGTGAGATAGACAAGATGATAGCTGACTGTCATAGTGCAGTGGCTTTAGGTTATGACACCTTGAAAGTAAAAATAGGTGATAACCCTCGTAAAGATGTAGAACGTGTGATAGCTATAGATGCGGCATTAGACAGTGACATAAAACTAAGACTCGATGCTAACCAAGGCTGGACAGCTGTACAGTCTGTCGAACTTCTACATGCACTAGAAAAACAAGACATCATCGCAGAGTTCATAGAACAACCTGTGGCTGCAGATGACATAGAAGGACTCAAATACATTAAAGAACGTGTACAGACTCCTTTACTGGCTGATGAGAGTATCTTCTCACTGAAAGATGCTAAAAAACTCTTAGAATTACAGGCCATTGACTATGTAAACATTAAGTTAGCAAAAACAGCAGGCATAAGCCAAGCTTTAGAACTTGCAGATCTTTCTAAAAATTTTGGAGTGAAATGTATGATAGGCTGTATGCTAGAAGGTCCTATATCTGTTGCTGCAGGTGTGCATGTGGCTTCTGCAAAAGCTGATATCATTACTATGCTTGACCTTGATGCAGTGAGTCTTCTGGCTTCTCATCCTGTAAAGACAAGTATAGAATTTAATGAGAGTGAGATAGTCCTGTCCGAAGATATGGGACTGGGTGTCTCTTTGGGAGAGATCTCAAACCTATAATAAGTGATATAATGATATGATATAATAGATATAAAATTTTTATAAACAAAGGAAAAGAATGAATAAAATACTACTAAGCTCAGTGCTTGCAACAGCACTGCTAACCATCAATGTTTCTGCAGAAACTCCAACCCTTAAAAAACCTGCTACATCTGTAAAAACCCCAACACTAAAGAAAGCTGAGACACCTACAAAAGCTGTAACGTCGGTAACTCCTGTAAAAGCTGCCGCGCCTGCAACATCAGTTAAAGCTGCCAAACCTGCAACATCGGTCAAAGCTGCAGCTCCTGCAACTTCTCTAAAGGCCAAAGCTTCTGAGACACCTGCAACTCTGAAAAAACAGCCTCAGAAAGCTCCTGTTAAAGCAACTGTTGCACCTCTAAAAGAAATGCCTGTTCCTACTAAAGCAACTAAAACACCTGTAAAAGCAATGCCTGTTCCTATTAAAGCACCTGAAGCACCTGAAAAAGCAATTTCAATAAAAGATATTCCTGTAAAAATAATTAAATAGCCTCAGACTGCTGCCTATAAAATAAGTTTTAAGTATGAGAATAAACAACATCAAACTCAACTGCGATATGGGTGAGGCTTTAGATATGCGCTTAGATGAGCAGATCATGCCTTACATAGACATGTCTAACATCGCTTGTGGTTTTCATGCAGGTAACCCAATAACCATGAAAAACTGCGTTAAAGAGGCAGAAGCCCATGGCGTAAGCATCGGTGCTCACCCTTCCTACTCCGACATTGAGGGGTTTGGACGTAGAGAGATGGCGTGTAGTGAAGAAGAAATAACTGCTTTGATACTCTACCAATGTGATGCTTTGAATGGCATCTGTAAATCTTACGGAACAAGCATCTCCTATGTTAAACCTCATGGTGCACTTTATAACACCATGATGAAAGATATGGAAGTCTTTAAAGCCATTGCCAAAGCGGTCTCCAAGTACGACAAAAATATCAAACTCATGATACTCTCTAATACATATAATCATGAGTATACTACCATAGCAGATAAATACAACATCTCCCTACTCTATGAAGTCTTTGCAGACAGAGCCTACCAAGATAATGGCCAACTCGTACCACGCTCAGAAGATGGTGCTGTGTTAGAATCTGTAGAAGAAGTACTGAACCGTGCCAAACTGCTAAAAGAGCATGGATACATAGAAAGTATCAATGGCAAAAAACTAACCCTTCAAGCTGACACACTCTGCGTGCATGGAGACAATGCCAAAGCACTAGGCATCATAAAAGCCCTACATCAGTTAAATCATGAAGATTGAAACTGCCTCTGTTGACTCTGTCATACTTTACTTTGAAGAGACCATCTCTGAAGATGTACTAGATAAGGTCCAACATGCTTTTCATAAGTTAAAAACACTCCCTCATATCATCAACCTTACACCTTCTTATCATTCAATACTAATCCAATATGATATTTTTAAATATGACATTGACGCCGTAAAGCAAAAAATTCAAGAGGCTATACTCAATACTCCCTTGTCTAGCAGCGGTACAGAGGGAAAGCTCATAGAGATACTTGTAGATTACAGCAAAGGTTTAGACCTTGATCGTGTAGCCAAAATACATGGACTAAGCCCTAAGCAAGTCATAGCCAAACACACAGGAAAGACTTACCGTGTGTATGCCATAGGTTTTATGGTCGGGTTTGCTTACTTAGCTTCTGTGGATGACTCTATAGCCACACCCAGACTAGACTCACCGCGAAGTAAAGTACCTCAAGGCTCCGTCGCCATAGCAGAGTCTCAAACAGCCATCTATCCACAGCAAAGTGCTGGAGGATGGAATATCATAGGACATACAGAGTTTGATGATTATGAACAGTTTGAGATAGGAGATAGCGTGAGGTTTGTTTGTGCTACTTCAACCCTGTATACCTATCACTATGTTTAAGGTACTCTCAGGTGGTATCTTCACTACAGTTCAAGACTTAGGACGAGATGGGTACACACATCTAGGCATCACGTCCTCAGGTGCCATGGATGAATACGCTTATAAATGGAGCCAAAAACTACTAGGTGCTGAAGACTACAATGCCCTAGAGATACTCTTAAGCGGACTCAAACTACAAGCCACAGCACCCACGACCATAGCCGTATGTGGTGCAGATCTAGGTTTCTGCATCAATGGTATCTCAAAACCCATCTGGCAGACTCACGTCATAAAAGCAGAGGACATACTCACTTTCGAAACAAGAAAATCAGGAATGCGAGCCTACCTAGCCGCAAAAGGTGGATTTACTGTCCAAAAATATGAAGACAGTTTCTCCACAACACTCAAAGAAAATAAAGGCAAAAAACTTAAAACGGGTGACACACTCCCTTTTAATGAAACACAAAGTGGTAACGTAAAACGTGTATCAGACAAATACATTCCAAATTACCCTACCCACATGACCCTACGCATTGTACTTGGGTATCAACATAACGACTTTAGCACATCACAAAAAGAGAAGTTTTTCTCTTCCACGTACACCCTCACACCAGAAATGAGCCGTATGGGCTACAAGCTACAAGGAGAAGCCATCATGCCAAATAATGATGGCATAATCTCAGAAGGTATTAGCTTCGGTGCAGTACAAATACCCCCAGACGGACAACCCATTATCCTACTAAAAGAGAGACAAACCATAGGTGGGTATCCGAAGATGGGTTCGGTACTACCGAGTGACTGTTTTAAATTGTCTCAATTACCCATAGGTGCTATAATAAGATTTGAAACTATCTCTCTTGAAGATGCGCAGAGTCACCAAAGGAAACTACCTAATGACTAACACAACAAACGATTCAAAAAATCTGTTAGCACTTAATAAGCCTAAGGGTTATGTGGTCACACGCTCTGATGAACGTGGGCGTAAAACTGTTTATGACCTTTTGCCACAGTGGGCTTTTGATGATGGGTGGATGCCCATCGGACGGCTTGATTTGGAATCTAAGGGGCTTTTACTGTTCACTACCAATGGCAAGATAGGAAATGCCTTGACGAAACCTGGAGGATGCATGAAGGTATATGAGATTTGGGTTAGAGGTCATGTAACCGATGAACATATAGCAGAGGCCAAAAGAGGTGTTGAAAGTAAGTATGGGTTATTAAAAGCACTTGTAGTCGAGAAGATAGGTATGGGTGGCGCAAAAACTAAACTAAAAATAGTCATAGACGAAGGGAAGAATCGGCATATACGCCGACTTTTTGGGGCCATGAAAGACCAAAAATTCGGAACCCCTTTAAAGGTGCTAGAATTAAAACGAGTGAGCATTGGCAGCTTTGAGCTTAACATCGAAAGTGCTAAGTGGCGTTACCTTACAGTTGAAGAAGAGAGAATGCTCATTCCAAATTTTTGATCAACAAGAGAGCTACTTTTTTGCCTCTTTTAGTATCTGATATGCTTGGTTTATTTCTTGCATTTTAGCCGTTGCTTCTTCTATGTAAGCGGCATCTTTCTCTTGTGATATCATAATGTCTGGATGATACTCTCTTACAAGATTTCTATAGGTCTTTTTAATAGTACTAAAGTCATCACTTTCATTTACACCTAACATCTTACAAGCTTCTTCAATACTCATAGTTTTTGGTTGGTTTTTAGTCATGTTTTCAAATTTCTGCAGTATAGCCTCATATTCACTAGGTGCTATCTCTAACTCAGCCACGATGATTCGCAAGACCTTGTCTTCATCAGAACTAAGACCATTATCTACAAAGGCAAGTTGTATTAAAAACTCTACAAACTGTCTACGTTTTAAGCGGCTAGATCCTAGTAGTTTGTTTAAAGATTGCGCTACCTTTTTGGTATCATCCACTTTTTCTTTTTCTTCATTGAAAATCTCTTTTAAAATATCTCTTGTTTTCTCTTTTTCTATAAAAATCTTAGAAATATCATCAAACATCATACCTATGAGTTGCGCTTCTAATTCACTGACTCGCCCATCTGACTTAGCCACTTTTGCCACAAGTGCTATAAAATGCCCTAGCCCACTCTCTCTAAATAACGCTTTTGATCCCGATAACGTATTGAGTTTCTTTATGGCATACACTTTGTAGAGTCTAAAGGCTACATATAAAGAAACTATCACAGAAAGTGTTACAAATATATTTACGATGAAAATGTAATAGAACGCTACTAAAGTTACACCTAAAACTATCCATTTTTTAAATTTAATCATGATGTGTCCATTTTAAAATATTTTAAAGATTTTAGCAAAACTTACTAAAACCTACTTCATTGAGATACAATAGCACCATGAAAACACTAGAACAACTTAAATCAGGACAACTCATAGGAAGTAAAAGGCTCAAGTTAACCTGTGCTTTAAAAGAATTTCCCAGAGAGATCTTTACATTAGCTGATACTTTAGAGGTCTTAGATATGACTGATAATCATCTACATACACTACCAGATGACTTTGGAAAACTTCAACATCTCAAAATTCTTTTTTTGTCTAACAATCTCTTTGAAGAAGTACCTACTGTACTTTCACACTGCCCAAACCTCTCCATGATTGGCTTTCGTAATAATCAAATAACCACTCTGGCTGAAGATGCCCTGCCTCTTAGCACACGGTGGCTCATACTGACGGACAATGCCCTTAGCATACTGCCAGAGTCTATGGGTAAGTTGATGTATCTGCAAAAGTGTATGCTCTCCGGCAATAAACTTACCCATCTGCCAACAAGCATGAAATACTGCGAAAACTTAGAACTCTTACGAATTGCGGTCAATGCATTTACAGAATTACCCAAAATGCTTTTGGAACTACCAAAACTCTCATGGCTTGCCTATGGAGGCAATCCTTTTTGTGCAAAGCACCCTGCTTGTGATACACCACTAAAAGAGTTAGCATGGAGCGACTTGGAACTTGGAGTTGTACTGGGAGAAGGTGCATCGGGGCTTATATCTAAAGCTCTCTACAAGGGTAAAGAAGTAGCTGTAAAGGTCTTTAAGGGTGACATTACCTCTGATGGTCTTCCTGAAGAAGAGATGGACATTAACATCTCTATGGGGCATCATGACCATCTTGTTGATGTACTTGCGAGAGTAACAGGTCATCCTGAGGGAAAAGATATCTTAATGCTGGAACTCATACCTTCTTCATTTTTCAACTTGGGCCTGCCACCTACACTTGAAACATGTTCACGTGATGTTTACCCCGAAGGCTTTACCCTTACACTTTCACAAAGTATAAAGATACTCCAAGGTATTGTGGATGCAGTTGTACATATGCATGAGCGTGGCATCATGCATGGAGATTTCTATGCACATAATATCATGATAGACAAAGAGGCAAATAGCATACTTGGGGACTTTGGTGGGGCTTCATACTATGAGCCTAAAGAAGTAAAAGTACGTAATGCTTTAGAACGTTTGGAAGTGCGTGCTTTTGGTTGCTTAGTAGAAGAGATGCTAATACTTTCAAAAGATGATCAGGCACAACTTAAACGAGATAAACTAAAATATATCAAAGAAAGATGTTTAACACAGGTGAATCATCAGAGACCACTCTTTAAAGAAATTCATCATATGATGATGACTATTTAGTGTTCATTTTTAGTTGTATTCTATCTCTTCAGGTGTAGTAATAAACACTTTATTGGATTCTTTATAGTGTTTTTTCTCAATATACTGTTCTACCATTTTAAAAATAACTTCCTGAACCGCATATAACGTTGTCTTAACTTCTGTTTCTACACAATAGCTAAGACTATTGTACATAAATATATTAGACATAAGAATTTCTCCGAATTTTTTCCCCCCGACAATATCTGTAGACTGACAAATAAGCATATAAATATTATTTTCTTTATCGATCTCAAGCAAGATATCTGTTCCACGCTTCCATTGTTGAAGTAAACTTTTCATGTTTCTCATATCATCTGCCGATATTAGAATGATAGTAAAAGTCAATTCGCCTTTGTGATTCATCAGATAATAAAGAAATTCAAGTGTTGTTCTTGCCTCATCCATTATCATTTTAGCTAATATAATTTCATCTTCATGAAATGACAATTCATTTTTATCTCTTCTTTCATACATAACCATGGCAAACCTTTTCAATAAAACAATAATAAATCTGTTGAATAATTATAACTTATTAATATAAAATTAGTTAGAGAATAATTGATGTTATATCATCACACTTTGTATCACATCTAAATTTTAGTTTTTTAGTTTTTACTATATACAAATGATAAATTATACGCTATTATTGAGTTGAATATAAATTTATATAAAAGGCAAAAGATGAAAAAGAAAAACCTATTTATCACGAAATTTGCAGTTGTTGCTCTAGCAGTAGGGGTATTGTCTCCGTCAATTAGTATAACTAATGCCACTCCAACTGTATCTGGAGAAGAAGTATATACGCTAAGTGTCTCTATTTTCAATACAGCAGAGGCAAGAAAAAGAGCAAGAGCAAAAACTGGAAATCGAAGTAGAAGTAGAAACAAAAATCGCAATGTTAATCGAAACCGTAATGTAAATCGTAATGTAAATGTAAATCATGGTGGTGGTCGTTATTATGGTGGAGGAAGTTACAACAATAATAATGGCGCGGCTCTTGTGGCAGGTATGATCGTTGGTGGCGCTATCGCCTCATCAAGCTCATCGAACTAATCTTACTGACAATTTAGTAACATTTTAAAACACAAATTATAAAAAAAAGGAACTTTATTATGAGATCACCACAAAAATTTCTACTTGCTACAGGTCTAGGGTTACTCCTTAGTACTTCAACACTCTCAGCAGATACAATGAGCCCAAAAGATATCGCTAAAAAAGTATATGATGCTCTTGATAACCATCAAAGCTATGCCTTTAATGCAACCATTGTCAATCATTCAGATGAAGGGGAAAATACACATAACGTTTCAGTAAAGATTAATCGTCCTAACCAATTACGTGTTGATATTATAGGGGATATTAGAAATAGAACTAATTACCTGAATAATGGTCTATACACTATCTACGACCATGACAAAAACTTTTATTTACATATTGATACACCCAAAAGTATTGAGGACACACTAGATGCGATCTTTGATACATTTGAGATCAAATCACCATTGGCACAGCTGATTTATACCAATATGGGAGAGCGTATTAAATTTGATAATAGTAAAAATTTTGGTATCGTTGACCTCAACGGTGTAGAGTGTCACTACATAGCATTTTCTGATAAAACAAAAGATGTGCATGTTTGGGTAACAACAGGGGAAACACCTCTGGTTAAACACTATAGAATAGTAGATAAAACAAGCAAAAACAATGCCTATAGATCAACAACTATCTATTGGAAAAATGCTAAAACAATTTCGCCAAGTGACTTTACATTCGCCGCACCAAAGAATGCCAAAGAAGTTTTTATAGACTAATTTCAGGTTTTTAAAGAGGAGAGATTACACTCTTTCCTCAAGTTCAATTTAAATATGCTTCAACTTTAGCTTCAATTTTCTTTGATTATTATCAACTCATCACTATTTCGCTATAATCCATTTATGAAAAAAATACTTTTAATATCTATACTATCAACAACATACATATTTTCTAATATCAATGTTGTGGTCAGTATTTTGCCTCAACATACTTTTGTAAAAGCTATTGGTGGTGACAAGGTAGATATAGCACTTATGGTAAAGCCTGGTAACTCACCGCATACCTATGAACCAAAGCCTTCACAGATGATAGAAATAGCTAAAGCAGACCTCTATTTTGCAATAGATGTAGAGTTTGAGAATGTTTGGCTGCCTAAATTTAAAAACTTAAACTCTAACATGCAAGTCATTGATCTTGCAGATAACATTATAAAAATACAAATACAAAAATCCCATGCTGATATAGCACATCATGATACACAAGATCATGAAGGTGATGACCCACACATCTGGACTGCGCCTACCAATGTAAAGATCATTGCACAGAACATTTATGAGGCTTTAGTAAAAAACGATCTAAAAAATAGTGCTTACTATAAAAGAAACCTCGAGATATTTTTAGCTTCTATTGCCAAAACTGATAAACAGATCTCACAAATACTTTCTACACTCCCAGTATCTCGTAGATTTATGGTCTTTCACCCTTCTTGGGGTTACTTCGCCAAAGATTATAATCTAGAACAGGTCCCTGTAGAAATAGAAGGTAAAGCGCCTAAACCTAAAGAGCTTATACATTTACTTAAAGAAGCAAAAGAAGAGAAGGTCAATGCCATATTCACACAACCGGAGTTTCCAGATACCGTAGCAAAAATAATCGCCAAAGAGTTACAGATACCTGTAGTTAAAGTAAGCCCTCTCTCATCTAACTGGTCTCAAACCCTTCTTAAGATTGCAAACACTATTGCGGGAAACAATTAATATGTCTGTCATTAAGATCAAAGATCTTTCATTTGCTTATGATAAGCAAATGATCTTGGAAGATATAAGCCTCAGCGTTGAAGAGAAAGACTTTCTGGCTATCATAGGACCAAATGGCGGTGGTAAATCTACCCTGCTCAAACTCATCCTGGGCATTAACCCTCTTAAGATCGGTAGTATTTCTATACTAGGTAAAAAACCTTCACAAAGCTTTACTCAAATAGGTTATGTCCCACAAAATACCAATATCAATACCGATTTTCCTATAAAAGTCATTGAAGTGGTTATGATGGGACATGTGGAAGGCAAACGCCCTCTTTTTGGTTATGGAAAACATGAAATTCAATGTGCCATGGGAGCATTAGAACAAGTTAGTATGGCAAACTTTGCACAGACAAAAATAGGCTCACTTTCAGGCGGACAAAGACAACGTATAATGATCGCCCGTGCCTTATGTGCCCATCCCCAAGTGCTCATACTTGATGAACCCACCTCCAGCATAGATATTAAAGGTCAAAGAGAGATATATGACCTGCTTAAAGTGCTTAATAAAACCATCACTATCATAGTCGTAAGCCATGATATTTCTGTTATTTTGGAATATGCCAACAAAGCTGCTCACGTTAATAAGAATCTATCTTACCATGACATCTCAGACAAACGTTCTACTTTCCACAAACATGGAAGTGATGAACACTTCTGTGAGATAGAACTTTTACAGATGCTAGGAAGTGATAATTGCAGCACTTGTGAAGATGAGAAACCAAAATGGAGTCTAAAACTATGATAGAGGCATTACAGTTTGAATTTATGCAAAATGCCTTACTTGCAGGTTTCCTTGTCTCTTTTGCAGCAGGTATCATTGGGTCGCTCATCGTGGTAAACCGTATGGTTTTTTTAGCAGGAGGTATTGCACATACTTCTTATGGTGGTATCGGTTTAGCGGTCTATTTAGGTTTACCTATATTTTTGGGTGCATCTATATTTGCAGTTGCAGCAGCCATACTCATAGCAGTACTCACACTTAAAAAACGTCACCGCATGGATACCTTCATAGGACTGATCTGGGCAGTAGGTATGGCCATAGGAGTGATCTTTGTAGACTTAACACCTGGCTATAACGTAGATCTCATGAGCTACCTTTTTGGCTCCATACTTGCAGTAAGCAGCGAAGATCTATACTTTATGGGTGCCCTGCTTTCTCTCATACTTTTAGTCGTAACATTTTGGTACAGAGATATTTTGGCAGTCTCTTATGATTCTGAGTATGCCAACTTACGTGGTGTAAATGTAAAATTCTTTTACACTCTTATACTCATACTATCTGCACTGACTGTAGTCATTGCCATCAAAGTGGTAGGACTCATTTTAGTCATTGCCATGCTTACTATACCAGTCTATATTGCAGAGAAACTTTCAAACTCTCTTTTCTCTATGATGTTTCTTTCTGGGTTTATTGCCACGCTCTTTACACTTGTAGGACTATGGATGTCATATACGTATAACCTTACTTCAGGCGCCTCTATTATTATTGTTTCGGCACTTTCTTTAGGAATATTTTTACTACTAGAGAAAAAAAATACACTATAAAAAGAACATTTTTACTAGTAATTAACCTATCCATTACAATGTTATAAAAACCCTTAGATAGAAAACATATACCCAGTAGTATCCGGAGGCTCTACTTTAGTCTCTTCCATATACTTCTCAGTATCAACTGAAGACATCGGCATAGCATAATAATATCCTTGAATATTTTTACAGTCATTAGCCAATAAAAACTCTTTTTGAACCTTTGTCTCAACACCTTCAGCTAAAACAACAAGATTAAGACTCTTGGCTAGAGCAATAATTGCTTTGACAATGGCAATATCTTCATCATTATTTGGGATATCTCTTATAAATGATTGATCTATCTTGAGCTTAGTAATAGGAAAACGCTTGAGGTATGACAGAGAAGAATATCCCGTTCCAAAATCATCTATTGCGATCCTAATGCCAAGTTCACTTATCTGATTGAGTTTAACAATTGCCTCTTCAGGTTTTTTCATGACCTGTCCTTCTGTGATTTCAAGTTCCAGCCATTCCGGTTTAAAATCAGTACTCTGCATAGTATTCTCAAGAACTTCAATAAAATTTTTAGATTCCAACTGTTGCATAGTAAGGTTCAATGCAAGTACACCGGGTTCTAAACCTTCTTTATGCCATAAACTAACCTGTTCCATTGCTATATTCATTACAATATTATCGATCTCAGAGATCATGCCTGTCTCTCTTGCGAGTTCCAAAAATTCTATAGGTGATAACAATCCCATGGTAGGGTGTTGCCATCGCACAAGGGCTTCCATACCTACTACCTTTCCTATAGATGCATCGACTTGTGTTTGAAAATACACAACAAATTCATCATTATTAATAGCCTCACGTAAACTCGCTTGCATAGCAACCCGTTTAAATGCAAATTCTGTCATCTCAGATGAATAAAACTGAAAATTATTTCGCCCTTCTTCTTTTGCTTTGTACATTGCAGTATCTGAATATTTTAAAAGATTCTCTACAGTATCTCCATCTTGAGGATAGTGACTGATACCTATACTTCCTGATACATAAAGATTACGACCATCAACTTCAAAAGGTTCAACTAATATCTTAAGGATCTTTTTTGCCAAAAAAGAAGAATCATCAATATCTTTAATATCTTCCATTATAATAGTAAACTCATCCCCTCCTACACGAGCAAGGGTATCAGATTGTCGTATATTTTCTTGAAGACGATTTGTTACCATTTGAAGAAACTTATCACCAGTCGCATGCCCTAAAGAATCATTGATCTGTTTAAAATGATCCAAGTCAATAAAAAGAAGTGCAAGATTCATTTTATGTCTCTTGGCTTTTTTAAGACCTTGCTCTAAACGATCATTAAAAAGAACACGGTTGGGTAGTTCTGTCAAAGCATCATGGTGCGCCTGATGATCTAAAATATCTTTTTGTTCGAGTAGTTTTTGTTCTGCTCTTTTCTTATCCGAAATATCTCTCCAAATGACATGCATAACATCATGATTATGTAAATTGATTGGGGTTAAAGTAACATCTACCCAAAAATCTTCATTATTTGCTCTGGTACATATCCATTCAAAATTATGAAAACCTTTTTTTATCGCTACTTTTATTATATCCGTCAATTTTTCATATGATCCTCGCCCATCTCCGTGAAACTTGTGACAGAACTTCAATGGATGCATATTCAGTACTTCATCTTTTGTATTAAGCTGTAACATCTCAACGACCTTCTGATTACATTGAACAAACTTATTATTTTCCATAATCAACACACCGTCTGGTGATTTTTCAAACAGAGTTTCAAAGGTATCGTACTCTTTTTCGAGTTCTGCTACATACTCTTTACTTCTCTCTTTTTCCAGAAAAACTT
>Ga0164313_10002992_pt1 | contig 15064 bp, 12 predicted proteins | sample GuaBasSedimGuay4_FD_113735 | JGI IMG/M metagenome (GOLD analysis project Ga0164313, IMG submission 113735) | Subseafloor sediment microbial communities from Guaymas Basin, Gulf of California, Mexico - Guay4, Core 4569-4, 0-3 cm | ecosystem: Environmental > Aquatic > Marine > Hydrothermal vents... | reverse complement strand
TTCACGGAGTGGGTCTCTTCCCTGCCGGGGCCTGAACTGGCCTTTTGAATCGGCTTATTGTAAACCCTGGAGGGTGGGAGAAGAAGCACTGATCTGCCTGTGGATAACTATGTGAGTAACAGTCGATGCCTGGGCGTGTTGCCCGGAATGGCGAGGCGGTGGTTCAAATGGGGGAAAATCGTAAGAACGTAAATAATAATATATATCAATAGAATACATCATATTTCTAGGAAGATAATTGATGGTTGGCGCTTAAGTCGATGATTTTTGGTTTCACACTCATTCTGTGCATAAAAATTTACAAGGGTGGTACCATCCTTGCGTTATGAATTCCCCGGAAAACAAAAACATCTACCGTTTCATCAACGAACGCCCGCAACTGGGCGCCCGGGTTTTTATCGACGCCAGGGCATCCGTCACAGGCGCGGTTTTGTTGGGAGATGATGTGTCTGTGTGGCCGATGACAGTCATCCGGGGTGACGTGAATCGCATCACCATCGGGGCGCGCAGCAATATTCAGGACGGCTGTGTATTACATGTCACGCACGAAGGCCCCTGGCAGCCGGAGGGTTTACCCCTGGTGATCGGCGAGGATGTCACCGTGGGGCATGGAGCCATTTTGCATGCCTGTACGATTGGCGATCGCTGCCTGGTGGGCATGGGGGCGATCGTGATGGACGGTGTTGTTATGGAAGCGGACTCGATGGTTGCCGGTGGTGCGGTGGTTCCGCCGGGTAAGCGGCTACCCTCCGGTACCTTGTGGCGCGGCAACCCCGCCCGGCAGGCACGGGAACTCACCGAGAATGAAATCAGCAACCAGGCCTACAGCGCACATCATTACGTTCGGTTGAAAGACCTGTACCTGCAGGAAATTCCCTGAATGGCGGGCCTGATGGCGCTCGGCCTGTTCGCCGCCATCGGCCTGGCGTTAATGGCCGGTTTCCCGGTCGCTTTTACCCTGGCCGGCGTAGCATTGATATTCGCCAGCCTGGGCGTGCTGACCGGCACCTTTGATCCGGTATTCCTCGAGGCCTTTCCAAACCGCATCTACGGCATCATGACCAACGAGACCCTGATTGCAGTGCCGGTGTTCATCTTCATGGGCGTCATGCTGGAGCGATCGAAGCTTGCGGACCAGTTACTGCAGTCTCTCACGCAGTTGATGCGCGGCACGCCGGGCGGGTTGGGCATCGCGGTTATCATTGTCGGCGCGATGATGGCCGCCAGCACCGGCATCGTCGGAGCAACGGTAGTGACGATGGGCCTGATCTCTCTTCCTACCATGCTGCGCAAAGGCTACAGTCCGGAAGTTTCCACCGGGACCATCTGCGCCGCCGGCACCCTGGGCCAGATCATCCCGCCATCGATTGTCCTGGTGATGCTGGCCGATGTGCTATCCAATGCCTATCAGCAGGCTCAACTGCGGATGGGAAGCTATAGCCCCGAGACGGTATCGGTAGGCGAACTATTCGCTGGTGCGGTGGTGCCGGGGCTGATACTGGTAACGGCTTACCTGCTCTACATTATGATCCTTGCCCGTGTCAGGCCAGGCCTGATGCCGCCGGACACGCTGGAAGATGATGAGCGTGTCAGTTTTGGCCGCTTGTTGCTGCTGGTGTCCGGCCCGCTGTTACTGATCGTCGCGGTACTCGGTTCCATTCTGAAGGGCATTGCGACGCCTACAGAAGCGGCAGCGGTGGGTGCGGTTGGCGCCATGGCGCTGGCGCTGATCAGCGGCCATCTTTCGATGGAGACGTTGCAAAACGTTGTTTACCGGACCACACGAATCACCGCAATGGTTTTCATGATTCTGATCGGCGCTTCATTGTTCAGCCTGGTGTTCCGGGGTTTCGGCGGTGACGAAATGATCGCTGATTTCCTGACGGCGCTGCCGGGCGGCGTGGTCACCGCGATGATCCTGGTGATGCTGGTCATGTTCCTGCTGGGCTTCGTGCTCGACTTCATCGAGATCACGTTCGTAGTAGTACCCATCGTGGGACCCGTGCTGATGGCGATGGGGCTCGACCCGATCTGGCTGGGCGTGATGATCGCCCTGAACCTGCAGACCTCCTTCCTTACGCCGCCGTTCGGGTTCTCATTGTTTTACCTTCGTGGCGTGTGCCCTGATGAAGTCCCGACCGCGGCGATTTATCGTGGTGTGGTGCCCTTCATCGCCATCCAGTTACTGGTCCTGGGCCTGCTGGCCCTGTGGCCGCAACTGGTGACCTGGCTGCCGGGTGTGGTTTATCCGGGCTGATACCAGGGCCTGCATCCTTCATTCGAAGTTGATAAACAAAGTCAGCCGCAGGTGGAAGTCGGTTCTGGGCCTGACACCCTCGTCATTGCGGTCGTAGCGGGTCAATACGGTGTTGGGGGTAATGAACAAGTGGGGACTTACCTGGAACTCCAGGCCTCCGATAAAGGTGGTTGCCGGTGCGGTGGGATCAAAAGGCAGGTAAGAGATGTTGTCACCCCGCGGGCTGGGTTTTATCAGCCGGTCGATTCGCCCGACCAACCTGGTTTTTTCTCCCACCCGGCCTCTCACAAACGCTGAAGCAAGCTCGAGCGTGGGATCCTCTTCGCGGTCCTGGTGCGAATACTGGGCTCCCCAGCTAAGCGCATCGGTTTTGTAGCCGACAAAAGCCTGAATGGTGGTGCGGTCGGTCGGTCCGCTCAGTCGTTCGTGGTCGGTGTAAAAGTCGATGATCCAGTTCGGCGCTGGTTTCCAGCTTATGGCCCACATCCATTTTCTGCCATCATCGGTTTCGTTGCCAAAATCCGCTTCAGCGCCAAACATGGCGCGATAGGCAAGGGTGCCGGATTTATTCAGCGGACCCTGCAGCGAAATTCCGTTGTCGCGGCTGGCCACACCCTGCAAATCCATCGGTGTTCTGGCGAGGTAGCGAAAGCCCCAGACCGATTCGATTAAATCAAAGGTCGGCGTGGGCGAAAGCCCCAACAGCAACCGTTGACGGCCCAGGTTCCAGCCGATGTAAAGGTCTTTGAAGGAGACTTGAAAATCGTAGGTCTCCAACTCGCCCGACTGGTTAAGTTCAAACCGCAGCCGGCCAAACCAGTTCTCGCCAAAATCAGTGTCGAACGTGAGATAGCCGCGCCGTATAACCACCCCGATGGCTCCGTTGCCGTCATCCGTGTGGTGGGTGGGTACGTAATAAAGATCGCCGAACAGCAGGCCGCCAATGCTCAAGGAGGGCAGCGTGTCATCCCCTGTCGCCGCCACAGGCACCCAAAGCAGGCAGGCCAACAGCAGTCCCAGTCTGATCACAGCGAAACCACAAAACCTGCTTAGCGGTGGTTCACGAAATACTGCGAGCCGATTTCAGTCCAGGGCCGCACTTGCTCGATGAATGATTTCATCGAGGTCCAGACCTTGCCGGACATTTCGTCCCTGGCAGCCTGCTCCTCGATAACTTCGAAGGAAACACGCTTGAGTTCCGCCAGCACTTCATCCGGGAACGGTCGCAGTTCGACACCATGCTGCTGGATGAGTGTTTGCAGCGCCTGGCCGTTGCGGGCTTCAAAATCCGCAAACATATCCAGGTTGGCTGCCTTGCAGGCCATCACTACAATCGAGCGCAGATCGGGTGGCAGCGCCGCGAATGCCTCGGCGTTGATAGTGGCTTCCAAAGCGGTGCCGGGCTCGTGCCAGCCGGGGTAATAGTAGTACTGCGCTGCCCGGAACAGGCCGAAGGCAAGGTCGTTCATCGGACCGACCCACTCGGTTGCATCAATGGTGCCGTTCTGCAACGCAGTGAACAACTCGGCGCCCGGAATATTGACAGGAGTGCCGCCAACACGTTTCAGAACCTCGCCGCCGAAGCCGGGGATACGCATTTTCAGGCCCTTGAGGTCCTCGACGCTGTTGATTTCCTTGTTGAACCAGCCGCCCATCTGCGTGCCTGAATTGCCAATGGGGTAGGGGATGACACCGAAGGGCGCGTAAGTCTCGTGGTACAACTCGATTCCACCACCATGGTAGAACCAGCCGTTCAGTTCGCTGGCGGTCATTCCGAAAGGTATGCCTGCAAAAAATGGTGAGGCCGGAATTTTGCCTTTCCAGTAGTAGGCGCCGCCGTGCCCCATTTCCGCGGTACCGCGCTGCACGGCATCGAACACTTCAAACGGAGGCACCAGTTCATTGCCGCCGTAGACTTTGACGGTCAATCGTCCGCCGCTCATTTCGCCAATGATCCTGGCCAGGTAGTTGGCGCCGGTGCCCAGCCCGGGAAAGTCCCGTGGCCAGGTCGTCACCATTTTCCATTCAAACGTTTCCGATGAAGCCGCCGCCGCGTTGTCCGGGCAATCTGCCGTGCTGCTTTCTTTCCCGCATGCCGCTAGCAGGCCCGCGGTTCCGGCGAGTCCTGCAACACCTGCAGTCTTGACGAATTTTCTTCTGTCCATGGTTTCTCTGCTCCGAGGTTGATGAAGTTAAACAGTTCACGATCAGCCAACTGCGATGGTGATACATGCCCGATCGCCCGGAAGATATTTTCGATTCGTCCGGGATGTTGGTCTTTCCAGGCGGTGAGCATTTTCTTGATCGCCTGGCGCTGCAGGTTTGGCTGCGAGCCGCACAGATTGCAGGGAATGATCGGGAACTGCCTGGTATCGGCATAACGAATAATGTCTTCCTCACTGCAGTAGGCCAGCGGCCTGATGACAACGTGCTCACCATCATCAGACAACAATTTGGGCGGCATGGCCTTGAGGCGGCCGCCGTTGAACAGGTTGAGGAACAGCGTCTCAATGATGTCGTCGCGGTGATGGCCCAAAGCAATCCGCGTTATGCCGTTCTCCCTGGCGAAACGATAGAGCGCTCCGCGGCGCAGGCGCGAACACAACCCGCAACTCGTCTTGCCCTCGGGGATCACCCGCTTGACCACGCTGTAAGTGTCCTGTTCGATCGCGTGGAAAGGTATGTCGATCTTCTGCGCGTACTCGGGCAGGACATGCTCCGGAAAACCGGGTTGTTTCTGGTCCAGGTTGACCGCAATCAGGTCGAATCGAACCGGCGCCTTTTTCTGCAATCTCATCAGAATGTCGAGCAGGGTGAACGAGTCTTTGCCACCGGACAGGCATACCATTACGCGGTCGCCCTCACCGATCATGTTGAAATCCGTGATCGCGCGCCCGGTGTTCCCTTGCAGGCGTTTGGTCAGCTTGTCATTCGAATTACGTTCTTTTTCAGCAATCATCCGCGCATTTTACGTTAAATCTGTACTATCCTAGTAATGTGAGCATGAACAGCAACGATCCGGGTGAAATCGTCCGCCTGATAGCTGACCTGAGGATAGAACATCGTGATCTGGACGAGGCCATATCCCGCCTGTCCAGAGACCACAGTGTTGATCAGCTTCAGTTGAGGCGAATGAAGAAGCGCAAGCTGAAACTGAAGGACTGGATCGCGTACCTCGAGTCCAAACTCATTCCTGATCTTGATGCCTGAGAATCTGGGGCGCTACGCGAATGATCCCGTGGCGAATTTCCTTGCTTAAAATATACTCGGCATCGTCACTGATCTGCTGGATCATTTCATTGAATTCCAGTTTCTCATCCTCGTTGGTGGTGAGTGCGCCGTTGTCACGCAACAAGGCGATGAACTGCCTGAAAAGCTGCCGGTCGGAGAATTCGGGCGCCGCAAACTCATTGAGCTGCGACATTCGCTGCGCGGTGAGGAAACAGAGCCGTTCCAGTTCACTACGGGTCAGCGTGCCTGAACCATTCTTGGCCAGGATGGCCACGGTGATGTAATAACGCTCGAAAGTCTGCAGCAGCGCATGCCCCATGACGTTTAGCTGCAATTCCTTGCTGCCACCGCCTTGCGGTCGTTCCAGCCAGCCGGATTCTTCATTTTCTGACAGCAAACCCTGTTTCAGCAGCCAGGCAATGTGATTGTCCACGGCTTTGATGAACCCGTCTTCGTCCCAGGGCAGGAAAAGCTCGGCTTTCAAAAACGGATAGAGCGACAAGGTGATGCGGTGCAACTGGCCCATTTCGATGGCGCTGGTATTGAGAAAACAACTCGCGACCAGGGAGGGCACGGCCAACAAGTGAGAAACGTTATTGCGCAAGTACGGCAGCAGGATGGATTGATCCGGAGCGAGGGCGATGATATCGCCGAGCGGATGCTCCCGGGTCTCGATCACGCCAAATTCAACGCCGTAATTGATGATTTCCTCCGGTGATTTGCCGGTGTAGGTGATCCGGTCGGAATAGCGGCAATGCTTGAGCAGGTCGAGGTACAGCTTCAGTTGATCCAGTAACTCCGCCCGGTCCATGGCCAGTTTCCTGGTGGTGAGCAAGATCACAGCCAGCAGGTTGATGGCATTGACATGGGCCGCTTCGTTCATGCCGGTCATTATCTGCTGCCCCAGCCGGTCCACCATTGCATTGAGTTCTGCAGGATATGCTGCGCTGTCAGCCGTACCTTCACGCCATTGCGGTTCGTATTGATCGAGCAGTTTATCCAGAAAAATCGGCTCGGCAAAACTCACGTGCACCTTGCCGTATTTTTGTTTAAGTACGCCGAACACTTTGAACAGGTCGCCGAGCGTTTCGGATTTCTTTTTCTGCCCCGACAACTCGGCGGTATGGCTCTTGCCTTCCACCAGGCGTTCATAACCCACGTAAATGGGTTGAAACATGATCGGGCGGACCGGTGAGCGCAGATAGCTGCGCACGGTCATCGAAAGCATACCTCCCTTGGGTTGCAGCAGCCGGCCGGTGCGGCTGCGGGTCCCTTCGATAAAGTATTCAATCGCTGTGCCATTCGCCAGGATACGGGCGAGGTACTCGTGGAAAACTGCCGAGTAGAGTTTCTGTGAATGGAAGCTGCGACGCAGGAAAAAAGCACCCCACTTGCGCACAATTCGACCGAGAATCGGCAGGTTCAGATTAACTCCTGCTGCGACATGTGGTGGAACCAGGCCGTTGTGGTAGACGAAGTAGGAAACCAGCAGGTAATCGATATGGCTGCGGTGGCAGGGCACGTAAATAATTTCGTAATCGGGCGCCAATTGCTGGAATTTGCGGAAATGATGCAGCACGACGCCATCGTAGATCCTGTTCCAGAACCACCCGAGTGCGAATGAAGCCATGCGGACAAAAGCATAGGAATAATTGGCGGCGATTTCGTAAGCGAACTGGCGCCCCTGCTTCCGCGCTTTTTGTTCAGAGATTTTTTCCTTGCGCGCCTGTTCCTCAATGGCCTGCCGGACTGGCGGGCTGTTCAGAACTCCATCGATCACGGTTCGCCGGTGTGACAGGTCAGGTCCGATGGCGGCAATGCGCACGCGCTGGAAATGCACTCTGAGAATTCTCGAAACTTTGCGCAGACTGCGTGACGCGCCAAGGTCTTCATCCGCTAGTTCCCTCAGCGATATCGGGGTGCTGAACTGGACCATGGTGTGGCGGCCGTTAACCAGTGAGTTGAAGAAGCGCCAGATGCGTCCGCCAAGGTCCCAGGACTCGGTGAAAAATATCTTGGCCAGCCCGGTTTCCTTGTCAGGTGCGCGGCCGATGAGGACCGTCACCGGAACCAGCAGGATGTCCTGCTCCTGTCCTTCGCAGACGTTTTCAACCAGCGTCTGAAGGGTTTCGGAGTGACTGCGAACTTCAGTCCGGCGGATGATCAGCCCTTTCTTGCGGCGCAATGCCAGGTAAGAACGCCGCTCAGCGCCAGCAGCGGTTTGCATTGGCCACAATGGCCGTGGCAGCTTGTGCTCTTCACAGGAACGGTCCAGGATCAGCAGGGATGACAATGCGTAGGAATCGATGATGTAGCAAATGGGCTTGTCCAGGTCGATTTGCAGATCATCGAAAGGTTGGGGCAGTGTGTTGGCCTTGACCCACAGGTGCAGGATCGCTCTGAGGAACAGAAACCACCGTAGCTTCAGCCTGGCAAAAAACCCGATTTTTGGAGTGTCCGTGCTCATCCGGAGATATTCTTGACTCGTTTGAAGTCTTCAGCCTAGTCATTCTAAAGGAAACGCGCAAAAAAAATCCGGGCTGGTAGTGTACCCGCCCGGAAATCCGGCAGAGCCGGAGAGGATCGTGAAATCTTTAGCTGGAGATATTCGTGAAGTTCACCAATCTGTTTTCATTCATTATTATGAAGTTACGGGCGTATCGTAATGCAGGGGATTAGCTATTGCAAGCACTTTTACACATGCTGTAGGAGCGGGCCATGCCCGCGATATTTTTCGGATTCCAAAGAGGAGAGATCGCGGGCATGGCCCGCTCCCACAGCCATGGGCCGCTCCTACAGGACGGCGGCGATCTGCTCCTGAATAGCTTCAGCCGCAGCGCGCGGATCGGCAGCGTCACGGATTGGGCGGCCAACCACGAGGTAGTCGGCGCCGGTCGCGATGGCGCGTCCGGGAGTCATGACTCGTTGTTGATCGTCCTGGGCGGGTACCTCATCGTTGAAGATGGGACGGATGCCCGGGCAGACCGTGATCAACGCATGATCGACTGACTCGCGCAATGCAGCTACTTCCAGGCCGGAAGAAACTACTCCGTCACAACCCAGTTGCAGGGCGCGGCGGGCGCGTGACAGGACCAGGGTTCTTGCGTCGCACTGAAAACCGAGGTCATCCAGGTCGCCCTGGTCCAAGCTGGTCAATGCCGTTACGGCGAGGATCTGCATCTCACCCTTGGCTTCGACGGCAGCCTTCAACATGCTGTCATTTCCATGGACCGTGCAGAAATTAACCTGGTGATGCGCCAGTTGACGGACGGCCGAAGCGACTGTTGCCGGTATGTCGAACAGTTTCAGGTCGGCGAAAATCTTCTTGCCACGTGAGCGTAATTCCGCAGCCAGTTCGAAGTAATGGCCGGATAGAAAAAACTCGAGACCGAGCTTGTAAAACACCACCGAGTCGTCCAGCGTTTCGACCAGTTGCTGCGCGCGATCGAGATCCGGAACATCGAGTGCGAAGATAAGGCGCTCGCGCGCAGGTATGTCTTTCCTGATTGGTGATTCAGTCGGCATGTTCATGCTGGTCTCTTATCGTTATCGATAATGAAATCCCGGATAGTGTCCGCGATCTGGCCGGGATCGTCCATGTGAAAATGATGATGGCCTTCAAGTGTTTCGTGCTTTCCATGGGCAATCGCCTGCCGCCTCTCTTCCAGTTTGGCTCGCGAGGACCAGGGAGAATCTTCCGTCACCGTGAAGGTCAGGGCAGGGGCCTGGATATTTCGCACCAGGTCCATGGCTTGCTCATCCGTCATCACCAGGGAAGAAACCCAGTTCAGGGCCGGATCGCTGCGCCACTCGAAATGGGAGCCAGTCTGCCGGGCGGAGCGCTCGCAGATCAGGAGGGCGGCGGCTTCCGACAGGTCGCTTACCGCGCGGCGGGCCTTTACCATTGCGTCGATTGAATCGAAGCGCCGGACCGGGCGGGGCCCGCGCCGGTGCTTGGCCAGGCTGCGCCGGAGCCGTCCGGCCGTGCCTTCGGCAGAAACGGAAATGGGGCCCATGGTATCGAGCATAATGAGACTGCGCACACGTTCAGGAGCGCCGGCGCTGTAGACCGCAGAAATGGCAGCACCCATTGAATGGCCCAGAAAATGGCAATCTGCCCATCCCAGTGCATCCAGGGCGGCTTCGATATTGAACAGGTAATCAATAAAATGATAACGGGTGCTTGAGTGCCGGTGTTCAGAGTGGCCATGCCCCGGGAGGTCCAGGGCCACCAGGTCAAATCGGTCCAGCAGGGGGGCCAGCGGCACAAATGAAGCGGCGTTGTCCAGCCAGCCGTGCAGGCACAGCACCTTTGGCGCATCTTCAAGCCGCCAACTCAATCCGGACAGGCGGCCCTGGCGGGTATCGAGTTGAATTTCATGCGGCTGCTTCAAGGACTTCGTACTCTAACTGGCCTGGAGGTTCGCGTAGGCCAGCACCAGCCATTTGGCCCCTGCGTGCAGGAAGTTAACGTGTACCCGGGTGTGCTCCCCGGTACCTTCGAAAGCCATCACCGCACCTTCGCCGAACTTGGGGTGAACTACGGCCTGCCCCAGCTTGAAGGGCCAGCTCTGGTTGCCAAGCCCCGCAATCGGTGATGGCCGGGCCGGCACCCAGGGTTGGCGGCTGGAGGTCCTTGGCCGTATTTCCTCCAGCAACTCAGCAGGCATCTCGTTGATGAAACGTGAGGGCCGGCAGAAATTTTCAGAGCCGTGCATGCGTCTGACTTCGGCGTAGCAAAGGCAGAGTCGCTCACGGGCGCGGGTCATGCCCACGTAACACAGGCGGCGTTCTTCTTCGAGGCGGCCGGCAGCATCGTCCACCGAGCGTTGATGGGGAAACAGGCCGTCTTCCATGCCGACCATGAACACCAGCGGGAACTCCAGGCCCTTGGCGGAATGCAGCGTCATCAACTGGACGCAATCATCCCAGCGTTCGCCCTGGGTTTCACCCGCTTCCAGCGCTGCATGGCTGAGAAATGACTGGAGTTCTGTCATGCCGGCGTCGGCATCTTCCTGGGGAAGAATAAAAGCATCTGCAGCGTTGACCAGTTCCTTCAGGTTTTCGAAGCGCGTTTCCATCCGCTCAGGGGGTTCTTTTTCGTAATGAGTGGTCAGCCTGCTGTCGTCGATCACACCCTGCATCTGATTGCCCAGGGTCCAGTCCTTCATCCGTTCACGCATGCTCTCGATCAACTGGATGAAAGCGGACACCGCTGTTCCCGCCCTTGCTGCAAACTTGCCCTGCGAGATGCATTCATTGGCCGCCTGCCACTGGGTGAGGCCACTTTCGCGCGCCTGCAGGCGGATGATCGATACTGTTTTTTCGCCGATGGCCCGGGTCGGTTTGTTGATCACGCGCTCCATGGCTGCATCGTCGTTCGGATTGTGCAGCAGGCGCAGGTAAGCCAGTGCATCCTTCACCTCGGTGCGCTCGAAAAAGCGCTGACCGCCATAAACCCGGTAGGGGATATCTGCTCGCAGCAGGTATTCTTCGAACAGCCGTGACTGGGCGGTAGTGCGGTACAGGATGGCGCTGTGATCCGCCCGCCGCCCACTGTCCATCCATTGCTGAATCTGGTCGACCACGAAGCGGGCTTCATCCTGCTCATTGAACGCTGTGTAGAGCTGTATCAGCTTGCCACTCTCGCTGGTGGTCCACAGCTTCTTTCCCAGGCGGGACTGGTTATGGTCGATCAGCGCATTGGCAGCATCCAGGATGTTGCCGGTGGAGCGGTAATTCTGCTCCAGGCGCACCGTGAGGACTTGGGGAAAGTCTTTGACGAAGTGTTGCATATTCTCCACCTTCGCCCCGCGCCAGCCATAAATTGACTGGTCATCGTCGCCCACCATGAACACCCGGCCGCTGTCGCCGGCCAGCATCCGTATCCAGGCGTACTGGATCGCATTGGTATCCTGGAATTCATCCACCAGCAGATGCCCGAGACGATTGCGGTAGTGGTCGAGTAAAGCCGGGTTTTCCAGCCAGAGCTCGTGTGCGCGCAACAATAGCTCGGCGAAATCAACCAGCCCGCCACGGCTGCAGTAATTCTGGTAGAGCTGGTAGATGTGTACCCAGGTTGAAGTCACCGGGTGATCGAGGTGCTCGATGTGCTGGGGCCGCTCGCCTTCATCCTTGCGTGCGTTGATGAACCATTGTGCCTGCCGCGCCGGCCAGTGCGCCTCGTCCATGCCTTCGTCCCGGATGATCCGGCGCAACAGCCGTTGCTGGTCCTCGGAATCCAGGATTTGGAACTCCTCGGGCAGGCCGGCTTCCTTCCAGTGCATCCTGAGCAAGCGGTGGGCAATTCCGTGAAATGTTCCGATCCACAAGGGTCGCGGCGAGACCTGCAGGAGGTTTCCGGCGCGCGCCCGCATTTCTCCAGCGGCCTTGTTGGTAAACGTGACCGCCAGTATCCCAAGGGGAGAGACATGATCGACCTGAATCAGCCAGGCGAGGCGGTGGATCAGCACACGGGTTTTGCCGCTACCGGCGCCGGCCAGAACCAGCACATGTCCATCTTTCGCGGTTACAGCTTCCCGCTGTGCCTCGTTAAGTTCGTCCAGTAAATGCGAAACGTCCATCCTATGAAATCTGTTCTCTTGCGACCGCCCGGTAACCTATGTCGCCGCGCGTGAAGGCGCCGTCCCAGTGTATTTCCCGGCAGGCGCGATAGGCTTCGGCCTGGGCCATGCTTACGTTTTCGCCGAGGGCGCAGACACACAATACGCGCCCGCCCGAGGTGACCACGCCGTTGTCACTCAGAGCGGTGCCGGCGTGGAATACTTTCACCTGCGGGGGGAATGCGCTGTCCAGTCCACTGATGGGGAAGCCTTTTTCGTAATCACCGGGATAACCCCCGGCGGCCATCACCACACCCAGGCAGGCGCGCGGATCCCATACCGCTTGCTGGCGGTCGAGCTGTCCCCTGACCGCCGCCAGGCAAAGCTCAGAAAGATCGGACTGCAAGCGCATCAGGATCGGCTGGGTTTCAGGGTCGCCGAAGCGGACGTTGTATTCCAGCACCCGGGGATCTCCTGCTGGCGAGATCATCAGGCCGGCATACAGGAAACCGGTAAAGGGTGAGCCGTCGGCCGCCATCCCCTCGATGGTTGGCCGGATCACTTCATCCATCACCCGGCGGTGCATTGCAGCATCGACGACCGGGGCGGGAGAGTATGCGCCCATGCCGCCGGTATTGGGGCCGGTGTCACCGTCTCCCAGAGCCTTGTGATCTTGCGACGTGGCCAGCGGCAGAATATTTTTACCGTCAGCGATCACGATGAAACTTGCTTCCTCGCCCACTAGGAATTCTTCGATGACCACGCGGTGCCCGGCCTCGCCGAAGGCATTGCCCGCAAGCATATCCAGCACTGCCATCTCGGCCCGGGTAGTGGTTTCGGCGATGATCACGCCTTTACCGGCCGCCAGCCCATCGGCTTTTACTACGATGGGGGCTCCGCGTTGGCGGATAAAATCGATGGCGGGGGCCACTTCCGTGAACTTTCCGTAGGCGGCCGTCGGGATGCCATGACGGGACATGAAGTCTTTGGCAAAGGATTTTGATCCTTCCAGTTGTGCCGCTGCGGCGCTGGGCCCGAAGCAGGCCAGGCCAGCTTCCTTGAACCGGTCGACGATGCCGTTGACCAATGGGTCTTCAGGGCCGGTGATGGTCAGCTCGATGCCCTGTTCGCGGGCAAACCCAAGCAAGCCATCCAGGTCGTTGACCGGGATGGCGACATTTTCTACGCCGGGCTCAGTTGCGGTGCCGGCGTTGCCGGGCGCCACGTAAACCTTCTCAACATGGTGAGATTTTGCTGCTTGCCAGGCCAGGGCGTGTTCGCGGCCGCCGCTGCCTATTATCAAGACTTTCATGTTTTAAGTTACCTCGTCCTGATCGCGGGCATGGCCCGCTCCTACTGTGGGAGCGGGCCATGCCCGCGATTTTTCAATTAATGCCGGAAATGGCGGATGCCGGTAAACACCATGGCCATGTTGTGCTCATTGGCTGCTGCGATTACTTCTTCGTCGCGCATCGACCCGCCCGGCTGGATGATGGCCGTAATTCCGGCTTCGGCCGCCGTGTCAGGGCCGTCCCTGAATGGGAAGAAGGCGTCTGAAGCCATTACGGCGCCCTTGATCGGCAGGCCGGCATCCTCGGCTTTCCAGCGCCCGATACGGGCTGAGTCCACCCGGCTCATCTGGCCTGCGCCGACACCCACTGTGCGTCCGCCGGCCGCGTAAACAATGGCGTTGGATTTCACCATGCGGGCTACCTTCCAGGCGAACATCAGGTCACGCCATTGTTGTTCGTCCGGCTGCCTTTGAGAAACGACCTTGCATGCTTCCTGGTTCAATGGATTCAGATCAGAGGTCTGGATCAGCAGACCGCTGCCAATGCGCTTGGATTCCCGCTGCGGAGTGGCTTTGCCACCTGGAATCTCCAGCACCCGAATATTTTTCTTCGCCGCCAGCACGGCCAGGGCTTCATCCTGGTAGGCCGGAGCGATCAACAATTCAAGAAACTGGCGGTCAATGATGCTGGCTGCGGTGGCCGCGTCGAGTGGCCGGTTGAAGGCGATGATGCCACCGAAGGCGGAGGTGGGGTCGGTTGCAAAAGCCAGCTCATAAGCTTCCGCCACACTTCCCGCAATCGCCACGCCACAGGGGTTGGCATGCTTGATGATGGCGCATGCCGTTTGATCGAACTGGCGTACGCACTCCCAGGCCGCATCGGCATCCCCGATGTTGTTATAGGAGAGTTCCTTGCCCTGGTGCTGTTTGGCACTGGCCAAGCTGCCTGCGGCCGGATACAAGTCCCGGTACCAGGCCGCCTGCTGATGAGGGTTTTCTCCGTAGCGCAGGTCCGCCACCTTGATGAAGCAAGGGTTGATTTGCCGGGGGAAGGTCTCGTAACCGCCATCATCGCTGCGGGCAGACAGGTAATTGCTGATCGCATCGTCGTACTGCGCAACGCGGTTAAACGCGGCAATGGCCAATTCAAAGCGTGTTTTGTGATCCAGCTTTCCATTGCCGCCCTGTAATTGAGCCAGTACGGAGTCATACTGTTCAGGACTGGTCACGACGGCCACGGATTCGAAATTCTTGGCGGCCGAGCGCACCATGGCCGGTCCGCCTATATCAATATTTTCGATGGCTTCTTGCAAACTGCATTCCGGGTTGCTGGTGACCGATTCGAACGGGTACAGGTTGATAACGGCCATGTCGATCCGTGGGATATCCTGCTCATCCATCACCGCATCATCATCACCCTGGCGCCCAAGTAGTCCGCCGTGTATTCGTGGATGCAGGGTCTTGACGCGACCGCCCATGATTTCCGGGGAACCCGTGTAATCCGAGACCTCGGTCACGGGCAGGCCGGCAGCAGCCAGCGCCCTGGCAGTGCCACCGGTGCTCAACAGGCCGAAACCCATATCAACTAGCGAGTTTGCAAATTCGATAATGCCGGTCTTGTCCGAAACGCTGATCAATGCCAGGGCGTTCGGAGAATCAGAATGGTTGTTCATGTTTTCCTGTCAGTATTTTCCATTCCTTATCGGAATGTCATAGCGATGG
>Ga0164313_10002991_pt1 | contig 15065 bp, 15 predicted proteins | sample GuaBasSedimGuay4_FD_113735 | JGI IMG/M metagenome (GOLD analysis project Ga0164313, IMG submission 113735) | Subseafloor sediment microbial communities from Guaymas Basin, Gulf of California, Mexico - Guay4, Core 4569-4, 0-3 cm | ecosystem: Environmental > Aquatic > Marine > Hydrothermal vents... | reverse complement strand
GCGCGGCATCGCGGTGGTGGCCGACGCGGCGCGCGCGGTGAGTGAGAACCAGGGCATCAGCGTGGACCTGAGCAAGCTGCCGGACAATGATCCGGCCACGCGGCGCCTGATGCGGCAGGGCGATACCATGGGCTGCTTCTACATCGAATCGCCGGGCATGCGTTCACTGCTCAAAAAACTGAAAGCCGACACATTCACGATCGTCGTGGCCGCCAGCAGCGTGATCCGGCCCGGGCCGTCGGACAGCGGCATGTCGCGCAGTTTCGTGTTGCGGCATCTGGGCAAGGAGAAGGCGGAGTTGCCGCATCCGTCCCTGGAATTTTTGAACGAGACCTACGGCGTGATGATCTACCAGGAAGACGTGATGCGCACCCTGAGCACCGTGGCCGGCATGAGCCTGGCCGAGGCCGACCTGATGCGTCGCTCCATGAGTTTCAAGGGCGACGCGAAGGAATTCCTGGCCATGGAAGACCGTTTCCTTGCCGGCGCGCGTGACGCCATCACCTCGGGGGATGCGCCCGACGTGGCGCCCGGAGTGATCGAAGAACTTTGGCGGCAGGTCAGCAGTTTCGCGGGCTACGCCTTCTGCAAGGCCCACTCGGCCAGTTACGCGGTGCTCTCGTTCCAGGCCGCCTGGCTGAAAGCCCACCATCCGGCCGAGTTCATGGCCGCGGTGATGAGCAACGGCGGCGGCTTCTACAGCGTATCGGCCTACCTCGAGGAGACACGCCGCCTGGGTATGGAAATCCTGCTGCCGGACATCAACCACAGCCGGGATGTGTTCATCGGGCAGGACAGGAAGGTCAGGATCGGATTGCAGCAGATCCACGGCATGAGCCGCCGTTCACTCGACGCGCTGCTGGACGAACGCGACAGCCACGGCTACTTCGTTTCCCTGGGCAACCTGCTCGAGCGGGTCCCGCAGCTGGCCGAAAACGAGATAGAGAACCTGATCCGCTGCGGCGCCTGCGACGGCTTCGAACTGACGCGGCCGGAACTGCTCTGGCGGCACGCGCTGATCCGCAAGGAGCGGCGCGGGCAGAAGAAGCTGCGTAGCGGCGGCGGTGGCAGCCGCGATACCGGACGCGTTACGGTGCAGACAGCCACCCTGTTCCCCGTCGGCGGCACCGCGCCCGGCGGCGGGTCGGCCGTTTCGCTGATTCCCGCCATCCCCGACTATTCACACACCGAAAAACTGCAGCAGGAAATGGAGGTGCTGCACCTGACGGCCACGGGCCACCCCATGGCCATGCTGCGCGACTGGCTCCAGCAAAAGGGCGTGATCCGCGCCCGCGATCTCGGCGGCTGGGCCGGGCGCCGGGTCAAGGTGGCCGGCACCCTGATCACCGCCAAGAGCGCGACGGTGCGCAGGACCGGCGAAGCCATGAAGTTCATCACCCTCGAGGATGAAACCGACCTGTGCGAGGTCACCCTGTTTCCCAAGGTCTACGCGCGTTACGGTTCGCGCCTGCTCAGCCGCGGTCCCTACCTGGTGACCGGCGTCGTGGAAGACGACCACGGCTCGGTGACCCTGACGGCCGAAACCCTGGAGATCATCTGACTTTCATCCGGGAAAATCACTACGCTGGACTTCCGGATTTAAACGACCATATTGCCGGCAAATTACCCCAACACCAAACCACCCCGGAGGTGAATCATGAACACAACAGCCTTTCTCATCCTGTCGTTTTCGTCCCTTTTCGCAGTCATCGACCCCTTGGGCGTTATCCCGTTTTTCAGCGGCCTGACCGCCGGCAGGAAACCGCGGGAAAAACGCAAAATCCTCGTCAAGGCACTGATCACCGCCTTTTTCGTGTTGTTGATGTTCACCGTGGTGGGCCATCAGTTGCTGAATTTGTTCGGGATCACCGTCGATGCCTTCCGCATCGCCGGCGGCGTGATTTTCTTCGGGATCGGGTTGGACATGCTGCAATCCAAACCCCGGCGCTGGCACACCGGTGTCGGAAAGGCCTACGCCAAGGACATGGAAGCGAGCGAAGACCTCGATGAAGACGACGACCCTTCGATCACACCCCTGGCCATCCCGATGATCGCCGGTCCCGGCTCGATCACCACCGTGATGGTCCTGACGGCCCAGGCCCCGACCAATCTGGGCATTCCTTTGGTGATGGGGGCGGTCCTGGCCAACCTGCTGCTCGCCGGGGTCATCCTGATGGGCGCGGATGTGGTGCTGGCCAAACTCGGCCGCACGGGCATGAAGGTCATCGAGAAACTGATGGGATTGCTGGTCACTGTGATTGCCGTGCAGTTGATGATCGATGGTATCTCGCCGATCATCAAAAACATCATTTCGTAATCAGGCGGTGGCCCTGCGCTCTTTGACCACTGACAGGCCCAGCACTTTCATGTACAGGGCCTCGGTCGCGTCGAGCATGTGATCGAGGGTGAAATGGCGCCGGACGCGCTCGCGGCCCCGGCGCCCCATCTCCCGACGCAGACCCGGCGAATCGAGAAGGCAGTCCAGCCTGCGGGCCAGGGCATCCGCATCCCCCGGATCGACCAGGAAACCCTCCACTCCATCGCGCACTATTTCGGGGCTGCCCCCGCTGTTGGTCACGACCACCGGCACCCCCTGGGCCATGGCCTCCACGGTCACCAGGCCGAAAGGTTCCGCCCGGGAACAGACCACCTGCACGTCGAAAGCCGCACAGGCCGCGGCGGCATTGTCGACGTAGCCAAAAAAGTGGACGTTGGAACCCAGACCCAGCCGCGCGGCCAAATTCTTCAGGCTCGTGACGTAGTCGTTGACACCGGGACCGTCTCCCAGGATGAACAACCGGAAATCCGGCCAGCGCGGTTTCAGCAGGGCCGCGGCCTCGAGCAATGTCTCGACCCCCTTGCCCGGGCAGAGCCGGCCCACGAAACCCACCACTGGCACTTCAGGGGCGACGTCCAGGGACTCGCGCAAATCGGTACAGGCTCGATCGGCTCCAGCCAATTCAACCCCGTTGGGAATGGTCTCGACCCGGTCTTCGTCCATGATATCCGACGCCACCAGGCCCCGCCGGACTGCCTGGCTGACACCGATCATGGCGCTGAAACGGCTCAGGAAGGGTCGTTTGAACACGGGAAGGGATATCCGGTTCAACTGGTGGCGTGAACCCACGTTGAGAACTCCGGTGCCAAGGGTGGCTGTTGCCGCGATGAAATAATCGCGCGGCAGATGTGTGTGCAGGATCTGGATGTCCCGGCGAATGAGCCACCGCCTCAGGCGAGCCACGCTGTACGGCTCGTACCAGTCCACCAAAGGCAGGGGAAAAACCTCCACTCCCCGCTCCTCGAGCTCCCGCCGCAGCCGGCTGTCTGGCCTTACCACACAGGAAACGGTGTGGCCTCGTCCCTGCATCCCCGCCGTCAGGTTCAGCAGGCATACTTCTCCACCGTAGAATCCGGTCATCGAACTGAGATGGGCTATGCGCATCCGAAGGGCGCCCCTAAAATAAAGGGAGATTTGCAGGATCATTTTGGCAGCCAATCTTGACGGCTGGGCGATGGTACCCTACCCTCCGACCCACACCAACCAGTAATACCGACCCCTGCCTGGAGGCTTTCCCTATGGTGCGTCACCTGTGTTCATTCCGCCGACCTATGCTGCTACTTCTGGTCGCGGTGGGTCTGGTGGGTTTCTGGTCCCTGGCCGCGGTCGCCCAGGATCACGGCGGACATACCGACGATCAGGAAACCGCCGCCGAACATGCCCCGGGGCACGGTGACGACCACGGTGTTGCCCACGCCAGCCCGGTAGGCCTGCTGCCCTTGTGGACCCTCATCCCTTTCGTCGGCATCCTTCTGTCGATCGCCCTGGGCCCACTGGTTGCACCCCACTTCTGGCACGCCCACTTCCCCAAGGTCTCGGCCTTCTGGGCCCTGCTGTTCGCCATCCCCTTCATGTTCTGGAACCCCAATGAGGCCATCCAGGAAATACTGCACATCTATCTGATGGACTATATCCCGTTCATCATCCTGTTGTGGGGACTGTTCACGATCTCGGGTGGAATCTACCTGGGTGGTTCCCTGCGCGGTTCTCCCAAGGTCAACCTGACCCTGCTGCTGATCGGCACATTCCTGGCTTCGCTGATCGGGACCACCGGTGCGGCCATGGTCCTGATCCGGCCCATGCTGCGGGCCAACGAGTGGCGGCGAAACAAGGTTCACCTGATGGTCTTTTTCATCTTCCTGGTGGCCAATATCGGCGGCTCTCTTACACCGCTGGGCGACCCTCCCCTGTTCCTGGGCTTCCTGCACAACGTGCCCTTCTTCTGGGTCACCACGGGCCTCATCAAGGAGATGTTGCTGGCTTCAGCACTCATCCTGATCGTCTTCTTTTTCGTCGACACTTATTTCTACCGCAAGGAAGAGAATATTCCCGAGCCCGAGACCGATGGCGAAGGCATCCATATCGAGGGTTGGCACAACTTCTTCTTCCTGTTGGGTGTGATGGGCGCGGTGATCATGTCCGGATCGCTGAAACTGATCGACGTACCGATCTACAGCGGAGGCAGCCACGCGTTGGTGGTGCCGTTGCAGAACTGGTTGAAGGACATCATCATCATCGCGATGGGCATCCTCTCGCTCAAGACCACAGCAAAGGTCCTGCGCGAAAAGAACGGTTTTTCCTGGTTCCCCATCCAGGAGGTGGCCTACCTGTTCGCGGGTATCTTCATGACGATCATCCCCGCCCTGGCCATCCTCAAGGCGGGCTCGGCCGGCGCCCTGTCCGACCTCACCAATGCGGTGCACGGCCCGGTGCGGTACTTCTGGGCCACGGGCATCCTGTCCAGCTTCCTGGACAACGCACCGACCTATCTGACCTTCTTCAACGCCGCCCTGGGCGACCTGGGCAAGGTCGAAGCCGACATCCCGGGTATGCTCGGATATCTCGACGAGTCCCTGCGCAACTCGGAATTCATCAGCGATCTGACGGCAATTTCCGCGGGTGCGGTATTCATGGGCGCGGTGACCTACATCGGCAACGCGCCGAACTTCATGGTGAAGGCCATCGCCGAGGAGTCCGGCATCCCCATGCCCAGCTTCTTCGGTTACATGGTCAAGTGGTCCGTCCCCATCCTGATGCCGATCTTCGTCATCGTGACCTTCGTGTTTTTTGTCTAGAGGAGTTTGAGAAATGGCCACGAAAAACAACACCGCCAAGAAGTCGTTCTACGAAGTCGTGTTTCTGGGCAAACCCAAGGTCGTGCGGGCGTTCATGAAGGGGTTTGTCATGGGCAACCTCGACAACGCCTCGGTCATCTACAGTTTCAACGCGGGAATCCATCACGAGGGCAAGGTTGAAAAACTGGTCGAGATGGTGGGCATCCGGGGCACCGACTGCCATGTCATCGTGGACAGCGATACCAGCGCCCTGCTGAAAAAATGGGCCAAGAGGATCACGAGGGAAACCGGTCTGGAGATCGTCTCCCATCGCAACATCCGTTCGGCGAGCATGTATTTCAAGTTCCAGGCCTTTGCTCCCCGGTACAACGACGAGGTCGTGAAACTGGTAAAAACGCTGCCGGCCGGATTGCGGGTGGAAGGATTCAAGCACGACGTGAAGCTCGACCCGAAAGCCAAGGGGATCGAGGCCTATTCCGTGGTGCACCACTATGAGGCCTGCGGTGAAGCGACCGTCGTCGGACGCATCGATTTGTTGGTGGCCCTGAAAAAGAAGTTCGAGGATTATCCTTTGATCCAGTCTGAGGATATTGTTCTGAAGTTGGCGTAGGAGCCGGGAACATATCCGCTCAAGAAGAATCCCGGATGTCCTCAGCCTACGGCCTGCGGATTACCGGGATTCTTCTTGAGCGGACATGTTCCCGGCAGCCGCGCGCAGCTTCAGAGCAATACCCCCAAGCGGCAACGGACCATCCCGAACACCTTTTTTTTAGTTAGCGGTAGAGGGTTTTTATTGTGCCCCATACGGTGGACTCAACGGGGAGGCCGCAGTTTTCGGTGATGTGGATCGGGGCGCTCATCTCGACCCGGATCGAGGAATTGTCCGGTAGGAGAAGGGCCGGCTTGCCCTCGGGGTTTGGGTCGGAGGGCGAATTCCGCACCAGGAACGTAATCGAAAGAGGGGGCTGGTCCACGGTCAGGAACTGGAAATGAATCAAGGGCGTGACGGTAAAACAGGGAATGGGAGAATTGCAGGCCACATTGTAATCCCGGTCAAAAATACCAGGCGACTCGAAACCACAGGCAACCGCAGCCGCCAACTGCAGGACGTTTCCACTGACGATGACCTGACATGAAAAGCCCTGGACAAATGCCATGGTGGGGTTGGTGAGCAACAGCCAGACGGAAAAGGGAACCTCGGACTCAACGTCATCCCGGCATTGGACATCCCCGATTTCATCGAAATACAAACCCACAAGATCCGGCCTGGGGTCAATGACCGCGGTGGCTGATTGAACCAGCACCAGGGAAAACAAACACAGAAACAGGATACGCATCGAAATCCCCCCATCGAGACTATTGAACAGTGCCCCCAGGGCCACTTTGCGTCAGCTATCGGTACAGGCTCTTTATCGTTCCCCAGTCCATGTTCTCCACGGAGACCCCGCAAAACAAAGTAGTGTAGGCAGGGTAACCGGCCTGGACCTCAATTGGACTTCCATCCGCCAGGATGATGTAGGGATTGTCTCCCGGCAGTAAGGACCCACTCGCCTTTTCGAGATAGAAGGTGGATTCCGGGCCTCCCCCACCAATATACATATATTCGATGCGGAACAGGGGCGTTGCTTCGGCTGTGGCAAAGGGTTCCGGGCAAAGCAAGGTCAGGTTGTCCAGGTCCTGCGGAATCCACATGATCGAACAGGGCGTATACATCCCCAACCTGAAGAATGAATCTCCCGTAGTGTAGTACCCGGCCTCGAAACCCAGGATCGATGCCGGTGTCGGGTTGGTGTAGACGAACCAGATGGAAAAGGGAACGCTCGCCTGCACCATATCGTTGCAGATCCGGTCACCATACTCGTCGAAATAGACTCCCAGAACATCTGGCCGCGGATCGTAGACCCCGAAGGCAGCCTGCGTGAACATGACCAGGATGAAGACGATCATTAACAATCGGACCATATCCCACCCCCTTGTTGGTGTGGCCGATTATTCCTGATGGAACCAAATCACATCATACCAGATTCGTCATTCGATGGCAAAAATCAGGACGACCCCAAGCGCTTGACCTTCAGCTTCAGGGCCATCAATTCCTCGTGCCGGACGCCGAGCAGGGTGCCCATCTTGTGCATGAGGGCGTCTTCGTGGGCCTCGAGCACTCCATCGTTGTAGACCACCTGCCAGAGCAGCTCCAGGACGGCCAGTTTGCGGCCGTGAGAGAAGCTTTCGTTGACCAGACGGGCGAATTGGTAGAGGTCCCCGCTCTTGCGCCGCTCCTCGTCCGCCACATGAAGCAGTTCCGAGGTCTGTTCGGCATCCAGACCGAAGCGGGCGCTCACCATCCCGGCGATGGCCTTTTCCTCTTCTTCGGTGAAGTCATCGTCGGCATGCGCCGCTTCCAGCAACAGGGCACAGGTGGCCACCTGGAGATGGTTCAGGTCGTCGGCTTTACTCTCCGCGGGAGCCATTTTGTCTTTGAAAAAACCACTGAGGGATTCGAACATTTATTCTCCAGGCCGGTCGGGCCGGTTCAAAGGGGTTTATGGGTCCAGGTGGAACCCGGAAGGGTGAGAACTTCATAGGGGATGGTTCCCAGAAGCTCGGCCAACATCTCGGGCGTGATGGTTTCCCCGCCCTGACTTCCCAGCAGCACGGCCGGATCGCCGGCTTCCGCGTCGGGAATGTGTGTCACATCCGCCATGCAAAGATTCATGCAGACGCGCCCGACAAGGGGCGCCCGCCTCCCGCGGATCAGAACGTGACCACCGCCGGACAGGGCACGGGGCCAACCATCGGAATAACCCACCGGCAACACGGCGACACGGCTGTCGGTCATGGCCTTCCAGGACCGGCCGTAACCCACCGTTTCGCCCTCGGGAACCTCACGCACCTGGGATACGGTCACCTTCCAGGTTACCGCCGGATCCAGGGCGACCTCTTCACGCCCCCGCTGCCGCACCGAAACCAATGTCTCCTTCGACGGCCACACTCCGTAGGCGCTGATGCCCACCCGGGCGATGTCCCGGTGACTCCGGTCCCAGAGCAGGGTCGCCGCGCTGCAGCTCATGTGCAGGGCCAGCCCGTCGAAACCAGCGGCCGCCAGGGTGTCCCGATATGCGGTGAAACGGGCCATCTGGGCCTTGGCGAACCCGTGATCGGTGGTGTCTTCGATATCGGCGAAATGACTGGAAAGGCCAACCACATCAATGTCCGGGGAGGAACGCAAAATTTTGATGGCTTGATCGATTTCCGACTCGACGAGTCCTTGCCGGTTCACCCCGGTTTCGACTTTGAGATGAACCTGCAGGGCTCCGCCGCATTCCGCCGCCGCGTGGCAGGCCGGCAGGGAAGCCACGGTGACTTCCACCCCTGAGCGTGCGGCTGTTTCGGCCTCCTCCCGATTGACGGGACCGAGGACCAGGATCGGCGCGGTCACACCCCCGTCTCTCAAACCGGAAGCTTCCGCCACCGAGTGAACGCCGAGCAGGTCGGCGCCTCCGGCGAGAAAGGCTTCCGAAGCAATGAGAAGGCCGTGGCCATAGGCATCTGCCTTGACCACGGCCATCAACCGTGTGGATGATCCCGCCAGGCGGCGAAAAACCGCGATATTTCTCGAAAGAGCCGAACGGTCGACCTCGATGGTCAACCAGGCCCCGGTAGCGTCAGGCACCCCGTGCTTCGGCGGCTTTGCTGTTCTTCCGCTTGTTGCAGGTATCCTTGTCCTTGCATGCACCGTAAAGCTCCAGACGATGGCGGTAGATCTCGAAATTGTTTTCCTCGGCCAGCTTCTCCTGCAGAGCCTCGAGCCGGGGATTGAAGAACTCGGAGATCATGCCGCACTCCAGGCAGATCATGTGGTCGTGGTGCTCCACATCCGAGTGGCCTTCGTAACGGGCCAGGCCGTCACCGAAGCGACGCTCTTCTACCAGGTTGCTTTCCACCAGCAGGTGAAGGGTCCGGTAAACGGTGGCGTATCCGATTCTCGGATTGACCTTCTTGACCTCGTTCAGCAGCTCCTCCACCGAAATGTGACCGCGCAGGCGGAAAAAGACGGAGATGATGGTATTGCGCTGACGTGTGGTCTTCAGTCCCTTGCGCTGTATGAACTCCGCGAAGCCGGCTTCCTTCTCTTTGACAAAGTTCTCGTCGACTTCCTTCGGGCGGTTAACGGACGTCATGGCGGACCTCTTGAAATTTAAGGGTTTCCTGAAGTTACGAAATTGATTTCTGTTTTCGTATTTCAGAATAAGCCCACTTTAATCCGCTGTCAAGAATCACGATCAATCGAATCGCAATTCAACCGCAACTCGCTCCTGCGGCATGACATACCAAAACGTCCGTTCATCGTGCAGCAAAAGCACATCCGTACCGCGGAACAAAAAGGATTCGGCATCCACGGTCGCGCTCCAGTTTCGGCGGGAACCGGACAACCGGTACAACCGGCCGGTTCCGCTGTCGGTCACCCACATGTTGCTGCCGTCCCACGCCACGCCGAAGGGTGAAAACCCGGGCGTGACGGCGGAGCGTGTAATCGCTTTTGTCTCAGGATCGAAGCGATCAACCCTTCCGGAATCACGATCGGTGATCCAAACGTAACGCCCGTCGAAGCACATGGCGCTGGGCCGGTGGCCGGGCGCGTCGAAGGCCTCTTCCACCTGCAGGGTATCCACCTGGATTTGATACAGGATGGAACTGCCGTCGTCCGCGTCGCCGCAGCTGTAGAGGAATTCCCCATCCCAGGCCAGGGCCCGGTCCAGGACCCCACTGAAGTCTTCCATGTGCAGGACGGCGCCTTCGGCGTCCCGGAAAACCAGGCGCACTTCCCGGTCACCCGATTCACTCACGGAATCCGGAATGTCCTCGAGAACGACCAGGGTGTCCGGTCCCATCCAGGTGATTCCCGCGATCAGACCGACATCGGCCAGAACCATGGTATCGAGGGTGGCAAAGGACAGGGTCAGTTCGGGCGCCTCCCCGTCCGTGGCCAGAGCCGATCCAACCCCGGAAATACAAAGGCCGACCAGCAAAACCGACAGGATCCTCGTCATCAGGTTCTTCCCTTCGTCACTGCTTGCTCCATTCATCCGGACCCGGTGTCCCGCCGCTGACGGTTCAGCCGCTCACCCTTGTCCAGAAGTTCAATGATGCGCGTCCATTCCAGGGGTTTGGTCGCGGTCATGTCCACGATAGCGGGATCGACCGAAGCCAGGACCTCTTCCTGTCCCCAACCGGTAATCAGGACAACAACCAGGTCAGGATCCCGTTCCCTCAGCACGGCCGCCAGCTCCAGTCCCGACCGGCCAGGCAGCGACTGATCCACCAGCGCCAGCCCGAATTCACCCGGAACGAACCTTTCAAGGGCCGAATTCGCATCCCGGACCACCGTCACCCGACATTCCAGTTCCGCCAGGACATCACTGAGCATGTCCCGCACCGCCGGTTCGTCGTCCACCACCAGGACCGGAAAGGAAACAGGCCGCAATTCGGGTCCATCAGCCCGCAAAGCCCCGGATCCGGTTTTTACGGGGACCGGTTCCATCCGGGGCAGATCCAGCAGGAACTGCGCGCCGGGCCCCTGGTCCGGTCCGACATCCAACCGCCCGTCGAAACATTTCAACAACTGGCGGCTGCCGGCAAGACCGATCCCCCGGAATTCACCGCCACTGGATGTGAAACCGGGTTCGAAAATACGATGAGCCGTCTCTTTGTCCAGCCCGGGTCCATTGTCCGCAATGGTCAGGACCACCCGCGCCTGGTCAGCCCGCACCCCGACACGGATGCGCCCACCCTCCGGCATGACCTCCAACGCATTGACCAACAGGTTGCTCAGCACCTCCCTGACCACCTGGCCCGGCACCGAGGTGAAAAGATCCGCCGGGACCTCAAGGTCGAATACCCATGATCCCTGCCGGGGCTCTTCTTCAGGAGACGCCCACCTCTCCGCCCCCTCCGGACGGATCAGCAACGAGACGGCCCGGACCGCTTCCTGAAGATTGACCGCGGCCTGATCCCCCTGTCCCTGGGGTGGAGGCAGACCCCTCTGCAGTCTCTTGAGCATGGCGGCCGCGTCACCGGCGGCCAGGATAATGGCCGCAAGATCCTCCCGGCGGGATTTCGAGTCTTCACGCTGCTGCAGAAGTTCGGCACGGCCCATGATCACCGCGAGCATCTGGTTGACGTCGTGAACAACGCCCGCCTGTCGCAGGGAGGCTCCCTCAATTTTTGACATGTCTTTTTCTCCGGAAATATCCTGTGACAGAGGTCGACCCGGGGATCATACACCCCAGAACCAGTCATGCAACAGTTAGCAGGCTGTTGAAAAACTCATTCTGGTGGCAGGTGCGCCTTGCCGAGCCGAGATCAAGGCGCGGTTTCGCCGCCGTAGCCATAGCTACGGTAAGAAATCGCAACGCCGAGCTCGGTTTGGCAAGGCGTGCATGACGCCGGGAGGAGTTTTTCAACAGCCTGCTAGACGGCGTTGGCAGGATCCTGGGCCACGGGAACGGTCACTGGGGCAAGCGGCAAATCAAGGGCCAGTTCGATGGTCCCCTGATCATCGATCGATAGCCGGGGCCTGACTCCCAGAGCCTGGACCAGCTGGGGAGAAATCAACATCCGGACCAGATGATCGAGTTCGGCACGGCTCCATTCGGCATTTTCAGGGCAATCCCCCCCCACAACCGTGAAGGACAGCCGGCAATCGCCGCTGCGGGAATCGAGTCCCAGACCTAAAGCCGGGCGGCATTGCGGGCAGGCAAAAGTCAGGACACGTTCCATCTGCCCTGCCAACATGCCCAAAAGCCGGGAGTCGGTATTGATCTCGTGGAATCCATGCTTTTCATCCAGATGGACGTTCAGGTGCTCCGGAACAGCTTTTGCCAGGGAAGCCAGGTTCACGGGGCCGATATCAGCGGCGGGCGGCGCTTCGGCCAGGGACATCAATTCCTGGCTCCATTCCACTGTCCCGGACAGGCGAACCAGGTTGCGCTGGGCTATTCGGAGCATCCTGCCCGAACCGGATTCATGGCCTCCCTCGGCCTCCAGAACCTCCAGGGCGGTCTTGATCGCAGTCAGGGGGCTGCGCAACTCGTGACCCAGAAAATCCCGGAATTGATCCAGTTCATGACGGGAATGAGCATCACCCCGCAACACCCTGGCGCGCTCCTGGCAGGACTGCAGGGCCGCCTTCAGGCGTGATCCGCCGGGACCGGTATGCGGGATGGTTATCCAGGGCTCCGCTGCCACCGGTCCGGTCCCGATTACCAGAAGAGGGGCCGCCTCGACGACGGCCTCCCCTTCTGTTTCAGCACCATCGGGCATGGCGCAAGAATCGATATCCGCGGGATCGGCCAGCTCAGCCATGTACACAACGGCGTCACAATCCTCGACGGTCGCCCAGCCTCCGGACTGGAGCCCAACCGGAAGACGGCCCACCGTTACGCCCCACTGCCAGAACAGGGAACGCAATGCGGGGTACTGCCGAATATCACCGTCAAAAAGGATGTGGGACAATGCTGAGCTCCCTGATGTATCCCTATCCGGCCAAGACCGGATTCCGCCTGCTTGACGGCCTTGACCGCAAAGCACATGCCATCGCTCAATCCCTTGTAAATCTACGAATTAGCAGGGATCAACGAAGGATCAACAGGATCTTTCCACCCTGCCGGGGAATCCCGGGAAACGATGGGGAACAGGGAGAATGTTCGGGGCAGGAACAGGAGGTCCGGGATCGGTTCGTGCGTTCCGGGAATGAAGAAGAAATCAGCAGGGCAAAACGCAAGCACGCAAATTTCAGGGTTTCTTCTCCTCTGATTTCGGACGGTAGCGCTCACTGTCCAGACGCCATGCCAGCGTGAAATACCAGGCAGCCGGCCGGTCCAGGGTGCCCTGCAATTCAGCCGCGACCTTGAAACCCAGTGAACCGTCCGAACCCCACTTCAACCACCACTGGGCACCCGCCAGCTGGGACCGGCGCGATTCCCGGTCCTGGTAATCATAGGTCAGGCCCAACCGCGACCCCCGCCCCTGGTACAGGTCCCAGGCGGCGCCCAGGTGATACCCGCTCGGGAAGGCGAAGGAATCCAGGTGGTCCCTGCTTGAATCCATGTGGGACAGGTAGCCCGCGACCAACCCCAGGTAGGAGGTTCGGCCGAGCGGGATGTTTTTCCTGAACTCCAACCTCAGGGGGATGCTCATCGAGGAGAAGGGATAGACCCTGTCGGTTCCCATGGGCAGGCCCATGGCCAGGGCGTAGTCCACCCAACCGACCAAAGGCAGGCTGGCCGGACCGGTAACCCCGGCCTCGATCTGACCGAAACTGGAAATGCGTTTCTCATGTGGCCAGCCGTCCTGGCCGCCCTCACCAATGACCCACGGCCACCTGTTGGCCAGGGATATGTCGCCGGTGTCGAAGGTCAGGTGGGGAAGACGCAGAAAGAAGGCGGCGTTGTTTCCTGCCGGAAGTACCACCGTCAGCAGGATCCTGTTCAGGTTCCAGTTGAACTTGGGATCATGGAACCGATTGACTTCGACAACCAGGGCCAGCCGGGAAGTGGAATCCGCGGGAGTGAACCAGGGAACGGCGTCCAGGTGCATCAACTGGGCACTTGCCCCGCCGGGAACCAGCAGGACCCAGAGAATCAGAAGCAGAGGTGAGTACCTCCACATGACTACTTGGGCGCCTGTTCGATCAGGCGGACCACCCCGGCCTCTTCGAAGTAGCATTTGATGATCTGCCTTCCGCCCGGCAGGTCCTCCTTGGCCACCACGACCCCGCAGTCCTCCCACGCCTGGTGATGTATACACTGACCGACCTCATAGGTTTCCCATGGTCGGTAGGGCGTGGGTTGGCTCTGGTCCTTTTCAGCCAGCAGGGCCGCGTATTCATGGACGGGTTCGGATGGTTCGGATGGTTCGGATGGCTCGGATGGCTCGGCCTTCCCACTCCCCTCGGTATCCGCGGGGCTCGGGTCGTCCGGGGATTTCTCCCTGGCCGCCATCATGTCGGCCGGACTGTCCCAAGGCAATGCTTCCCCTGAATCGGCGGTATCGGTGGAATCCGAAGATTCCGAAGATTCGGCAGTCTCGCCGGCAACGGGTGAAGAGTCGCCAGACGAAGAAGTAGCGTCCTTTTCCGAGTCCGACTCAATCCCGCCCAGCTTGGGAAGAAACCCCTGGCATTGGGGGCATCGGAACCAGATGACGCCATCATCCTCCTCACCATCGCTGGTGGGAACGACTTCCATCTCGAGCCAGTCCTTGCAGACCGAACAATACTGTCTGGACTTCATCAGGTCACCAGGTGTGGTCAGGGATTGATCTTGCAGCAGCTGTCGGCTTCATCCTTGCTCATGTAACGCATTCCGCATACGAGACATTTCTTTGGACCGTCAATGCGCCCTTCGGTTTCGGCCTTGGTCAGCAACCGTTCATATTTTACGAAGCTTTCATCGCGGACGAGAATATCATCTTCCTTGACGCTGGCCATTGGCTCCTCCTTGGCTCTGGTTACGCGTCCGCCCTGGCCGAATCCCAGGATAAAATCCTCTAAGGCTCCTACCTTCCAGGACGTGTTGGTTGGGGGGCATACTATTACAATGTGAATTGCGAGTCAATATGGTGGACCGAAATAATTATAAATAATTGGGGATCAGGATTTGTTGTGCCGTGAAGAATGTTGCTGGCCCCAACTCTGCATTGGCCAGATCATGGCTTACCTCAAGAATCCCCCAAAAGGCTGGCTGCCTCCGTTCTGCCCCAACGGAAACTGCAAGTACCACCACCCGTTACAGGATCAGTGGCGCTACAAGAAGTTCGGATCCTACGTTCGCGTAAGTGACAACCGACGGATACTGCGGTTCCGTTGCCTGCACTGCAAACGCACCTTCTCAACCCAGACTTTCTCGGCCACATACTGGCAAAAACTCCCTGAG
>Ga0164313_10002990_pt1 | contig 15067 bp, 12 predicted proteins | sample GuaBasSedimGuay4_FD_113735 | JGI IMG/M metagenome (GOLD analysis project Ga0164313, IMG submission 113735) | Subseafloor sediment microbial communities from Guaymas Basin, Gulf of California, Mexico - Guay4, Core 4569-4, 0-3 cm | ecosystem: Environmental > Aquatic > Marine > Hydrothermal vents... | reverse complement strand
CGGACGCGGTTGGATTTCCTCGACACGGGTGGGAGGTTCGCGCTATGGTTTCGCCGCGAGAGGAGTCACTATGAGTCACGACCTCAAGAGGTACGGAAGAAACACCCAAACGATCCACGCCGGCCAATACGTCGACGAGGCGACCGGGGCGGTCGCGCCGCCTATCATTCAAAGCTCGACCTTTGCGTTCGACAACTGCAAGCAGGGCGCCGAACGCTTTGCGGGCGCCGAGGGTGGTTACATCTACACCCGGATGGGAAACCCGACCATCGCCCGTCTCGAGGAGGCCGTGGCGACCCTCGAGGGCGGCGCAGGCGGTCTCGCCACTTCGTCCGGGATGGGCGCCCTGTGCACCCTGGTGTTCGCGCTCATGAACGCGGGCGACCACATGGTCGGGACCGCGTCGGTCTATGGGCCGTCACGAGTTGTGATGGAGCGCGACTTCAGCCGTTTCGGGGTCGAGTCGACCTTCGTCGACACATCCGATCTCGACGCGGTACGCGCTGCGATCCGCCCGAACACCAACCTGGTCTTCATCGAGACCCCTGCCAATCCGACCATCAGTCTCACCGACATTGGCGCGGTAGCCGCCATCGCGCACGAGCACGGGGCGCTGGTGCTGGTGGACAACACCTTCGCCTCCCCGCTTCTGCAGCGGCCGTTCGAGCACGGGGCCGACGTGGTGATGCACTCGATGACAAAGTTCATCAACGGTCACACCGACGTCGTTGCTGGAATGATCGTCCCTTCCACCGAGGAGCTCTTCACGAGGATCAAGCCCGTTCACTCGTACCTCGGGGCGTGCATGGATCCACATCAGGCGTGGCTCGCCCTGCGCGGCTTCAAGACCCTCGGAATGCGCGTCCGCACCGCCCAGGACAACGCCCGCAAGGTGGCGCCGTTCCTAGAGGCCCACCCCAAGGTGGAGTGGGTCCGATACCCCGGCCTCGACAGCCACCCCCAGCACGAGCTCGCCGACCGCCAGATGGACGGGCCGGGATCGCTGATCTCATTCGAGGTCAAGGGCGGTATCGAGGCCGGAGCGCGCCTCCTCGACAACGTCGAGCTCATGACCCTGGCGGTTTCGCTGGGTGGCATCGAAACCCTCATCCAACACCCGCCGTCGATGACCCACGCCGCAATGCCCCGCGACGACCGCCTCGCCGCCGGAATCACCGACGGGCTGGTGCGAGTCTCGATCGGCTGCGAGGACGCCGACGATCTCATCAAGGACTTCGAGCAGGCACTCGATCACGTGTGAGTTCTCAATTTTGAATTCTCAATTCTCAATTGCCAGCCCACCTGGTTCTTAACGCAGAGGCGCGGAGACGCAGAGACGCAGAGAGCCCACGAAAATTCAACGCGAAGCGAGGTCCCGGCCGTCTGACGGCCAGAGACCGGAGGCCAGGGCAACGACTCCGATCGCAAGCGATCGTCAACGTCACTCTGTCCTCCGGTCTGCGTTCTCGGAGAGCGCAGACCTCGCCACTTCTCCTCTGCGTTTCTTGGGTGATCTTCGTGTCTTCGTGTCTTCGTGTTTGCGACGTGAGCATGTGCGCGGCATTCCTAATTCCTAATTCCTAATTCCTAATTCAGATGAGGGCCTCTTCCTTCCAGCCGAGTCGCACGAGGTCTATTCGATCAGGGTTCGAGACTCCGAGACCGTAGCGGTCGCCGGCGATCTCGATGTGGTGCGGCGGCGGGCTGATGGGGCGGTCGTCACCGAAGAAGAGCTTCCGCTTGGCCTCGATAATACGGGCGCCGGTGGCGTCCACCGCCACCGGGTCGACACCGACGATGAGACCGCCATAGGGCCACACGTGCTCGCGCGAGAAGCTGTGCGGGCCGGTGGAGTGGAACTGTGGAGTCAGCATCACCAACACGTTGAGCCGTACCTTGCCCTCGAGCTGCGGCAGATGCCAGATCGCGCCCAGCGGGGCGCAAGCGTCACCGTGGTAGTCCTGCGGCCGCGGTACGAACATGATGAGGTTCTTGATCGAGGTCCCAAGCCCCGACCAGTCGTGGGTGCGCAGGGGCCGGGTATTGATGATCGCGGTGGCGCGTTTGAACACCGGGTTGGTTCGCACGCCGCGGTCATCGACCGCCACGTTCTCGGGTTTCACGCCCGCCCGCAATAACTCGCTGCGGATCGCCTCCTCGAGGGCCGGGGGGGTGGGGAGGTACCGCCACACATTGCTCTTGATACCGACCACGTCCGACGGGAAAACCATCCGCCGCCACGCCGCAACTGAGTCCTCCTCAAAGAGCGCAGCCACCGCCTCGTTGAGCATCTCGTGGAGGATCTCTGGATCTGCCTGGCCGGTGGACCCCAAGACGTCCTTTCGCCTAATCATCACCACCCGGCTCTTCGGAGTTGTTTCCGCCGCACTGGTGCTCCCAGCTCCCACCAGCCCTGCCGCAGCAGCCCCGGCACCGACAGCCACGAAATCTCTCCGGCTGATCTTTCTTTTGGTCATAACCCCTCCCCCATCACATCGGCGAGCAGCGAGTCGGCCACCGAGGCCGGCTCCGGCGCCAACGCCGCAGCCAGCCTCACCCCATCCCTCCGAACGGCCAGCCCCGCCTCCGCGGCCGAGCCCTCGGCCCAGCTCGCCGTTTCGGTGTCCGGGTAATTGACGAGAAGCAGCCACGCATTGCCGTCCTCTCGATCGTATCTGCCGAGCACGGCGTCGATCTCCGGCCCGAGTCGGAGCACGTTCTCGAACCCCAGGTACACGACGCTGTTGAGGATCTCCTGGGTGTGGAGGAAGCGTACCGAACGCAGGTCGAGGCCATCGACCGGCAGCTCACTCACCAGGGCCGGCACCTCGCCCTCATCGGTGATCGCCTCCGCCGCCGCCCGGGAGATGGCGATCACCGCGTCATACGCCGGCTCGCTCTCACCCTCGGAGTAGACCGACCCAAACCACCGCCCCTTCCAGAACGAGAGCCAGCCGGTTCGAAGCAGCGCCCCCTGGCCAACGTCCACTTCGTCGCCGTCCCGGTCGTGGGTGAACACGCCGTATGCGTCCGCCGCCGATGCCAGCTCGAAGAGATCGAGGACGATATCGGGTTCGCTCTCGGACCCTGAGTAGCGGCGTGCGAGGCAGCGCTTCATTCCGTAGGCAAGGTAGACCTCGGCGTGGCCGTCGATGTATTGAAAGATCGTCTCGGTGTCGTAGATCTGATCCCCTCCCGACGCCCTCCAGCCGGCAATCTCGGGCGGCAGGGCCGCGGCAACCAGATCGAGCTCGTCGATGGGAGGCGGTTCAGCCGCACAGGCCATCAGGATTCCAGCCAACATCGTGCCGACCACGGGAGCTGCCCAACTGGTTGCCATCGCCCCTCCGTTTTTCAGGATTCACGCCAGGATGATACCAGGCACCCGGTGAGAAGGCCGTGCTAGCCTGCGCCCATGCCAAAGATCGTAATGGCTTCCGCTCTTCTGCTGATCACCGCAGCCGCGGGCTGTGCCCGACCGGAACCACCGTTCGAGCCGCCCAACGTCGTACTGATCACCATCGACGCGCTGCGCCCCGATTACCTTTCATACGCGGGTCATCCGAGCAGGACGTCACCAAACCTCGATGTCCTCGCCCGTGACGGAGTTGTGTTCAGCCAGGCACTGACCTCGTTCCCGGGTACCTCGCCAGCGATGCCATCGCTCATGACCGGCCTCTTCCCGAGCTTCGAAGGCGTCGACAAGTGGGTCAAGACGACCCGCCACGGCTTCAATGACTTCGAGTCGCCCGAGGAGCGAGACCGGCGCGGGCTGAGCTCCAACCTGCGGATGCTCGCCGAGATCCTCAACGACCACGGCTACACGACAGTAGGGTTCAACACCAACCCCAACCTGTCCGCACACGCCAACTTTGACCAGGGTTTCGACGTTTATGAGGAATTCGAAAAGTACAACCACCGGCAGCACCGGACACGTGACCACCGACTCATCGGCAACTACCCTCCGGCGGGCGTGGTCATGAAACGGGTGCTCGAACGCATGGATGATCCGGTCGATGGCCCAGTCTTCTTTTGGATGCACTTCATGGACCCCCACAGCCCCTACCTGCCGCCCCAGCGCCACGCGCGGGCCTTTCCACACAACTACAGCAGCCATTCGGATTTGGAGATCAACGAGGCGGTGTACCACCTTCTCTACAGCCAAAGCGGGTCGGCGAAGAGAGCGGCCCGATATCCCTCACCCGAGGATCTCGGAATCGAGGGCGAGGTATTCATCGACCACGTTCGTGGCCTGTACGAGGCCGAGATTCGGTTCTGCGATGCACAGCTCCGCCGTCTCTTCAGAAGGCTCGATTCGGACCCCGCCTGGCAGAACACACTGGTCGTCGTCACAGCCGACCACGGTGAGGAGTTCCTCGATCACGGCTTCGTGATCCACCATGTGCTTAGCGGTCTCGCCGAGGAGCTGATCCGCATCCCGCTGATCGTCAAGCTGCCGAAGGGAACGCCCTCCGGCGTCACCATCGACGAGCTCGTTCGGATCATCGACATCGCACCGACCGTCCTCGACTATGCGGGGCTTGGGAACGAGGCGAGTCACATGGACGGAACGAGCGTGCGTCCTCTCATCGAAGGTCGGGAGGCGCCCGCCCGTACGGCCTTCTACAGCACCATCGATTACGGCATCGTCCGCACTGCGAAGTGGAAGTACCGACTGCTCAAGCATCCCGGGGACAGCGGTGAACCACGCGAACGGCTCTTTGACATCGTGGCCGATCCTCTGGAGGAGCACGACTTGGCAGGAGACCACCCTGAGCTCCTGGCGGAGCTCGGAGAGCGGTACGAGGCCTTCGCACAACATCTGCGCACTCGCGCGGCGCCTCCCGGCACCGCCGACGCACCGAGCGGCGGTGAGCTCGACGCCGAGGAGCTCGAACGGCTGGAAGCTCTAGGCTACGTGGCGGACTGATGGGAATAATCGTCGCATGAACGTTTTCTGGGCGGTGGTAGGGTCGACGCGGTACCGTCTTTTTCTGGTCAGCGTCGCTGCGGTTCTTGTCGCCTTCGGTTGCGGCAGGAATCCGCAACCAGCCCCGCACTCGAGCACGCCGATGAACGTGATCGTTGTACTGGTGGATACGCTCCGCGCCGACCACATGAGCCTGTATGGCTACTCCCGGGCGACGACGCCCTTCATCGACAGATTTGCATCAGAGGCCATTGTCTTCGAGCGCGGCAGATCGCAGGCGGGGTGCACTTTCCCGTCGGTCAACTCGCTGATGACCTCGCGCTACCCAGAGGTATTCGCCCATCAGGGAAAAGGGCACTTTGGAATCCCGGATGCGTACCCCACAATCGCTGAAGTCCTCAATGGTCACGGGTATCAGACTGCCGCCGTGTCGGCGAGCCCCATCGTTCGGAATACACCCAGCAAGCTCAACCCTAACGGTGGTTTTGGACGCGGCTTCGACCTCTTCATCGAAGGCTGCGTGTGGGGACACGGTGCGTGCGTCAACCGCAAGATTTTCGAGGTACTGAATAACCTGGAAGAGCCCTTCTTCCTCTACCTCCACTACATGGAGCCGCACGCGCACTATCGGCCACCCGTACACTACGAGAAGAGATTTGCCGGCGAGTACAACGGCTTCGATTTCATTCAGCAGGGCAATCCCAAGCCCATCTCGAAGACGCTCTACGCCAACGGCCCAGAGTACGAGATCACGGACCGTGACATCCAGCACCTCGTCGATCTCTACGACGACGAAATCAGGTACTTCGACGGGATTTTCCGGCGGCTGCTGAGGAAGCTCGAGGCCCGCGGCCAGCTCGAGGAAACGATGATCGTGCTCGCATCGGACCACGGGGAGGAGTTTCTCGAACACGGCCACATCGGCCATTGCCGAGGCGTATGGGACACGCTCACCCACGTCCCTCTGGTCCTCCAGATTCCCGGGGTCCAAGGAACACGCCTCGACACCGCGGTTCAAAACCTGGATATCGTGCCAACGATTCTCGACTACCTCGAGATCGACGGCGAGGGATTCGGATTCGAAGGAAGGAGCCTGCGGCATCTCATCGAAGGACGAGAGGTGTCGCCCCGGTTCGCCTTCTCCGAACAGAGACAGTACCGGTCGTCTGACACCGGCAGCTTCCACCTGATTGTCGATAGTGCAGAAGACACAATGGCTCTTTTCGACGTCAGGAACGACCCACTCGAGCAGCACGACCTTTACTCCACATCCCACCCAGCACTTGGACCGCTGAGTGCTGCGCTCGAGGGATGGCTTGAAAGGACCAACCGGTTGGGGCGCCTCGAAGAGTCAGCCGCTGCCGCCAGGGCCAAGGAGGAGGAGCTGCGCGCGCTCGGTTACCTCCAATAGTGTTTCTCTGTAGGTGGCCGAAGGCTCGCAGATCTCAGCTCTGGCTTACTATCTGAATGGTATGACAGGGGTTCTCAGCAAGGGCATTTTTCCACGTGTTAAAGTTACGAGGTGCTCCGCACTCTGACATTCTCCGTGGCCATCCTGGCGCTGTTCTCTCTCGGCTGCGGGAAGGAATCGCCCCCGCCGCTTGCGGAATCACAACCGCTGAACGTTGTTCTGGTAATGGTCGACACCTTGCGCGCCGACCACATGAGTCTGTACGGCTACTCCCGGGCGACGACGCCATTCATCGACGAGCTGGCGGCGGAAGCGGTGGTCTTCGATCGCGCGCGGTCGCAGGCGGCCTGCACCTTTCCATCTGTTAACTCGCTCTTCACATCGCGCTACCCCTTCGATTTCAACGTCCAGGGGGAAGGCCAGATGGGTATCCCCCCCGAGTACCCGACAATTGCCGAAATCCTGCAGGCTCAGGGCTACCACACCATAGCGGTCTCGGCGAGTCCGATCGTCCGCTCGACACCCAGCAAGGAAAACCCGAACGCGGGCTTTGGCGCCGGGTTTGAGGTCTTCGACGAGAGCTGTCTGTGGGGCAGTGCTGCGTGTGTCAACGCCCGTGCGCTAAAGCTCCTCGGAAACGCGCGGGAACCGTTCTTTCTGTACCTCCACTACATGGACCCCCACGGCCACTATGCGCCGCCGGCCGCCTATCAGAAGCAGTTCGCCGGGCCCTACGACGGGTACGACTTCATTGCCGCAGGTGACCACAACCCGATCGGCGAAATGATCTACGGTGACGGCCCGGAGCTCGATATCACCGATCGCGATGTACAGCATCTTATCGATCTCTATGACGACGAGATCCGCTACTTCGACGGCGAGTTCGCGCGGCTCATCGATTTCCTCCGCGAAGACAATCTACTCGATCGTTCATTATTGGCCTTCACTTCGGATCATGGTGAGGAGTTTCTCGAGCACGGGCACGTCGGGCATTGCCGTGGAGTGTGGGACACGCTCACCCACGTGCCGCTCCTCGTGAGGTTCCCCGAGCTCGACGGTGGAAGCCGCGTCGACAATGCGGTGCAACTCATCGACGTCGTTCCGACCATGCTCGACGAACTCGGAATAGACACGACGGCCATCCCTTTCGAAGGCACCACCCTGCGAATGCTGTTCGAGGGTGGCAGACCGGCATCGGTCTACGCATATTCGGACCAGGGCAGGTACCGCGCTTCCGACGACGGGCGGTGGCACTTCATCCTCGACGGTGTGGAGTCGAGCGCCACTTTCTATGACACCCGAGATGATCCCCTCGAACAGCACGATCTCTTTGCGGGAGGGAGCCCGGAAATCGACAGATTAAGCACCACCCTCAATCAGTGGCTGAAGGATACCGGTCAATGGGTACGGTTCGACGAGGCTCTCGCAGCGAGCAAGGCCAAGGAGGAGGAGCTCCGGGCCCTCGGCTATCTGCAATAGCCGGTTCGCTAATCCTATGCGTGTAGACTACGCCTATGAAACCGGCTTCGATCAGCATTTTCATCGCAGTTCTCATCGCTCTCCTGTCGCTCTCCTGCCGCCAACAGCCGCGCGCGCCCCAACCTGACCCGGCAAACGTCATCATCGTGATGGTCGATACGCTTCGTGCTGACCACATGAGCACCTACGGCTACGAGCGGAAGACCACACCGTTCATCAGCAAATTTGCTTCCCAGGCAATCGTTTTCGAGCATGCGCGGTCCCAGGCCAGCTGCACGTTCCCCTCGGTCAATTCGTTGCTCACATCACGCAACCCAGCCATCTTCACACGACAGAAAAAGGGACAGTTCGGCATCCCCAATGACTATCCGTCGATAGCCGAGATCTTGAAGAGGCACGGCTACCACACCATCGCAGTCTCGGCGAGCCCGATCGTTCGCGCTACTCCCAGCAAATTCAACCCGGTCGGCGGATTTGACCGTGGGTTCGATGTCTTTGTCGAGGATCCGCTGTGGCGCCCCGGCGGACAGGTCAGCCGCGCTGTGATCAGTCAACTCGATGCGGTGGAGGAACCGTTTTTCCTCTACGCCCACTACATGGACCCACACGGACCGTACCGACCGCCAGAGAGATACGAGAAGCGTTTTGCCGGAGAGTATGACGGCTACCAGTTCATCCAGCGCGGCAGCCCCGTCCCGATCGCGAAGATGCTATATGACAACGGCCCACACTATGAAATCGCCGACCGCGACATCCAACACCTTGTAGATCTTTACGACGATGAAATCCGCTATTTCGACGGCGTGTTTCAGCGCCTCATCAAACACCTGGAACAGCGGGATCTGCTCGATCGCACGCTCATAGTATTCACCGCCGACCACGGGGAGGAATTCCTGGAGCACGGTCACATCAGGCACTGTCGTGGGGTATGGGACACGGTGACCCGTGTTCCGTTGATCTTGCGTTTTCCTGGCGTCGAGGGTGGGCATCGAATCGACGGCGCCGTTCAAAACCTCGATATCGTCCCCACTCTTCTTGACTACCTCAGCATAGAGACTGAAGACCTCGAGCTCGAAGGCACGAGCCTGCTTCCCCTCCTCGAAGGACGGGAGCCAACGGGAAGATACGCCTTTTCTGACCAACGCGAATATCGATCTGCGGACGACGGACATTTCCACCTGATTCTCGACGCTGAAGACAGCACGAAGACCCTCTTTAATCTTCGTTCGGACCCACTCGAGCAGCACGATCTGTACAGTGTCGACCACCCCGAGGTCAACAGACTGAGCGATGCACTCAACCAGTGGCTGCAAGACACCGACCAGTGGGATCGCTTCGACGAGGCTCTTGCCGCCGGCAAGGCCAAGGAGGAGGAACTCCGCGCGCTGGGTTATCTACGTTGACTCGACCTCGCTTCGGTGTCGAGGTACATTGAGTTGATGATGAAAACCCGCTTGCCTTTGATGATCATGTTGGCGATTCTCGCCGGCAATGTCGCGTGCTCCCCGTCTGCCGAACCTCCGGCAGAAACCACGCCCGCACCGCCCCTGAATGTGATCATTGTCCTCGTCGATACGCTGCGCGCGGACCACATGAGCCTCTACGGTTATGTGCGCCCGACCACGCCGTTCATCGATCGCTTTGCGTCTGAGGCGGTGGTGTTCGAGCACGCGCGGTCGCAAGCGCCCTGTACTTTTCCGTCGGTCAACTCACTGTTGACCTCGAGGTACCCGGGCGTTTTCACCCGCCAGGCCAAAGGGCAGTTCGGGATTCCCGAAGACATTCCTTCGATCGCCGAGATTTTGAGTGCGGTTGGCTACAACACAATCGCCGTCTCGGCGAGCCCGATCGTTCGTGCGACTCCAAATTTCTACAACCCAAGCGGTGGATTCGACCGGGGATTTGACACCTTCGTCGAGGGCTGTGTGTGGCGGCACGGCGCATGTGTCAACAAGAGAGTGTTCGACCAACTCGACTTGGCGAAGTCGCCGTTTTTCATGTACGTCCATTACATGGAACCGCACGGGCCGTATCTTCCGCCCGAGAACTACTCGCGGCGCTTCGCCGGGGAGTATGAAGGCTTCGATTTCATCCGCGACGGCGACCCCAAACCAGTCAACAGGATGATCTACGAAGACGGTCCCGAGTACGAGATCACCGATCGCGACATCCAGCATCTGGTCGATCTCTACGACGACGAGATCCGTTACTTCGACCTTGTGTTCCGGCGTCTCGTCAACCGGTTGGGCGATCAGGGGCTCATCGACAATACGGTGATCGTGCTCGCCGCAGACCACGGTGAGGAGTTCCTGGAGCACGACCACATGGGTCACTGCCGCGGGGTCTGGAACACGGTCACACACGTACCGCTGATCATCCGTTTACCGGGAATGAAGGAGGGCCGGCGAGTGAGCGCAGCGGTGGAAAACGTCGACATCGTGCCCACCCTCCTCGACTACCTTGGAGTCGACGCCGGCGGTGCTGAACTCGAGGGATCGAGTCTGCGCCCCCTGATCGACGAGCACGACGGGATCGAGCGGCAGGCCTTTGCAGAGGCTGGGAGATATCGATCAGTCGACGATGGTCGCTTTCACCTGATCGTCGACTTCAAAGCCCGTACCTCGTCCCTTTTCGATCTTCGTGCCGATGAGCTGGAGCAATCCGACCTCTTCCACGAGAGTCACCCGGAGGTCGGCCCGCTGACTACTTCCCTCAACCTGTGGCTGAGTGCAACCGGTCAGAAATTTCGCATCCACGAGACGATGGCGGCAGCCAAGGCCAAGGAGGAGGAGTTGCGTGCACTCGGTTACCTCGAATAGCGCCTCATTGTAGGTAGCCAAATGCTTTGAGTCGCTCGCGCTCGCGCTCGCTCAGGACGACCTCTCTACTCTCCGACCCGGAGCCGATCCTCCGGTAGAGCGCCAGGGCTTCCTCATTCTGGGTGAGCACAAGCTCTTCGAGGGTGCGCAACCGACCTGGATCCGACTCGGCGAGATTCTCCGTCTCGCCCGGATCATCCGTGAGGTGAAAGAGGAGGGGTGGTTCCTCGGGATAACCGAAGATCGCCTTGTAGCCGTCCACCACCACGGCCCGATCCAAGGTGCCTATTAAGACCGGGGTCTTCTCGTCGCGCCGGTGAAGAGGCGCGCCCGGCAGATCCCCGGTGGGGAGTCCGGCAAACTCGAGTAGGGTCGGAGCGAGATCCACCGCCGAACATGGGATCCGGTTCTCAACCCCGCTACGATCGCCGTCCGGCCACTTGACCAACAGTGGCACCCGGACGATCTCGTCGAACAACGTTGTATGACCGAGGCTCCCGTGCTCCATGAACTCCTCACCATGGTCGCTGGTCACCACGATGAGCATCTGATTCCACATCCCACTCCTTCGCAAGGAATCGAAGAGCGTTTCCAGCGACTCGTCTAGGTACTTCACTCCGGCACCGTAGGTGTGGCGAAGGATCTCGACGTCCTTTGGCTCGAAGGGAATCTCTCCGCGCACCAGCCCATGAAGGAACCTGGACGAACAGAGGCCCTGCCGGCAGCCGAAGTCCTCAACTCCGAAATCTCCGGCGATCACTCGTTGGTTGATCCCGGGCGCCTCATAGGGAAGCACGTAGCGATCGGCGTGGGGTTCAAAGGTGTGGAGAAAGAAGAAAAAATCCTCGTCCCGGTGCGCGAGCACCCAGTTCGCTGCGGCGCGAGCCTGGCGGCCGGCTCGCCATTGGCTGACCTGGTAGCCGTCAAAACCTTTTGAAAACCCCCACCGGGGGCTCAACCATCCACAGTCAAACACCAGCGCTGCGGTTGAGAAACCTGCCAGCCGGAATCGTTCGGCAAGGGTCGGGATCGCCGAATCCATGGCCTGGTTCTGGAGCTGCGCGCGGTGCGTCGACGGGTAGTAGCCCGTCAGCATCGAGGCATGCGACGGCTTGGTCCAACTCGCCGCTGCGTAGTGCCGGGTCCAGATCTCGGCCTCTGCCGCAAACCGGTCGAGGTGCGGGGTGGCAACCGAGCCTCCAAAAGCCCCAACCGCATCGCGACGCAAGGTGTCGACCGAGATCAAGAGCACCTGGAGCGGCAGCTCCGGCGGAAGCTCAGCTGAAACCCGACGCTGACGTACTGTCGCCTCACGCAACCTCAAAACGCAGCTTTCGGGTAGCTCCGCCTCGAGCTCGAACTCTGCTTGCCGGTTCGCGACCTGCCCGAGATCCACCTCGTGTTCCCACCAGCCTCGCGCGACGTCGAAATCGACCCGGAACTCAATCCCGCGCCCATCCGACGACCTCACGGTCCCGAGCAGCGAACCCTCGAGGTCAGCTGGCGCGCCGTCCGCACATTCGAGACAACCTGCGAGGGTGAGGATCGGCCGGTCACGAAGATCGAGAGCGGCTGCGGCGGGTCTTCCCGGCTCGAGGGTGACTGCGACCCAGGTCTCGTCCGCGCACAGGGTCTCTCGCGCGCGGAGCGGTTCTCCGTCGGCCCGCAATCCTCGCATCGCCACCAGATCGAGGAACCGCACCTCCGTCGGACCCTCGTTGCAACCCGCGCAGATCAGTCCCGCGACAGCCGCCATCACCCCCCAGATCCTCTGGCTGGAACGCCGTGATAATCTCATCCGTCCACCATAGTACCGGACCGGCCGGTACCTTCTGCACGGGCTAAGACGGCGGCGATGTATCGCTCGTTATACAGTTTTGCCGTGGCCTCCATCGAGTCCTCCGTCACCTTCCAATGCGATGAAAGTACCTCACCCAGCGATCGCGTAACCTCGGCCGCACCCAATCGGCGCGCACGCACCAGGAGGCGGAACACGTGATGGACGTTGGCGACCGTCTGGCGGGCCATTTCCGTCAGCGGGCTCGGGTCGATGTCGCGGAGCACGTCCATGGACACCTGCAGGGCGAGGTCGGAGTCCGCCCCGGGATCGAGATGCCCGGCACGGACCATGTGGTCGATCAGGAACGCGCGGTGCCAGTACTCGGTCAGCGCTGTGGTCGCGTCCTTGACCGCAAAGATGTAAATGATCTTGCGCCAGATCCTACGGAGCACGTACTTGACGGTTGCCAGGCCGATCGCGAGACAGCCGGAGAGCGACAGCGGTCCATCGAGGCCCCGACCGAGCTTTCGCCGGATCTCGGGGGCCATTTCTCTCCGCCTGACCTTGGCCACGGTCGCCGGGATACGCCGCCTGAAGATGGTCTCGAAGACGATGTCGATCAGCGGCAGCGGGATCAGCACCGACAGCCCGGCGCAGGTGGCATCGGAGAAGATTCGCCAGTCGACGTCGGATTTCGAATTTCGAATTTCGAATTTCGGATTTTCCACTCGTCTTTCAACGCCCTTCCCGAGAGGATGCCAGGCACGCCGCCACGATGTTGAGGACAACATCATGGCGGGATGCCAGGCACCTCCAGTGTACGCGGGCCGTTTCCCCGCGCGCTTCCCGAGAGGGGTCACCCTTGACATTGATTGCCCGCAACATCCTGCCGACTTGAAGGAACGGGGCACAAACAATGTCAAGAATGGCACCTCCGCCGCACCTCTCTGTGGGTGCTGGGTGAAAATTCCTAATTCCTAATTCCGAATTCCTCTCCTGCTACACTCTCCGGCCATGTACGAATTTGAACGGGAAACCGCCGTTGAGATCGTCGCCGAGGTTTGCGATTTGACCCGCCGTGTTCAGGACAGCATCGTCGCAACAGGCGACTCGCTGACCAAGGGCGACCGGTCGCCGGTCACCCTCGCTGATCTCGCGGCCCAGGTGGTGGTCAGCCTCCGTCTGGCACGGGGGTTTCCGGACGATCCCCTGCTCGCCGAGGAGGACTCGGGGGCGCTCGCCGAGTCGCCCGAAATGGCGGATCGGGTCCTCGAGCTGACCCGCGAACACATTTCCCCACTGACCCGAGACGAGATGGTGGCGGCACTGGATCGTGGCGGCCACCAGGGCGGCGCCGGACGCTACTGGGTCCTCGACCCGATCGACGGCACCAAGGGTTTCCTGCGCGGTGATCAGTACGCGGTGGCGCTGGCGCTTGTTGCCGATGGCGATGTGGTGGTCGGGGTTCTCGGCTGTCCGAATCTACCCGCAGTGAGCGAGGCTGCCGACCACGGCTCGCTGTTCAGCGCTGTGCGCGGCGGCGGCGCGCAGAGCCATTCTCTCGACGGGGCGGTTCGCGGCGCCATCCACGTCGATGCGATCACAAATCCCGCCGACGCGGTGGTGTGCGAATCGGTGGTGGCGGCCCACGCCGCCCACTCGGTGCAGGCGGGCACAGCTGATCGCCTCGGCATCAGCGCGCCCCCATACCGAATCGACAGCCAGTGCAAGTATGCAGTGGTGGCACGCGGCGAGGCGTCGATCTACCTCCGCCTGCCGCGCGATACCAGCTACCGCGAGAAGGTGTGGGACCACGCCGCCGGAGCGGTGGTCGTCGAGGAGGCAGGCGGCCGGGTCACCGACCTCGATGGGAAGCCACTGAACTTCTCTGAGGGACGGCTGCTCGGCAACCACCGCGGCATCGTCTGCTCAAACGGCGCCATCCACGAACGCGTCCTCCAGGCCTGCCGAGCCGAACTCAACATCGACTGATTACTGGAACACCGGGCCACGCACTTTTTCACCGCAAAGACGCAAAGAACGCAAAGGCCACACACCCACCGCAGGAGAAACCGCAGATCACGCAGATGAACGCAGATACTATCGGGGGCGCAGAGAACCCCCACCCAAGCTCCAACACCGGCGAGGCCCCGGCCGTCGAACGACGGCCGGGAGCCGGAGGGCAGGGCAACGTCTCCGAATGCAAGCATTCGTCGCCGTCGCCCCATCCTCCGGCCTGCGCTCTGCAGAGCGCAGACCTCGCCACCCGTCACGGGTTGTTTTCGGATGGCAGCGACCCCTTCGAGGTAAGGCGGAACCGACGCGCCCCTGGCGTGTCGGCCGGGGAGAAGTATGGCGACGACGGACGCTTGCGTTCGGAGTTGACGTGCTTCGCACCGGTGGGCGGCGATCGCCAGATCGTCGACTGTTCCGCCGTCAATCTACGGCACTGCCACTTCAAATAATCGACAACCTCTTCGCGCTCTTTGCGTCTTTGCGGTGAAAACCGGATCGCTGGGAAGTGTCGGCAAGCCCGAGTAGCCAACAAAGGAGAACCGCTTCAAAGAAACCATCTGCGTCTATCTGCGTGATCTGCGGTTTCTCCTGGGCTGGATGACTCTGTGTCTCTGTGTCTCTGTGTCTCTGTG
>Ga0164313_10002989_pt1 | contig 15067 bp, 9 predicted proteins | sample GuaBasSedimGuay4_FD_113735 | JGI IMG/M metagenome (GOLD analysis project Ga0164313, IMG submission 113735) | Subseafloor sediment microbial communities from Guaymas Basin, Gulf of California, Mexico - Guay4, Core 4569-4, 0-3 cm | ecosystem: Environmental > Aquatic > Marine > Hydrothermal vents >... | reverse complement strand
CCCAGTTTATACAATTGAAACAAAGTAATGGAAGGATGTTCTCCCAGAAGATTACTCTCTAATTGGTTTTTAAACAAACCGAATTTCCATTTAAGGGTTCCCTGCATCTTAAATCTCCTGATATCTTCGAACCTATGAAGCAAAGTATTATCACGGCTAAACTCCGGATCAAAGCCTGATTTTTCATACAGCTTCCATAAGCCTTCCACTCCTCTCCGGGTTTTATCAAGAAAATGGACCGCATCATCTAACCCTAAATGAATCAAATGATTATCTATATGTAAAACAGGAATATTATTTTTCTTAAGCTGGTAGCCAAAAAATGTATCCTCATGGCCATAATCTGCTATTCCTTCATCAAACTTAATTTTCGAAAACAGTTCCTTTTCAATAAGAAAATTAAAACTAGAAAATGAAGCCCAGGGTCTTAACACTCTCACAGAGACAGGCTTTTCTTCTTTTTCCATTCCATATTTCCACCTCAACAGTTCCAATGAATTTTCAGGAGGATCTTTTTGGTAAGCTGTTCCCCCAACAATTACTTTGGATTTTCCCAAATGATCAAAATAGTTTTGCAAAAAATCCAGGTTCTTAATTTCAGCATCAGAATCTATAAAAAGAAGGTTAGGATACTGGGCTTTTTCTGCAAGTAAATTTCGAATCCCTGACCGGCCAATACTACTCTCTTTTCTAATAAACCGGACTCTGGGAGGATCTTCCAACTTTTTATTCTCCAAATATATATGCTCTTTTGAGCCATCATCCCCTATCCAAATTTCCACAGGGAAGCTCACCTGGCCAACCTGAATAAGCAAAGCTTCAATTAATTTTTTAATATTTTGGCCATGGTTTGGTATTAAAATTGATATCATATTAAGGAAAAAGTGTAAAGAAATGATGGAAGATTGAAATGTTGAGCAGAGCGAAATCCCGCTACTGCGGGGATGGAAGATTGGAATGTTGGAATGCTGGAATAATATGTACCTGGTTTGAGAGCAAGCCATTCAATTTCTTTCACTCTCCCTATTAAAAGTAATTGTGATTTCATCTTCCAAAAAATGAGCAAAATAAAACTTATTACTTTATTAATTTGGATAATAACAATTGAGCAAGGACAAACTGTTTTTATGGCAGACATGAAAGTTTAGTTTCTTCCTATTAAAAAATCCATCTTCGTTTTGTATGATAAAATAACGAAGTATATTTGTGCTTTCCTAAAAAAAAATAAAATGATTAAATACAAACATTCAATATTAAGTCTGGCAATCCTGATTTCTCTTTCGCTAAATCTTTTTTCCCAGGGTCATAAAATTGATATTACTGTGAAAGGAATGGCAGATAGTACATTGTATATTGCATACCATTATGGTAGCAAAAAATATGTTATAGATACCCTTGTTGCCGATCAGAACGGAAGCATAAAGGTCGAAGGTAAGAATCCACTGCCAGGTGGTGTCTATCTGGTTGTTCTTCCCGGAATGAGATATTTTGAAATGTTGATGGGTGATGATCAGGAGTTTTCAGTTAGTTCAGGAACAGAAGATTTCCTAAATACATTGTCGTTCACAGGCTCAGAGGAAAATACTGCTTTTCTTGAATACCAGAGGTTTCTTGTGAAAACAAATAAGGAGAACCAGGAACTTAAGAAGGAACAAATTAAGCACCTGAATAATACGGATTCACTCTTCATTATTCAGGATGAACTAGATAAAAATGATGCGAAAATAAAGGATTATGTTAAGGAAATTAACAAAAAGTTTCCCGGCAGTTTCCTTGTTAACCTGCTAAATGCAATGACGCCTCCTGAAAGACCGGAGATTACCATTCCGGGGGATATAGAAAACCGGGATTCGATAAGCATGATTATAACTTATGGCTTCCTGCGCGACCATTATTTTGACAATATAAACCTTGCTGATGATAGGCTTGTCCGTACACCTGTCTTAGAGGGCAAACTGGGTCAGTACTTGAACAGCATGCTTTTACAAGTACCAGATTCTGTGATACCCCCTCTGGACAGGCTCATAAATTCGACAAGGGTCAATGATGAAATGTATAAGTATGTTGTAATTTTTGCTTTAAACAATTTTCTTGAAAGCAACATCATGGGTATGGATGAGGTTTTTGTACATGTAGCAGAAAAATATTATTTGAGCGGTGAAGCCCCATGGGCCGACTCAATCTACTTAGAAAAACTATATGAAAGGGTTCTTAGTCTGAGGCCAAACCTGATAGGAAGAAGGGCACCTGACCTGAAAATGGAAACAATTACAGGAGAATGGGTTAGCCTTAATGAAGTTGAAGCCCCATTTACTGTGTTGTATTTCTGGGAACCCAATTGTGGATTTTGTAAAAAAACCACCCCTCAGCTTTTTGAAATTTATAATAAATACAAAGAGAAAGGTTTAAAAGTATTTTCAGTAGATACTCAGGGGAATAAAGAAGAATGGGAAAAATATGTAAATGATAACGGACTGGACTGGATCAATGCCTGGGATCCGCGTAACCAAACTTTCTTTAGAACATTTTATGATGTTCGCAGCACTCCTATTGTATTTTTATTAAATAAGGACAAAATTATTATTGCAAAGAGGATTGATATGGAATCACTGGGGAAAATGCTGGAATCCTTGTTTGCGGAATAATTTGCTGTACTAACTCTCGCCAAAACGCTAACCGGGAAAAGTCAGAAATTTCAAAATTAAAGCATCAAAAATCAAACAAACCACAACTCCAAATATCCAGATTCCAAACATTTGAAAATTTTGAATGTTCCTATTTGAGTTTTAGGAATTATCCTGTTAAAAAGAATCGGGACAAATTTTGTTATTAACTTTTTGTCAATTATAGTTTTCTGCAAAAAAATACACAACTTGTTCCACTGTTTTAGACGATAAATAATAACGATAAGATACTATAAGTATTTTGTCCAGAGGATCATTGTCACAGAATCTATGTGACTATGCATGAGATACATTCTTCTTCAAACTAAATTTCCTTACAAACTTTTATTAACTCCAGGATTGAATAAACTTTCAATTCTTTATTATTTGTGCTTATCACCCATTCCGTTGAATCGATAGTATTATTCACATGAATTTTAATAGAGGAACCTTTTCTTACCGGAATGTATGCTTTGCGTTTCAATGCTTTTTTAGTCCATTCGAAGGCCGTTCCAGAGCCAGTGAGTATAATTTCTTTCTTACCTTCCCGTGGATATGAAAAACTCCCGGATTCCTTATTAAAAATCGCCTTTGATCCGGGAAAAAGATGCTTAAATGAACCATTAAGTACAAGGTCCTCAGGGGCACCTTCTATCAGCTCATCTTTCGTCATCATCCAAATCTTATCGGCTTCATTTAGCACCATCTCCAGGTCATGGGTTGAAAAAATGACCAATTTGCCCTTCTCTTCAGACAAATACCTTAATAAATGCAAAACTTCAAAACGATTAGGCAAATCCAGAAAGGCAGTAGGTTCATCCAGTACCAGTATATCTGTATCCTGGGCAATGGTACGGGCAATCATAGCCCTTTGCCGTTCACCGTCAGAGATTTCACTAACATTATTATCAGCCAGTTCTGATATATTCACCATTTCCATGGCATGGTCAACAAGCGCATGATCATCTGGTGTTAGTTTACCAAGCCAGTTAGTGTAAGGGAACCTCCCCAAACTCACTAAGTCCCTAACAGACAAATTGCCCACCCTGATCACTTCCGTAGAAACAAAGCCAACCAAAGATGAAAATTCTGAAGCTGTGTAATCCTGCATATCCCTTCCACTGAATATAATTTTCCCCATGAGTTGCTCATGCAAACGAACAATGGTTTTTAAAAGTGTACTCTTGCCTATTCCATTCTTGCCAATCAGGGCAACCAGCTCTCCCCTCCCGGCAGATACATTCATACCGGACAGTAAAGAGGCAATAATTTTCCTACCTTTCCGAAAACCAATTTCCAGATCTTTTAGAACCAATATGTCATTTTCTGTGCTCAAACAAAACTAACTTAAAGATGTTATTTTCTTCCTCCTTATGATGATCCATATAATTACCGGGATACCCATTAAAGCAGTTACTGAATTTATGGGTAAAACCTGGTCATAGCCCGGAAGTTTTGAAAAGATATCGCTTATTAGCATAAAGACTGCACCAATAAGCAAAGAACCAGGTAACAACACACTATGATCGGCTGTTTTAAATACCAGTCGTGCAATATGTGGTACTACAATACCAATGAAGCCTACCGGGCCGCAAAAGGCGGTAACGGTTCCTGCCAGCATACTGGTACTAATAAAAATAATCATTCTTACCGTTTTAGGGTCAAGTCCCAGGGTCCGGGCATAATCCTCACCCAATAACATCGCATTCAATATTTTTACAGAAGCCAGTGAAATCAATATCCCCAGAAGAACCGTAAAACTCAAAATCCTTAGCTGACCGGATGAAACATTCCCCAGGCTTCCCATGGTCCATACAATAAAAGATTTCAACATTGATTCCGTGCTAAAATACTGAAGGACAGCCACCAAAGCTGTAGCAATACTTCCAAAAAGAATACCCAGGATAAGTATGGTCATAATGTCCCTTATGCGGACTGAAACGGATAAAATCAACATAAGAATCAGGCCTGACCCAAGGGTAGCAGCTATAACCATTGCCCAATTCCCTGCATTATCCAATACAGCCGTAAATCCAAGTGAGGTAAAACCCATCACTAAAATGGCTACACCCAGGCTGGCACCTGAACTTATGCCCAGAACGTAGGGGCCTGCAAGCGGGTTCCGAAATATGGTCTGCATCTGTAAACCACTAACAGATAAGGCTGCACCTACTAATACAGCTGTCAGGGTACGCGGAATACGAAAATCAAGGATAATAACTTTCCATTCAACCTTTATGGCAGCTTCTCCTGTAAGTATCCTGAGAATATCCCCGGCTGGAATATGAACTGATCCAAGGAATATATCCAGAACAAAAAATATTAAACCTAACAGAAAAAGAATTCCCATGGAAATAGCAATCCGGCGTTTCTTTAAATGAATACTTGCTTTATTCGGTTCTGACATCTTTACCAGCTAAGGTTGAAGTTTTTGATAATAAACCAGGGCTTGTTCACCCAATAGTTCAGGATGAAAAATACTTATTAAATCCCTGAGAATAATATCCGGATGCATAAGGCCTGATTCCCAGTAATCATTCCCCCCGGTTGCATTAACCCTGGCTATATTGTTGTATACTTTCCCTGAACTGACCGGTGGGAAATAACTAAATCGGGAATCCATGCTTACAATCTGACCTATGCTTCTGGCTGTTCCTGTATTTATCCAATATTCGGAATTCCCTGCTTTAAGATAAACCGATTCCAGGTCCATTGGAATTGCCTTCTCAGATTCCAGGTCTTCCCACAGATAAGTGGCACCGGCTGCTTCAATGAATTTCGCATTAGCTGTATTTCCAGGTGAAACATACCATACATCTTTCCAGGGCAAACCGGTTAACACCACAGGCCTGTGATTTACACTCTCAGTTTTTGACTTCAGCAATTCATAGCATGTAGCCACAGAATCAAATAAAACAGTAGCTTTTTCCCCTAAACCAAATAAGGTAGCCATTAGCTTTATCCATTCCATTTTACCCAGGGGGTCTTCTTCAAGGTATTCCCCATTCATTAAGACAGAAATCCCAAGGTCTTTTAATTTATGAATGAGTCCGGTCATTTCACTTTCCACTCCATAGATCAGTACCACATCAGGGCGTAAAGAGACCAGGACTTCATAATTCAACTCTCTTCCATAGCCAATATCACGAATTTCCCCCAATTTAATCCGTTCCTTTATTTCTTTGTTTGTAATAAGGTCTGAACCAGATACTCCAACGATGGCATTTGTTTTACCAAGTGCATCAAGCATAGCAACATGCGTAGTAGAAGTGCAAACAATACGCTCAATGGGCATTCTAATCAGATCTGCTCCTTTCCTAATGGAATCAGGCACGATTTCACCTTCTTTTACAAGCAGGTATTTAAAATTAACCTGTTCTGATCCCTGCCAGGGTTTTTTCACCTCCAACATATCAAAATTACCATATTTAGTTATGCTAAACCCCCGGGCATATCGGTTAATTTCAGAAACAACGGAATTGGTGTCCGGCAAATTTTGACTGGCCTTTTCCCGCTTGTTTATACAGGATGTGGCAAACAGGTAGAATAAAGAAACAATGAATATGAAAAACCAATTAGCTGGCTGAATAAGTTTTCCCTTTATAAGCCTCAAATTTGGCATTTTCTTATCTGAGACGGAGTTTTCGTGCATGAACTAATTAATAACTGAAAGTTTCTTATTTGCAATAAAGCCTTCGCCCTCCAGCCTTAAGATGTAAATCCCGTTCCTAAATCCTGATAAAGAGAGTTGAAATGATGCGGAGCCGGCAGGAATTAATTGCTCCATCAATAGTGAACCGGTCAAATTATAGATTTTTAGCCGACTTTCCCCATAGACCTGTTCAGGAATGTCAACAAAAACCCTGTCTGTAGCCGGATTAGGACGAAGCTGAATCTTATCCGACAGGTCCATCAGTGGGGTACCACCTATACCAACACTGGGAATCTCCCCACATACAAGGGCTACAATACCCAGGGAAGTCAGCATAGAATAAGGGTAATTTGAATCAAAACGGGTCCATTGATTTTCATAAAAATATGCTGTACTCCATCCTCCCAGATTATCTCTTGGTTCTGCCTGAAACAAAGCAAACTGATCCGTTAATTCCCCTGTAGTCATATTATCATAATAAATTTCATATCCTATCCAAAAATTACCGGTAAAATCAATGAGGGTATCAAAACTTAAAACAAGGTCCATAGAATCCTTAAAATAGCTCAGGGGCAACGATTTTGATACAATCAACTCTTCCGGTTTAACCGTCCCTGTCCACACCTTAAACTTCACCGAATCAGTAGGTTCATCGTAATTAACTATACCCACATGAAATATTACCTCTACCAATGTTGTGGGGAAATTATTAAAAATCTTTTCAGCATACTGGGTTACCCTTCTTGTATTGTGACCGGTCCAATATCCATCGTCCTCATTGTTCCCATTAACAGGTATCAAAACCAAAATCTCAAAATCCTCAATATTTACAAGGGAGTCACATGATTTCAAAGCAGGTTCATAAGGGTCAAATCCATCAATAAAAACAGCGCCGGTTTCCAAAGGGTCCAGCCATACTTTCAATTGTTCATTTGCTGCTGAATATTTATCCCACTCTTCTGAAAATTTCTGAAAATAATCATTCACCGAGTTACTACAGCTGGCATCGCCCCCTGTTAGAGTCCCTGTTAATAAGCCCAGGTTATCAAACAAGGGAGCACCTGAAGAACCGGCCTCGGTAGTACCAATTTCCCATTGGAGAATTTTCCAGAAAGTATCAGCATCATATGAACCGTAACTTGCCGTTACCGGAGACTGGTAATCGAGAGAAATTTTCTTAACATCTCCCTGTGGATGGTGAATGGTGGAGGTTGAAGATGGAATGGTTCCCAATAAATTCCAACCGGCATAATATGGCCGATAATAAAATGGAGGCACGCGGCTAAGTTGTACCAGGGAAAAATCCATTTTTGTTTTTTTTGACGCTTTAAGACTTGATCCTGAAACGGAATGTGTTACATAGCCATCTGGCCCGTCACAGTAAGGGCTCTCATAGTTAAAAACCGCAATGATACTGGAAGCATCACTCTCATCTTCAATACAATGCCCTGCAGTTAACATATATGGCTTCGCATCCCTGCTTGTATTATTTACCAAAACCCCGGTACATAACTCGGTACCATTAATAATAATCCGGGCAACAGATTTCTTATGATCCTGCCAGGACCCACCTTCCATACAGTTTATGTCCACGTTACAATCGCCTGACTTGCCATACCTTCCGTCTTTTAAACCATTATCTGAAAAAATACCTATAAAATCATGGGCCACCTGTCCAATAGATAAACTCCCGGCATTCCAATCCACACCATATGGAATGTAAAATTCAACCACCAGCTTATCGCCTGGAATTGGCTGAACAGCTAAAATCCCTGATTTCTTATTATTTTTTGAAGTAAATGATCCGAGGATATAATTCTTCTGAGGATCATAAATATAGACCTCTGCACCATCAGCTAAATTAAATTTATCAAATATCAGGTTTAAAGAATAAGCCCCTGCGCTCTCAATCTCCACTTTCCAGACCTTATCACCATTTGAAAGCCGTGTCCACTCACCCGAATTTGAAGGGGTCAAACTAAGCCCAAAAGGATAGGCAAACTGAAAAGGTTCATTTTTATCTGCAGGATTATAATCCTGTATTCGTTGTAATTTATCAGCCTCAATAGCTTCCATAATAACCACACTGGCTTTAGGATAATAAATTCCTGCCCCATGTGGAATTCCTCCGTTACTGATCTGTGCATCTGCAAGTGGAACATTTATCGCAATAACAAAAATAAGCAACAAGTAAGCCAAAGTGCTTCTATCTTTTCTCATAAATATGATTTTTCCCATATACTTTCCCAAAAAAATTAGGCTCCCAATATACAAATAAATGCGATGCATGCTTACTGAAATTAAAAGTGGTAAGTCAAAGGTAAAAAGTAAAAAGTCAGAAGTAGAAAGTAAAAAGTTAATATATTTTTATTATTTCGCACTTATCAAATATTAACATGAAGGTTTATACCTGACCTAACACTAATTAAAGACAGCAGCATTAGGAGCTATTCCAACCTGTAAAGAATCAATAAGCATTCCATCACCTTCATACCTGTATGCACTCCCATTAGCATCAAAACCGTTTGCCTTCAAAACATAAATTACACCTGAGTCCGGATCTATATCCAGGCCATAAAAAGTTCCTTTAATAAATGGTTCTAAAGGGGCATCCACTGCACTTATTCCAACTTTATAAACCCCATCAGATTCAGCATAAAAAAGCATTTTACCATCATTTGAAATAGCCAGGTGCAGAGGAGAAAAGAAATCACCTTTCTTTCCAATAACTATACTTTTCCCTATAGTAAAATCTGAAGTTTTGATCTGTACCAATCGTGAATCAGTTTCCTCAATTACGTTCCAATTCTGGTCGAATACAACTTTACCCTTACACAAAACCCAAATATCCCCATTAGCATCTTCCACCAGGTCCGTAGGATTATCCCCAACATCAATAGTATGGGTAACTACATCATTCCCGGGATCAATGACACTTACCGTTGAATCAAGACCCCAACCACCACTGTTTGCCACAAAGACTTTGCCACCTGATAACAGAAGATTTTCCGGGCCAGAGCCAACGGATATTTCCGACTCAATTTCTAAATTATCAAGATTGATTACCTTTACACTTCCGGCAAAACTCCCATTTGTTAAATAGGCTTTCTTGTCTGTAACCCCAATTAAATACCTTGGATAATCTACATTTAGGATGGTCCCGATGGATTCAAAAGTCTCCATATCAATAACTTCCACCTTTTGGGAATTATTCGCAACAATAAACCCCATATCCCCGGCAACAGAAAATGATTGAACTACATCACCCGGGCCCCTATTGTTTACCTGGGCAAACAAGTTTGGATAAATCAAAAAAGAAGCTTCGTCTAAATAAGAAATTGAACCGTTATTCTTAGTGAAGCCTCCCTCATTAACTATATAAACACCATGAAGAAATCCCGTGCCCTCAGGCTGATTATCTTCTTTAATACAGGAGGGAGAGAAAAGTACCAACAGGCTAAATGCCAAAATAATTTTAGTTTGCTTTTTCATAGTTTGTTTGCTTTTAATGATCATTTTTTATCTATTGTAAATATTAAACTTAAATACCAGGCCCTGCCCGGCATTGGATATGACCGGATTACCTGAAACATTTCATTCGTCAAATTCCTAACTTTTAACTGGAGAGAAGAACCCTGGAGAAACTTTCTGGATTTATAACCAAGGGTCAGGTCTAATGTATAATATGGATCCAGCACATAAAAGGGATCATTATCTTCCGTGGTATAACGTTTTCCACTAAATCTGAAATCAAGGTTTGAATAAAATGAGAGGAAGGATAATCCAACGGAGCTACTTACCACATTCTTTGGTGTATATCTTAATTGTTTATTCAGGAGCTGAGTGTTTTCAGCCTCCTCAACAGTAGAATAAGTCAGTGAATAGTTCACACGGAATAAGAAATCAAAGTCTCCTGCTCTCCTTTGCAAATATGCATCCAGTTCCATTCCACGATTCCAGACATTCTTAAAATTCACCGGACTCCAATAACCAGGCCCCGGAGACCATTGTATCCAGTTATTGATCCGACCTGAAAACACATTTATCTCCAGATTTAATTTTCTGCTTTTATCAGCAGAAGTCAGCAAGTGTATTTCTGTCCCAAGATCCGTACTCCAACCCTGCTCAGGCATAAGGTCAGGATTACCTCCAGGCTGCCAGTATCTGTCATTAAAACCAGGCAACCTGTATTTATTGGATACATTCCCTTTTATCCACAAGTGATCGTTCCAAAGTTCATAATTCGCACCAATAGATAATAAAGGCGGTGGCTGATGATAAGGATTAAAGTTCAACCGGAATGAACCATTTATTTTCAAGTGCTTATACCGATATTGGGCACCCGCTATAAGGTTTGCCCTGTATTCCGATACCTGCCCGTTATATGCAGCTACCTCAGCCGACAAGTAAGAAATATTTCCACCTGCATCAATAGTAAAATTCCGAAAATGAAAAAACCGGCTGTTAAAATCCAGATATACCTGCCGGGAACTAATCCTGGAGTCAATTGAATAGTCCCCCTCATTATTAAGCTTTTCATCAACAAATCTTAAATGATCAAACAAATAACCTGCCTTGACCTCAAAACTGGTTTTTTGAAAAACCTTTCTCCATTTAAGAAAAACTTTCAGGCTACTGTCTGTCTGGGATTGTAAACTCTCGCCATAACTACCCATAGGCAAAGGCAGTTCATTATGCTTTACAAAATACCATATCCCCACCTGCAACATATTATTTTTTGGCAAAAGGAACTGGATATTCTGAATCAGGCCCATACTTTTCATCAAATTATGACTGGAAAATACTGTTGGCTGACCCGCTTTTTCAAAATCAGTATAAGGGAAATTATTCACAACATGATTTAAACTAAAGTTCAGGTCATATTGAACCTTAGTGTTCCCTATGCCGAATCTCAATCCTGGTTTATACGAGCCAAAACTCCCGAGTTCCATTCCTGCAGAAATTGTAAGCTGTTTTTTCCAATCTACTTTTCGGGCCAGATCAATAGTCCCACCAAATGTACCACTCCCGAATAAAGAGCCTGAAGAACCTGAGGTAATTTTTGCACTATTAAAAAAGCTTACCGGTATCAGGGAAAGGTCGGCTATTCCGGTAGTTAATGAATTCAAAGGAAAGCCATTCCATAATACGCTGGTATGAGAAGAACCGCTCCCTCTAATTGATACCGTACTAATTGAACCATCGCCCCCGTAGCTAAGTACATTTGAAGTTCCTGAACTCATTAATAGCTCACCCAGATTACTAAAGCCACTTCGGTGGATACTTGCCGAATCAATTTCCCTGCTCTTCAGGTCTTCCCGGTAATAGGTAGTTCTTGACCTGATAACTTTCACCTCGGTAATTGACAATGTATCAATGACAAAAGCCCTGGCCTCAAGTGGAAAGCCTGAATTTAAAAGGGAAAGAAAAAGGAAATATTTTACAAAGGTTTTCAAAACAAAGCTTATGTTAAATCCCGAACACTAAACTTTGGCAGGTCTTCTGACTTTCCCAATTTTGATTGCCTTCCCATCCGCCATCCGGCAGAAAGTGGCCCGTGAGATCAAAATAAACATTAGGATCACAGCAGCGGGTACTGTTCAGGAATTTCTGTATTACAGATCACCTGATTCCCTTTTCATCTGGTCATATGATTTATGATCAGACACCAAAGCTCATGCAAAAATAGAAATCTTTTCTAACTTATTTCAATTTCAAACTTTTATTTTCAAAAAAGTGTTTTTTGATTCATTTGAGAAAAAACAATAGATTTAGCTCTTCAAAACTATTAGTTTTCTTAAATAATTTATTAGTTTTAGCTCTCCAAAAACAAGGTACTTTAAATTTCTACAACATCATTAAATGACTGGTAAAGAAGCTGAAATAAGAATTAGTAAATTACGCTCAGAGCTCCATAAACACAATCACAGGTATTATGTTTTATCTGATCCCAAAATCAGTGATTTTGAATATGACCTGTTAATGCAGGAATTGCTAAGCCTGGAAAACAAATTTCCGCAATTTCTGGACGCTAATTCTCCCTCTCAACGAGTAGGTAATGATATTAACAAGGAATTCCAACAAGTAGAGCATAAAACCCCAATGCTATCTCTTGGCAACACCTATTCTCTTGAAGAGCTCCAGGATTTTGATAAAAGAATACGCAAAGATATTACTGAAGCTTTTGAATATGTTTGTGAGTTAAAATATGATGGTACTGCCATAAGCATTCATTACAGTAATGGGAGGCTCATTCGCGGTGTCACCCGGGGGGATGGCAATTTTGGCGATGATGTTACCTCCAATGTCCGTACAATTAATAGCATACCATTAAAGCTTATAGAGAATAATTACCCGGGAGAATTTGAAATCCGCGGAGAAATAATCATGCCCCGCCCGGGTTTTGACCTTCTAAACAAACGCAGGGAAGAAATGGGGGAAGCCCCCCTGGCAAACCCACGCAATGCATCTTCAGGCACCCTTAAAATGCAAAATTCTGCAGAAGTTGCCAGAAGGCCACTTGATTGTTTCTTTTATGCTATTTCCGGCGATGAGCTGCCCTATAACTCCCATTTTGAAAACATGATAGCTGCAAAGAACTGGGGTTTTAAAATATCGGAAAACATTGAAAAATGTGCTTCTATTGAAGATGTTTATGAATACATTAAAAAATGGGATGAGAACCGAAAACAGCTTCCATATGATATTGACGGGGTAGTAATTAAGGTAAATTCTTTCCATTTGCAGAAAAGACTGGGTTCAACAGCAAAATCACCCCGATGGGCCATTTCTTTTAAGTTTGAAACAGAACAGGCCCTGACCCAATTGTTATCTATAAGTTTTCAGGTAGGCCGTACCGGAAGTATTACCCCGGTTGCAAACCTGGAACCCGTTTCATTAGCTGGCACAAGGGTTAAAAGAGCATCACTACACAATGCAGACCAGATTGAATTGCTGGATGTAAGGCTTAGAGATATGGTTTATGTAGAAAAAGGAGGTGAAATAATTCCCAAGATTGTAGGTGTGGATAAATCGCAGCGTAAACCAGATTCTTTGGCTATTGAATATATAACAGAATGCCCTTCATGCCATACAGAACTTATAAGAAAAGAAGGGGAAGCAAATCATTATTGTCCAAATGAAACGGGATGCCCACCACAGATAAAAGGGAGGATGGAACACTTTATCAGCCGAAAGGCCATGAACATTGACGGACTCGGGGAAGAAACCATTGACCTTTTGTTTAGAAATGACCTCGTCAAAAACCCTGCTGACCTTTATGAATTAAGAAAGGAACAGTTAACAGGACTGGAAAGACTTGCGGAAAAATCAGCTGATAATATTATCAGTAGTATTATTGAAAGTAAAAAAGTGCCCTTTCAGCGAATGCTTTATGCCCTGGGAATCCGTTATGTTGGAGAAACGGTATCCAAAACACTGGCAAAGTATTTCCGTTCCATGGATCAGCTTAAATCTGCCAGTATTGAAGAACTGGTTGCAGTTGATGAAGTGGGTGAGAAAATTGCAGAAAGTGTAAATCAGTATTTCAGGAATGCTGATAACCTGAATCTGATTACAAGATTAGAATCTGAGGGATTAAAAATGGAAATGGATGAGCTTCCCGGAGGTTCAGGTAAATTGAACGGACTTTCATTCGTTATCTCAGGGACATTTCATGAACATTCCCGTGAAGAGATCAAAGCAATGATAGAACAACACGGAGGGAAAAACCTTAGTGCAGTTTCATCCAATGCAAATTACCTGGTAGCCGGTGATAAAATTGGCCCTGCTAAACTAAAAAAAGCGCAAAAGCTTAACATACCAATTATTTCTGAAGAAGAATTTATAAAAATGATTAACCAGGTTCAGTAGAAAACAATAAGCAAAGACAGTTTTAATATATTGACAGGCTTTAAGTTGCGATAGCTGGAAAATAGACTATTCCTCCACATTTATCATTAATATTATTCTCAGGATAATAAATAATTTTTCGTTCAAATTATAAACTTAAATTGTTTATTTTCGTATTAAAAATGTATTCCTTTTAATAATTGAATAAAACATTCAAATTATTTATCTTGCAGCATGAAAATTTTCTCCCAATTCAGACAAAAAACAGGCAAATTAATTTTGCTTAAATACAGGAAGAAGCGATCCCGGCGCAAGAAGACATTTAATTTCAAAACAGTTTCCAGAATTGGCGTCCTCTTCGATGCAACAAATACAAATCACTTTGGGCCGGTTTATGATTTTTATAAAGAACTGCTCAAAAAAAATAACCGTCAGGTGAACCTACTGGGTTTTGTTGATGGCAAACAAGTTCCTGAAAAATATCTTTTCAAAAAAAATATTGATATTTTCACTAGAAAAGATGTAAGCTATTTTTATAAGCCTAAAAGTCCGGATGTTATTAAATTCGTAAATTCTGAATTTGATATACTCTTCGATTTAACAATGCTCGATGATATTGTTATTGATTTTGTTGGTGCACTTTCCTTTTCACGGTTTAAAGTAGGCCGCTACTTTGAAGGCAGAAACCACCTGGACCTGATGGTATCTATGCCTGACGGATTAACAATTGAGTATTTTATTACCCAGGTAGTCCACTATATGGAAAGAATCAACAGGCCTGAATTAGTTTACAAACCCTTCAAAAGAACCTTATGATTAATTTGACCGGAGCTGGTGTGGCTATTGTCACCCCTTTCAGATCTGACTCCAGTATTGACTTTAATGCTCTGGGCAGTCTTGT
>Ga0164313_10002988_pt1 | contig 15067 bp, 11 predicted proteins | sample GuaBasSedimGuay4_FD_113735 | JGI IMG/M metagenome (GOLD analysis project Ga0164313, IMG submission 113735) | Subseafloor sediment microbial communities from Guaymas Basin, Gulf of California, Mexico - Guay4, Core 4569-4, 0-3 cm | ecosystem: Environmental > Aquatic > Marine > Hydrothermal vents... | reverse complement strand
GGCCACCCGGGCCGGTTCGACCGAGGACAAGATCCTCCGCGTCGCGCTCGAGCTCTTCGCGGAACGAGGTTTTGGCGCCACCAGCCTGCGGCGGATCGCCGGGGAGGCCGGTGTGACACCACCTCTCGTCGCCTACCACTTCGATTCCAAGGAAGGGCTCTTTGTCGCCTGCGCGGAGGCCGCGATGCGGGCGCTCGCTTCGCAGGTCGAGGGGGCCATCGCCACGGTGACCAGCCTTTCGGACATGGTGTTGAAGCTGGCGGAAGTCCACGTCGGGTTTTCGAAACAGCATGCGGGCGAAGTTCGTCTGCTCCTCTCGGTGGCCTATGGTCCGAATGACGGGCATCCGCAGGTCGATCTCGTGTCGCCGTGGGCGGCGACCATGGAGTCGGTTCACGCGCGCCTGGCTGCGGCAATTGACAGCCGTGAGCTGGTTGCGCGCGACGGCGCCGACGCGGTCCAGCTCACACGGCATCTGTTCAATCTGCTGCATATGGCCGTGTTCGAGGGCTTCGAACGGGAACGATTCTGCCACGATGAGAACTCGGACACGCGATTCTGTGGTCGCAGCGAGACTCAGGCACAGGACATTCACGACCAGTTTTTTACGGGGGCCGGCCGGCTGACGGTCAGGCCTGATTCCAAGAGCGTGGAGGGGACCCGATGAGGTCTGTGATGACGGGACTGGCCCTCGGCCTGTTCCTGGTGGCGGGCGCTGCGGCGCAGGACGAGCTGGCGGTGAGCTTCCTGGCCGAGGGCGATGTTGTAGTGCCTCTGCCGGGAGATGACGCGCCGCCTCTGGAGCTGGTCCACTGTCTGCAACTCGCACTCGAGTCAAACGAGGACCTGCGACAGCAGCGTGAAGGCCTGGCCGAACTGGGCGGTCGCAAGACACAGGCGATTGCCACAGGCCTGCCCCGTATCGAGGTGCAGGGCGCTTTCAGCCGGGGACGAGACCCCAGCTTCGCGCTGGACGAATCATTCGCTGGCAGCGGTGGAAACCCCTACCAGCCGGTGATCGACTACGTGGATCCACTCTTCGATGCCACTGGAGTGACGCCGCCAGTGATTGATCCGGGCGACGCGGGCTCCTTCATTCCCGCACCCGAGGATGTGCCGGCCCAGACCTTCTGGCGCGCCTACCTCGATGGATACTGGGAGCTTCGGCCGACTCAGTTGTGGCGCGCGGTCAATGCGGCCGATGACGCGATCCTGCAGCAGGAAGCGCGTATCTCGGATACCGCAAACCGTACCATCGAGTCGGTGATCCAGGGCTTCCACGCCGTGATCCTCGCGCAGGAGCGCGTGGCGGCGATCGAGCGCGAGATCGAGGCGCGGGCCGAGTTCCTGGAGGTCACGCGGCGGCGTTTCGTGCTGGAGTTCGCGACGCCGCTGGATACGCTGCAGGCGGCGGTGAGTCTGGCCAACCTGCAGCCGGAACTGCGCCGTCGTGCGTTTGATCTGCGTCGCGCGGGACAGAATCTCAATCAGCTGCTTGGGCGCGACCCGCTGACACCGGTGGCGGTCATCGCGACCTTCCCGATGGAAGACACGATCGTGGAGCAGGCAGTGGCCCTCCAACTGGCCATGCGCCGGCCGGATCTTGTTGCACAGCAAGCCCAGTCGCGGATCTTCGAGTTGCAACGCGGTGTGGCCGCGGCCGAACGTCATCCCTACCTGAGTGCCGAGGGCCAGTGGGGCTATGTAACGCGCGAACTCAACGAGATGACGGACACCGGACACGACTTCTGGCGCGTCGGGCTCACCCTGCACATCCCGATCTTCACTGGGCTCAGCCCGCGTGGGCAGATCCAGGAGGCCGATGCGCTGGTGCGGCGGAACGAATCCGAGGTGCGGCAATTGCGTCGCGCGGTTCGCGACGAAGTGGTGACGGCGCTTGGTGACCTCGAGGTCGCGCGCGCCAATCTCCTTGCAGCCGAGTTGAATATGCGCCAGGCCGAACAGGCCTACATCCAGATCAGCCTGCGCTACGAACTGGGCAAGGCCGATCGGCTGGAAGTCCTCAACGCACAGACCGCTCGTTTCGTGGCGCGGACTACCCTGATCGAGGCGCGTTATGAGGTGCTGGCGACGACGGCCACGCTCAAACGCGCTGTCGGTGTTTCCCCTTCCCTTGATCTCACCGCGATCGACGATCTCGCGAACGCCAACCTCTCTGGAGACGAGCGATGAAGAAGATGCTGCGAAGCCTGATGGCGGTAGTTCTGGTGGGAGGCGCGGCGAGTGGTTGTGCCAACGGGGATGCCAACGGTGTGCAGGCCCCGCCCGAGCGTGCCCACAACGTGCGCGTGCTGGAGCTGGCCAGGACCGACCTGGAGGAGTCGATCGTGATTTCCGGTCCCCTTTGGCCGGTGCGGGGAACCGACATTTCCACGCAGGAGAGCGGGGTGATCCAGAAGCTGCGCGCGGACAAGGGCTCGGTGGTCAAGAAGGGCGAGGTGATCGTGCTGCTCGACCGCGGGCTCCTGGAGGCCGAGATGAAGTCGGCCGAAGCCGAGCGTATCCTGCATGAGTACAACGAGGAGCGTACGCAGCGGTTGTTTGATGCCAACTCGGTGAGCAAGCAGGAGATGCTGCGCGTACACACCCTGCTGCAGCGCGCTGCCGAGTCCGAGAAGATCGCGCAGCTGCGCTACGAACGCGCTGCTATCAAGGCGCCCTTCGACGGCATGGTGGCCGATCGCTATGTCGAGGTTGGCGAGCTGGTCTCGCCCGGTGTGAGTGTCGTGCGTGTGGTCGACCCCTTCACGCTCAAGCTGGTTGGTTCGGTGACCGAGCTGGAAGTGGCGCATGTACATGAAGGCGCGCCGGCCCTGGTCAGCCTCGAGGGCGTGGCCGCACCCCAGAACGGGGTCGTGAGCTACGTCGGTATCGAGGCCAACCCGGTGAACGGAAAGTTCACGGTCGAGGTCAAGATCGAAAACCCCGAACTCGCATTGCGTGCCGGTGTCGTGGGCAGGTCGCGGATCCGCAAGGCGGTGCACGCGGCGATCCTGGCCATCCCGCGTGATGCGCTCGTACAGACGCCTTTGGGGCGACGGGTCTTCGTGGTCGAAGCTGACCGTGCGGTAGCGCGCGAGGTCGAACTGGGCGTCGATCAGGGACTGATGGTCGAGGTCGTGCGGGGGCTGGAGCCGGGCGAGCAGCTCGTGGTTCGCGGGCAGCGCCAGTTGCGGCCGGGCGTTCTCGTTGCTGTGCAGGAGACCGCGACCAATCGTGACGGCAGCTTGCCGACCGATCCACCGGAGGTGCGTGAGGAAGGTTCGATTACCGGGGTGCCGGGCGAACTGGCTGGTAGCGCGGAGGAGCTTCGATGAGCCTGACCGATCTGGCCATTCGCAAGTCGATGACCTCGATCGCACTGATGGTGCTCGTGGTCATCATCGGTGCCTACAGCTACGCGGTGTTGCCGCGCGAGAGTTCGCCGGACATCAAGATCCCCTTCGTGATGGTCTACGCGCCGTATTACGGCACGAGCCCGGAGGACATGGAGAACCTCGTCACGCGCAAGCTGGAGACCCAGCTCAAGTCCGTGGCCGATGTGGAAGAAATGGTTTCGACCTCGAGTGAGGGCTCGAGCACCGTGGTGCTGGAGTTCAAGCCCTCGGTCGACATGAGTGACGCACTGCAGAAGGTCCGCGACGCGGTCGAGATGGCCAAGCCCGAACTGCCGCAAGATGTACGTGACGACATGCTGGTTTATGAGCTCAGCTCGTCGGACTGGCCGATCATGCAAGTGGTACTCAGTGGCCCGTTTGATCTGGGCGAGTTGCGCAAGGTCGGTGAGGACCTGCAGGAGATGGTCGAGCAGGTACCCGGCGTGCTCGCAGTGGATCTTACCGGCGGGATGGAACGTGAGGTTCGCATCGATATTGATCCCGAGCGGTTGCGTCACTACGACCTCGGGCTGATCGATGTGAAGGATGCGATCATCCTGGAGAACGTCACGCTGCCCGGCGGCGAGATTGCCCTGGGGACCTACGAGTACGCGGTTCGCGTGCCTGGCGAGTTCGAGACGGTGGACGAGATCGAGGATCTGGTCCTGAACCTGGCCATCGATCCGCCGGTCTACATGCGCGATGTGGCGAAGGTAAGTTTCGGCTTCCGCGACCGTTCGTCGATCTCGCGTATGGAGGGGCAGGAGTCAGTCACGCTTTCAGTCAAGAAGCGCTCGGGCGAGAACATCATTCGCATCTCCGACGACGTTCGCGAGGTGCTCGACCGCGAACTCGCGCTGATGCCCCAGGGCGCACGCATGACTGTGATGGTCGACCAGAGCGAAGATATTCGCGAGATGGTGCTGGAGTTGCAGAACAACATCCTCAGTGGTCTGATTCTTGTCGTTCTGGTGCTCTTTCTCTTCCTCGGTTTGACCAACTCGCTCTTCGTGGGCGCTGCGATTCCCTTTTCGATGCTGTTGACTTTCATCGTAATCAGCGCACTCGGAATCACGCTGAACATGGTCGTGCTCTTCTCGTTGATCCTGGCCCTGGGCATGCTTGTCGACAATGCCGTGGTGATCGTCGAGAACATCTTCCGCCATCGGACCAATGGCGAAGGTGCGGTCGAGGCCGCGAGCAGGGGTACGCGCCAGGTCACGACGGCGGTCGTGGCGTCGACGATGACCACCATCTGCGCCTTCGGTCCGCTGGTCTTCTGGCCGGGGATCATGGGCGAGTTCATGAAGTACCTGCCCTTGACCGTGATCATCACGCTGGCCTCGTCGTTGCTCGTGGCGCTGATCTTCAACCCGGTGCTCTGTGCGCAGATGATGAAAGTCCCGCAGGCATCGCAGGAGAAGAAGCGCTTTGGCGACCGACTCATGCACTTCGGTCTGGAAACCTACACGCCGATCCTGCGCTGGGCACTGTCGCACCGGGGCGTGACGCTGGGTGGCGTGGTTGCCCTGCTCGTGGCCATGTTCATGGCCTACGGGGTATTCAATGCAGGTGTGGAGCTGTTCCCGGACGTCGATCCCAACATTGCCTTCGTCCAGATCGAGGCGCCCAGTGGTACGCGGATCGAGCAGAGTGATGCGTACGCGCGGACCATCGAGCAGGCGATCGACGAGATTCCGGACCTCAGGGTCTATGTGACGGAGGTCGGATCGGCCGGCGATGATGGCATGGGTGGCGGAGGCGAAGCGCCGCCGCACCTGACACGGCTGAGCATGGAGTTCGTGAATCGCGAACTGCGCGAGAACTCGTCACGTGCGATGCTCGAGCGTCTGCGCGGGATGCTCAAGGGCTTCACGGGGGCGGAGTTGACGATCGACAAGCAGGAAGAGGGTCCCCCGACTGGTCCGCCGGTGAATATCGAGATCGTGGGCAAGGACTTCGAAACCCTCGGCACGATCTCGGGCATGGTGAAGGACCAGATCGCCAGCATCGAGGGACTGGTCAACCTCAAGGACGACTTCGACCGCGGACTGCCGCAACTCGTGGTGCGCCCGGATCGCGACAAGGCGGCACGTATGGGTCTGCGCACGATGGACCTCGCAAGCACGGTTCTGACGGCAGTCAAGGGTGACGATGTTGGCAAGTTTCGGCGCGGCGAGGACGAGTACGACATCGTGGTGCGCTACGATCAACCTGCGCGCGGCAGCGCTGAGGACCTGCAGAACGTTACCGTGTTCTACGAGGGCGAGAACATTCCCCTGCTCAGTTTTGCCTCGGTACACTTCGACACCGGGCTGGCCTCGATCAATCGCATCGACGGCAACCGGGTGGTCACGGTCAGCGCGGACATCGCTGCAGGGTACAACGGCAACGCGATCCTGGCCGAGGCGCAGTCCAGGCTCGCCGGCATGGTGCTCCCTCCCGGCCACCACCTCGACTACACGGGCGAGAGCGAGGATCAGGAAGAGGCCTCCGCCTTCCTGAGCAAGGCTTTCCTGATCGCGGTGATGCTGATCTTCGTCGTACTGATCACCCAGTTCGACTCGGTGTTGATTCCCGGCGTGATCCTGTTCACGGTGATCCTGTCCCTGATCGGTGTGTTCCTCGGCTTGATGGTCACGCACACGCCATTCGGGATCATCATGACCGGAGTTGGTGTGATCTCCCTGGCTGGCATTGTCGTCAACAACGCGATCGTGTTGCTCGACTACATCCAGCAGCTCAGGGCCGCGGGCATGGGCGAGATGGAAGCGATCTTCGAGGCCGGTCGTACGCGTTTTCGTCCGGTCATTCTCACCGCGATAACCACGATCCTCGGCCTGATTCCGCTCACGACAGGCGTGTCGATGAACTTCGAACGTCTCTTCACTGGCCAGTTCGACCGGGTAATCGTGATCGGCTCAGAATCAAGCCAATGGTGGGGGCCGATGGGCGTGGCCGTGATCTGGGGCCTGGCCGTGGCCACCTTCCTCACACTGGTCGTCGTGCCGGTGATGTACTCGTTGACCGAGTCGCTCAAGCGGGCAGTGCGAAGGCGCGCAGGAATTGTTCCCAGCGAGGCGCCAGCGCGGGCCAGGTAAAAGCCAGTGCGACAGGGCGCGGGTCGGTGGCCCGCGTTGCAGTGACATCGCGAACGCGAGCGAGGAGCCGGCCGATGAGGTCGGCTTCGTCGCTGTAACGCCAGACCTCGTCGAACAGTTCGCGATAGGCGAGAGCGTCGGGCACCAACGGTGTAGCGCCGGCGGCGCATGCTTCCAGGACGGCCAGGCCCTGGAACTCGTGCTGTGCCGTGGAAAGTGCGACATCGGCCGAGGCCAGCAGTCGCCAGTACTCCTCGCGCGACTCGATGAAGCCGTCACGGTTCAGGTGCTGGCCGAGCACGCCGGCAATCTCGTCGAAGACCGGCGGGCAGGTCTCGAAGCGCTGGCCGAGCAGCGAAAAGCGAAACTCCAGCCCGCTCTGGACCAGTGCACGCGCCGCAGCGAGCAGTGTGTCGCCGCCCTTGTCGAACTCACGTCGATGGTTCCAGACGATGTGGCAGGGGCCCTCGCGTACGAGGTCAGTCGTTGGTGGTGTATCGATGGGGACGGGCAGGATCTGTGCGCGTTCACGGATGCGCTCGAGGGCGTGGTGTGGCCTGGCATCGGGCATCTTGCGGATGACCTGGTCCATGCCGTCCAGGAACGAGTCCAGGTTGAACTGGCTGTTGAAGGCCAGGCGATCGGCGACCAGAGCGCTGTGCAGATTGGTCCATGCGAAGTGGTGGTCGCGCGCATCGAAGTGCTGCACGGGGTAGGCCAGCTGGTTCTCGTGGAAGTAGACCGCAGTGGGACGATCCAGGCCCGAGGCCTGCAGCAGCCCGCGCAACTCCGCGGCGTTGGTCAGGCTGGTGACGAAGATTGCGCCGGTGTCGGGTTGCTCTTCTTCCATGCGCCGCGCGAATTCCAGCGCCGCACCGCGCATGCGCCATTTCCATTTGCGCCCGGGTAGGGTCCACAACGCGCTGCCCGGGCAGATGTGTTTGCGCAGCCCGTCGACGAGGTGACGGTGACTCCCGTCGTAGTAGCTCTCCAGGAGTAGCCAGTCCACGTCTGGCTACTCACCGAAGCGGAACTGGATTCCGTCGTCGCCGTCGTCGTCGAGTTCGATGACCAGGAGCATCACCATCAGCCAGCTGCCGTGGTCGCGTGGGCGTGTGATGTCGAGCTCGTACTTGTGTTGCTCGAGCGCAAGGGCTAGAGAGTTCGGCACCGGATCCAGCATGGCGACATGCGAACGCTGGTTGCGCGTGGCCTCCAGTTGACCATCGAGGTACTCGATCCATGTCGGGCAGTCCACGCAATCGTCTCGCGCGTCGATGGCGGCGTCGCGGGCGTTGCGGGCGTGGGCCTGCATGAGCACGCTGGCCTGGTCGGAATACTCCTCGGCCATCTCCTCGAAGACCGAGTCGAAGCTTTGCTCGTCCTCGTCCTCGGGCGCGGGTTGGGTGTCGGCGTAGTCCTCTGGCCACTCGTCCCCGGTCGAGTGCAGCCATGCCGTTTGCAGATGTGCGTACTCGCCGCGGCTCATGCCCGCATCCATGAGCAGTGAATCGGCCGTGGCCAGGTAGCCAGCCCCCGCATTCAGCAGGCGCATGGTCATCCTGATGCCCTTCCACCAGCCCGGGTCAGTGGTTTGGGCCAGGTCCTCGGTCTCCTCGCGCAGGTTCAGTCCGACTCCTTCGAGCTGTCCGCGGATCGAGGCAAAGATGGCAACACGGTTGGGATCGTAGTTTCCGTCGAAGGGCGGCGTGTAGTCATTAGGATCGCCATACTCGACGACCATCCCGTCTGAAATGCGTTCGTAGCGCTCGGCCTCGTGGAACTGGCCCTTCATCCAGCGCGCGCCGAATACGCCGGCACCGATCAGGATGGCAACGACAACAGCGGCCGTGACTCCGCAGCCGATGGCGATTTTCTTCATGGGTACCGATGCCTCCCAGGGCCTGAATTCTGCTGCCGGGAGCGCCCAGTGAGCCACAAGGCAGGACGGTGTACAAGCGAAAGCGGCGCCCGGAAGGGGCGCCGCCATCGTAACGGCGATGCAAGCTGTCTCAGCCGAGCAGGTCGGCCACGGCCTCGCGTTCTTCGACCAGTTCGGCCACGGTGCGATCCAGACGCGTCTGGCCGAATTCGTTGATCTCGACGCCCTGCACGATCTCGTAGCTGCCATCGCCGGGGCAGCGGACCGGGAAGGAGCAGATCAATCCTTCGGGCACGCCGTAGCTGCCGTCAGAAGTCACGGCCATGCTCGTCCATTCGCCCTCGGGCGTGCCATGCAGCAGCGTGCGCGCATGGTCGATGGCAGCGCCGGCCGCGGACATCGCCGAACTCAGCCCGCGAGCCTCGATGATCGCCTTGCCGCGTTCCTGCACGGTGCTGATGAACTCACCCTGCAGCCACTCGAGGTCGTTGATCGCCTCGGTCGCCGCCTTCCCCTTAACAGTCGCGTGGTGGAAGTCCGGGTACTGAGTATTGGAGTGGTTGCCCCAGATGACGACGTTCTTGACGTCGCTGGCGTGCGCGCCGGCGCGGGCGGCCAGCTGGCCCATGGCCCGGTTGTGGTCCAGACGCGTCATGGCCGAGAAATTCTCTGCCTTCAGCTTGGGCGCGTTCTTCTGCGCGATGAGGCAGTTGGTGTTGCAGGGATTGCCAACGACGATCACGCGGCAGTCGGCGCTGGCGCCCTCGGAGAGGGCGTTGCCCTGTCCGGTGAAGATCGGACCGTTCTCCTTGATCAGGTCCTTGCGCTCCATGCCCTTGCCACGCGGCTTGCTGCCCACGAGCAGGGCGAGGTCGACACTGTCAAAGGCCTCGGCGGGGTCGGAGCTCTGCGTGACGCCAGCCAGGAGCGGGAAGGCCGCATCCATGAGTTCCATCACCACACCGTTGAGCGCGCCCATGGCCGGCGGGATCTCCAGAAGCTGCAACTGCACCGGCGTGTCCGGACCGTAGATGGCACCCGACGCCAGGCGGGGAAGAAGGCTGTATCCGATCTGACCTGCTGCACCTGTGATCGCGATACGCTTGAGCTCGGCCATGGTCTGGCTCCTCTGATCAGGAAATGGCGTGGACGGGCTTGCAAGGCCCTTTGAACACGGTCCGTTGACATAGTCGCCGGGCGAACTTCACAAGACCTCAATCTAGCAAGACAGTGGCCCGGTCGCAGCCATCCACCAATGATCCGGATGCATCAGGGAGGCAACCCGATGGTCAGTTTGACGGCCAGTCCGACGCCCGGGCAGATAGTCAGGCAGCCGTCAGTCAGACAATCAGTCGCCGTCCGGAAGGCGGACAGTCACGCCGGGCCCGAGCTGTCTGCGCAGGACCTTGCGAGCCGCGCGTCGGGCAGCAGCTTCTGTAGTGGCGTCGTCGGCTGCTCGTTCGGTCATCGCGAACAGGCGGTCCAGGGCCAGATAGGGTGTCGAGGAGAGAGTGACCCAGATCTCACCGCCGGCGTTGCGCCATCCTCTCTGGCCGCTGGCGTCGGGCAGGCGTCGCCGCTCGCCCGGGCCGATGGCCATGATCTCGCCCTCGGGGAAGAGCAGGCTGGCCCGGCCAGCTTTGTCGAGGTGGATCAGGAAGGGGTAACCCGTCCGGTCGGCCTCAAGTTCGAGCACCCAGGACTGGCCGGCCGCGCGGTCATTGTGCAGCTCGATGATCTCGACTTCGGCGATTCCGGTGGGCAGCGGCCGCAACCAGACGATCGCAGCCGAGATCAGGGTACCGAGCGTGACTCCCAGCAGCACCGCAAAGAGGATCCCGCGCAGGCTGGTGCGCGGACGGGCGGGCGTGGGTATGCCGGGAGGGTGGGGGATGCTGGAGGCCATGGGGGCATTGTAACACGGGTCGACCGCGGCCAGCTTGATCGGGCGCGCTGCTGGCGTTATACAGGCAGTTCCGGCCCGTACCCCGCGGGTCGCCCGGACCCTGGAGGAAACGTGGCCCTGCGCCTGTATTCGTGGAATGTCAACGGGGTGCGGGCTGCGCTCCGGAAGGGCCTGCTGAACTGGTTCGACAGCACCCGGCCGGATGTCCTGTGCCTGCAAGAGGTGCGGGCCGAAGAGCACCAGATCGAGCCCGCGATGCTGGCCCCGCTCGGCTACCACTCGATCTGGAATCCTTCGCGCGCGGCCAAGGGTTACAGCGGCACGGCGATCCTCAGCCGCGAGCCGGCGCGCGAGGTCGAGCTCGGCCTCGGCGACGAGGAGTTCGATGTCGAGGGCCGTACCGTGATCGCCCACTTCGACGATTTCGTGCTGCTGAACGCCTATTTCCCCAATGGCCGCAACGATCTCAGCCGCGTGGACTACAAGTTGCGCTTCTATGAACTCTTCCTCGCGCGCTGCGAGGAGTTTCGCGCGCAGGGTCGCCGCGTGGTCTTCTGCGGCGACCTGAATACCGCGCACATGCCGATCGACCTGGCCCGCCCGAAGCAGAACGTGGGTAATACGGGCTTCCTGCCCGAGGAACGGGCCTGGATCGACCGCTTCTGCGAGGCCGGATACGTGGATACCTGGCGCGCGCTCGAGCCCGAGACTGCGGACCGTTACACCTGGTGGGCGATGCGGATGGGCGCCCGCGAGCGTAATGTCGGGTGGCGCCTGGACTATTTCTTTGTCGATGAAGCCACGCGAGACGCGGTGCGCGCCGCGCGAATCCATGATCAGGTGACCGGTTCTGACCACTGTCCGGTCGAGCTCGAGCTGGAATTCGATCAAGCTCGTCCGCGCCGCCACCGGTAAAGCAGAAGGAAAACACCATGCTCCAGATCCACTCAGAGACCGGTCGTCTGCGCAAGGTGCTCGTGCACGAGCCGGGCCCGGAAGTCGACCGCATGGTCCCGGACATGATGGAAGAGCTGCTGTTTGACGACATTCTCTTTGGCGAGCGCGCCCGCGAGGAGCATGCCCGTCTGTGCGAGCTGCTGAATGTACTCGGTGTTGAAACCGTCGAGATGCGCGAGCTGCTCGAGCAGACACTGGAGATCGATGAGGCCCGCCAATGGTTGCTCGACGCGGTACTCGAGGATGTCGAGGGCACGGTGGCCGAGCGGCTGCGCGGGGCTGGCGCGGTAGAGCTTGCGCAGTTCTTCGTCGGCGGCACCCGCCACCGTCAGACCGCCGACTCACTTTCTACTGAAGATCTGTTCGATGTCTTTCCGGCGCCCAACTGGTGCTTCCAGCGCGACCCGCAGGTGGTCGTAGGCGACGGCGTGATCTTCTCGGCCATGGCCACGCCCACGCGCACGCGTGAAACGCTGCTTTCACGCACCGTATTTCGCTTCCATCCCGACTACAAGGACGCGCCGGTCCTGCTCGATCCCCTGCAGACCTCGATCGAGAAGCCGCTCTACCTGGGCATGAACCGCCCCTGCTTCGAGGGTGGGGACATCATGGTGCTCAGTGACGATGTGATGGCTGTCGGCTACAGCGAACGCACCAACCGTAGTGGCGTGCGCCAACTGGTCGACGCGCTGGCCCGGAGCGAGCGCGGCCCGCGCTGGCTCATCGTGGCCGCCCTGCCGCACAAGCGCGCCTTCATGCATCTCGACACGGTGATCACGCAGATCGATCGCGAAGAGTGCCTGGCTTTCACGCCCGTGATCCTGCCCGGCCACGACGATACGGCCGGCGTGTTCGAGTTCGATCTGCACGACAACGATCCCCGGCCGAGGCTGGGTTCGGATTTGCTCACGGCGCTACGCGGACGCGGTGTTGACCTTCGCCCCGTGGCCTGCGGTGGCGACGACCTGCTGCACCAGCAGCGCGAGCAGTGGACGGACGGGGCCAACGCGCTGGCCGTGGCCCCGGGTGTGATCGTGATCTACGAGCGGAACATCAAGACGGCCGAGGCCCTCGATCGGGCTGGCTACCGGATCCTCGACGCCGATGACGTGATTTCGGGCAAGGTCCAGGTGGATCCTGACCAGCAGCAGAAGGTCTGCGTTCTGGTGCCGAGCAACGAGATCAGCCGGGCGCGTGGTGGCCCGCACTGTCTGACGCATGGCCTGGTGCGCGATCGCCTTGATTGAGCGGGTTGATCAAGTCGCCTATACTGTGGCCCTGATCGAGGTCGGCGCCCCGGATCTACCTCCTATTTCGCCGGAGAACTCCCTTGCCCAACAGTAGCCCGCTTGCCCGCGGCGCCTTCTTGCTCGCCACCGGCCTTCTTGCGATTGGCCTGCTCGTGACCGCCGCCGGTCCGGGTGCAGGCACTGCGCAGGCCGCGACGCTCGACGTGACCGGTCCGGCCGGTGCCGAGGTCCTGATCGATGGCCAGTCTTACGGCGCGCTGCCCCTGGACGCGCCGCTCGAACTCCCGGTCAAGCAGCTGATGATCCTGCAAGTACGCCGTGGCGGATACTCCACGCACGAACAACAGATCTACCTGAATGAACCGACCACGGAGATGGTCGTCGAGATCGAGCTGCTGCCGCTGGGCCGCAGGACAGCGATGGTCTCGTCAGCGATCCTCGCCGGCAGTGGTCAGTTCTACCAGGGACGTATGACGGCAGGCTGGATACAGATGGGCTTGCAGGTCGCGGCCTGGAGCTCGGTGGTCTACGGGGAACTCACATTCCAGAACCGGCGCGACGACTACGAGGATCTCAACCAGAAATACCAGGACGCGCTGGCCCCGAGTGAGATTACGCGCCTGCGCGACGAGCGCGACACCGCCTGGAACGAGCTCGATGACGCCAAGACCTGGCGCAACGCGAGCCTCGGTGCGGTGGCGCTGATCGCGGCCTATTCAGTATTTGATGCCTGGCGGGGCCACAATCGTTTCTACACCGCCTTCGAGCCGGCATCGGCTTCGCTCGATGGCAACCCGACAGCGCTGGCGGGATTGCGCTGGAACTTTGGTGGGGGTGCGCGATGAAAAAGCACGCGGCTCTCTTGCTGCTCATGATCCTGGCCGGATTCGGTGCCTGTTCGAAGACCCCGGACGAGCCAGCCTTCGACAACCCCTTCGATCCGCACGGCACCAATCCAGGTGGTGGATACGGGATCCTGGCCGAGGCGCGCGGTTCGGCCGTGTACCTGAGCTGGGACAATCTCGTCGGTGCGACCGGTTACTCGGTTCTGTGGTCCTCTGATTCCCCGGACTCGGCCGACATGATCGTGGTGTCCCCCGCGGATTCGCTGATTCCACCCTCGGCCGGCCTGCGCGTGGAATTCGAGCATGAGGGATTCGTGGCCGAGAAGACAAACTGGTACCGGGTGGTGGGCCGCACAGAAGTCCTGGTGGACGGCGATGTCCTGCGTACACCGATGATCGCCAGCGTGGCCGTCGGCGTGGATATCAACCTGCTGGTGGAGGCCGCCGACGGGCGCACCACGACACCCACGCGCTTGATCGAGATCGACATGCTCACCGGCATCGCCGACTCGGTCGAGATCGCAAACTCGGCATCTTTCGCCAGCTCGACAGTGTTCGATGTCATGCCCGGACAGACCGAGCGTGTGTCCTGGACGCTGCCGACCGTCGCAGAGAACCGGACGGACCTCTGGGTCCACTTCCGTACGCGCATGCAACAGAGCGTGGGAACCGCCGACAGCTTCGCCATCCAGGCATTGTTCACGCCGAACCTGGTGGTTGAACGCGGCGTGCGTATTGGCGTCAGCGGCAGCTTCATGGTCGACACGTTGCAGGTGTTCAACATTCTGCCCGTCGATGGACAGTCCCTGGTCAAGGTCGAGCGTCGCGGCTATGCTCAGCCGGATTCATCGCAGTTCATCGAGGATGTCACACCGGCCACGGTCGACGATCCGGTGATGGTGTTCTGGGATCCGCAGTCCGAGGTCGCGCGTGACGGCGCCGTCATCGCGACGCTGCAGAGTGACTTCGGCTTCAGCGCTGTCGATTCGGTAGAACTCGGTGTACCCGGCGCTGTTGGCGAGCCGATGTTGGAAATCGTCGGTGGGGCATTCACGACTACACGCGAGATCGAGGTCGTCAACACGGCCGAGAACGCGGGCTATGTGCTGCTCTCCGAGTCGCCCGATTTCTCCGGCGGCAGCTGGGTGACATTCGCCGACACGCTGGCCTTCCAGCTCGAAGACGTCCTCGGCGCGCGTTTCCTTTACGCCGCCTATAGCAACCCCATTCTGGCCGAGACCGTGGTGACGAGCACCCCGGTGACGCTGGTCAGCCCCCCGCGCCGCTGAGGCGCTACATCCCCGACCCCGTGGAGATTCCCATGAGCGCACGTTTGCGCACGACCAGCATGTTCATTGCTCTTGCCCTGCTTCTCGCCTCTGGCGCCGTCGCCGACCCCTCGGCGATTCCGCCCGACCCCGCAGCGGTGCAGGCCGAACTCGCCGCAGGTGAAGGCCTGTCCGGCGCGATCGGCGCAGCCGAAAAGGCGGCCGGTGGGGGCGAGGCAGTCTCAGCCAGTTTTGATTCCGCAAACAAGCAGATCGTCGTCACCGTGGCCCGCGCGGACGGGATGTTTTCCACGGTGACCATCTCCACGACGGACGGTGACATCTTGAATATCGAAGAGCGCGGCCGCTTCCCCGGCGACCCGGTCAGTGGCGACTGGACGGAGACCGACAGCGGCCTCAAATACTACGACATCGTAGTCGGCGACGGCGAAACGCCGGC
>Ga0164313_10002987_pt1 | contig 15070 bp, 16 predicted proteins | sample GuaBasSedimGuay4_FD_113735 | JGI IMG/M metagenome (GOLD analysis project Ga0164313, IMG submission 113735) | Subseafloor sediment microbial communities from Guaymas Basin, Gulf of California, Mexico - Guay4, Core 4569-4, 0-3 cm | ecosystem: Environmental > Aquatic > Marine > Hydrothermal vents... | reverse complement strand
GGAAGATACAACATATCACCGGGTCGTAAATCCCATGTTTGATCTGGAGTAAACTCCTGCAAAATTTGCAAACCTAAACCATCAATCAATTTGGCCTCATAGATAGGTTCATCAGAAATTTGCCAGCGACGTGTGCCCATTGCTTGCAGTAAGAACACATCATAGCTATCCGTGTGAGGGCCCACAGTGCCAAATTCAGGAGCATAACTGATCATCAGATCATCGCGACGCCAATCTGGAATAAATCGAAATGGATCAAGTAAATATTGTACTTCAGGTAGGTGTTTATCTGCATCTTGGACCAACATTGTCCAATGTGTTGCTGGCAAACGGGCAAAATCATCTTCTGATAATGGCCCATTGGTGACTTGCCAAGGACCAGCTTGACCATTTTCTTCAATCAGTCGAGACTCAATCGCAGGTTCACAAGCCAAACCCGCTAAATCATCAGCTGATATAGGTGATTCGAAATCAGTATATGCTTGCCGAATTAATAATGGTTTCTTCTGCCAATATTGATCTAGAAACTGTTGTTGACTCAGAGCAGTATTAAAAAATACTGCCATAGTTAAACATGTTCGACTTGAAATAATACATTATTAACACTAACTACCTTTATTTTAGTACCAGAAGGACAATCCTTACCTTCAATTTTCCAAGTTGAATCATCAACTTGGACCTTACCCTGACCATCTATAATAGGCTCTTTAAGCGTGATCACCCGGCCAATATATTGCTCACCACGACGATTAAGTAAAGGTTCATCAGTTGCAATCGGATTTTTACTATAATAATGACGCCACACCACGATACTAATGACTGATAAAGTTGCAAATAGAAATACTTGATATTCCCACTGCATTTCTGGCATCAAGAATAAGGCAACACCAGTCAAAAAAGCTGCAATTGCCATCCATAAAGCAAAAAATGTTGGTGCTAATATTTCTATAATTACCAACACAACGGCAATTATCCACCAATGCCAAAAATCCATTACTACTTCCATCATTATGCTCCTTTATTACCAAAGGTATCTTTAGCAAGCTCAGCTATACCCCCCAAAGCTCCTATTACACTGCTGGCTTCAAGCGGCATTAATATTACTTTGTGATTATCAGCTGATGCCATGTCTTTAAGTGCTTCAATATATTTTTGGGCCACAAAATAATTTATCGCCTGGATATCACCTTTGGCAATTGCCTCTGACACCACAAATGTTGCACGTGCTTCTGCTTCAGCCAAACGTTCACGCGCTTCCGCATCTCGAAAAGCGGCTTCTCTTCGTCCTTCTGCATCAAGCATTACTGCTTGTTTCTCACCTTCAGCTTTTAGGATTTCTGCTTGACGTAATCCCTCAGCTTCTAAAATATTGGCACGTTTTTCACGTTCAGCCTTCATTTGACGACCCATTGCTTCAACTAAATCAGCTGGCGGTGCAATGTCTTTGATCTCAATACGGGTCACTTTTACACCCCAAGGTGTGGTGGCATCATCGACTACACCTAATAAACGTGCATTAATCTCATCACGCTTAGATAACAACTCATCCAGATCCATCGATCCCATTACTGTACGGATATTGGTCATCGTTAAATTTAAAATAGCATTATGTAAATTATTCACTTCATAGGCCGCTTTAGCTGCATCTACAACTTGAAAAAATACCACACCATCAACCCGCACCATCGCATTATCTTTGGTAATGATTTCTTGGGATTGTACATCCAGAACCTGTTCCATCATATTGATCTTGGCACCGATACTATCCATTACCGGCACAATTAAATTTAAACCGGGACGAAGTGTTCGGGTATATCGACCAAATCGCTCAACAGTAAACTCGCGTCCTTGTTGAACAGATTTGACACCCATCAATATTACAATTATGGCTAATGCCATAAAAAAGAGTACAAACGCAGAAAAGCCTTCCATTACATTTCTCCTTCATTGAAAATATTATTAGCGCGATAATAACAGTAAAAGATCTAAATACAGATAAATCTTGGACATTTTGCTAAACAAGCCTGACAATATATCCAAATGTTATATAACCTACATCAGATATGAAATCACAATATTACATCGTACAAGTTATTCTCTCTGCCTGTTTGCTCTTGTTGAGCTTCCAATTACATGCGGAGCAGTGGTATCACGTCGAGTTAATTGTATTTGAACAGCTTGATACCATTACCGATGAACAATGGCCGGAAATGACTGAGTTCAGTACTAGCGAATTATCAGCAGATACCGAAATTTCATTGAGCCAACCAGACACCACGGAACCACTTATAAATAGTGAAACTGAATTACTGCCAGATATGGAAACGTCTTTAATCCAACCTGCGACCACAGATTCACTTAATAATGCAGCCCTTCGTTTAAGTCAATCATCGCGCTATCAAGTGCATTACCATAATGCATGGCAGCAACCAATCATGACAAAACACAATGAAAAAACCGTAATAATAAACTCCGACAATGATCTTATTAAAGGTAATATTCGTCTCTATAAAGAAACCTATCTACATGCTGCTTTGGATTTATGGCTCATACAAAACACCGAGGTTCAAATCAATAGCTGGTCAGATTTTTCACCAGAAGGTGAGGTGGTTGAAGTGCCTCGTAACCCACATTTAGAAGAATCACGACGTGTTCGCACCAAAAAACTGTATTTCTTTGATCATCCTAAAATGGGTGCATTATTACAGCTCACTCCAATTGAAACACCTGAAGCAGTATTAGTTGATTTGGAACAATTAGAAACTTACTCTTTACCGACTGAAGCTGAATCTACTGTAAGCGAATAAGCTCATCTAAAATTTGTTTAACTTGCTCTACGCCCTCGGTAACAGTACGTTCTATATCTGTCATTGTGATAACTCCATCAGTTAAACCCGCTGCCCAATTGGCCATCACAGCACATGTCGCATAAGCGATATTTAATTCACGAGCTAAACTAGCTTCAGGCATGCCGGTCATACCTACCATTGCACACCCATCCTGCGCCATGCGTTTAATCTCAGCCACTGTTTCCAGTCGCGGTCCTTGAGTTGCACCATAAGTACCACTATCCACTACAGCTAAACCTTGTCGTTCAGCTGATAACAAAATTTTCTCACGTAAATCCTGATCATATGGATAACTAAAATCGATATGTTTATCCGCAGTAAAATCATCACTATAAAAGCTCTGCTCACGGCCATATGTGTAATCAATAATCTGGTCAGGAACAGCCAATATTCCGGGGACCATATCATCACGAATACCACCCACAGCAGCTACCGCAATAATTTGTTCCACTCCTTGTTGATGTAAAGCCCAGATATTGGCACGATAGTTTATTCGGTGTGGTGGAATGGTATGGTGTTCACCATGGCGAGGTAAAAATATAACTGCGTTGCCGTGGAAGTCGCCCACTAACAAATCACCTGAAGGTAAGCCAAATGGCGTTTCAACTTTACGCTGTTCGATAATATTTAGGCCGTCTAAAGACGTTAACCCAGTGCCACCAATAATAGCTAGTTTACCCATTAATCAATTTCCTCAACAGCATAGATGCCAGGTGCATTGCGCCAATAACCTTGATAGTCCATACCAAAACCGAATACATAACAATCTGGTACGGTTAACCCTATAAATTCAGGTGGCAAACCAACTTTATTCTCGTGCGCCTTATCAATCAAGCTTACGCAACTCACTGATTTAGCACCAGCTTGCTCACAATATTTTCTCAAAGCCTGCAAGGTCACACCTTCATCAAAAATATCTTCGATAAGGATTACCGTTCGGCTTGCTAACTCCGTAGTTGGTTTATGCAACCAATTTAGCTCACCTCCGATGGTTTTTTCGCCATATCGAGTGAGATGAATATAGTCCAGCTCTAACGGAAAGCTTAATTTTGGCAACAAATGTCCAGTAGTGATTACGGAACCATTCATTACACATAATATTACCGGGTTTGAATTTGCATACTGTTCCGTTAAAGAAGCTGCTAACCGATCAAGTGCTTCATCAATGTCTGTCATTGAATATAATTGTTTTGAATTATCAAAAATTGTCTGTAAGTCTTTCATTGATTTCTCATGGTTCAATTTTATTAAGCTATTATATATGACAATTTTGTATTAAGGAGCTAAGAAATGCGCCGTTTTTGGTCGCTTTTTCTATTTGTGATTATCTTTGTTGTCGCTTTGATCGGTTTAAATTCCCAATCGACCATCCAAAAATCACAACAAGCAACGCCAAAACGGATCATTACACTTGCTCCCAGCATTACTGAAACTGCATTTGCCTTAGATTTAGGTGATAATATTGTTGCGGTAACAGATTATTGTGACTTCCCCTCTGAAGTGCTCAATCTACCAAAAGTTGGAGGGTTTGTTGATCCTAATCTAGAGGCTATCGTTGCTCTCCAGCCCGATTTAGTAATCTTATTAGCCAACCAACAACGAACTATTAAACAACTCCAACAGCTCAATATTCCAACACTGGCGGTATTTAATACTAGATTGAGTAATATAAAAGAGGCTATCCATATCATCGGGCAATATACTCAACATCAAAAACAGGCACAGCAGTTATTGGCTGATATTGAGCAAAAAATTACAATTATCAAGGAAAAAACAAATGGCTTGGCTCGCCCCCGTGTAATGATTACTATGGGTCACAGCATTGGTAGTGAACATATGAAACAAGTTTTTATCGCAGGTCAAAATGACTTTTATAATGACTTGATCACACTGGCTGGTGGGCAAAATGCCTATCAGGATAATCGGTTAAATGTACCTTCATTATCCATTGAAGGAATTATGAAAATTAATCCACAAGTTATTATTGATATTTTCCCTGAGGCCGATGATCACGATGCTGATCTTAATAATGTACTGCAACAGTGGAAAAATCTGGACCACATTGATGCTGTCAAAAATAATCGTATGCATATTATCCAAGAAGATTATGCCACTATCCCAGGACCACGAATTTTCCTGTTGCTTGATCAATTTTCCCGGTTAATTCATCCAGAATTGGATTGGGAGAATGTCTCACCATGACAAAATTATTAGATGTCAGTGATATCACAGTAAAAGTAGATGACAAGATTTTGCTGTCAGATACCAGCTTTCAACTCCAGCAAGGTGATTATCTGTGTGTATTAGGTCCCAATGGTGCAGGAAAAAGTACCTTATTAAAAACATTAATGGGCATTATTAAACCCACGGCAGGCACTATCTTTCTTAATCAACAGTCATTATCACAACTCAGCCAAAAACATCTTGCTCAACAGCTAAGCTATGTACCACAGGCTCATGGCCGCCAACTTCACTTTACTGTTGCAGACTTTATTAAAATGGGGCGTTATGCCTACCACACGGCATTTTCTGACTGGTTAGCAGAAGATCAACATGCAATGGACCAAGCTATTAGCATCACTGACACAGAACCTTTTTTGCACCGCCAAATGAATACCTTGAGTGGTGGTGAAGTACAACGAGTGATGATAGCTGCCGCTTTATGCCAACAAACACCACTACTACTATTAGACGAACCAACTAGCTTTCTTGATCCCCATCATCAAGTTGAAGTCCACCAGCTCATTCGCCAACTTAACGAGCAACATAACATCACTATTATTGAAGTCAGCCACGATTTAAATCATGCCGGCCAACATAGTAAACATATACTGGCGTTAAAACAGGGTAAAACACTTTGGTATGGTGATTCATCTGATTTATTACAAGCATCTCACCTGCACGATCTATATGGTCAACAATTTGTATTTACCAATCATCCACAAACTGGTGCCGTAGTTGCGTTACCTAGTGAATCACCATGAAACCAGTAACTACATTAATTCTTATTACTTTGGTAACTTTTGTTATTCTGATAATCAGTCCTTACTTTGGCTTATCAACTACGACTGACCCAGACATTCAACATTATATTTTGGCTCAAATTCGTATTCCTAGAGTTTTGATTGCTTTTATTGCAGGCTCTGGACTGGCTTTGTGCGGTATGGTCTTTCAAGCTATGTTCAATAATCCTTTAGCAACCCCTTTCACTCTTGGCGTTGCCAGTGGTGCATCACTGGGGGCTACCTTGTATGTTTACCTGGGATTAAGTTTGAGTTTTTTAGGGGTGGATGGCTCCACTGTCGCTGCATTTTCAGGTGCATTAATCGCTATTAGCTTTGTTTATAGCATCAGTCATTTTCGTAAAGGGTTTTCTTCTGAAACTCTGTTACTGACAGGTGTTGCTATCAGTTTCTTTTTCTCCAGCCTGATTCTGTTCACCCAGTATCTCAGTAATGTTACCGACTCATTTCGAATTCTACGTTGGTTAATGGGTGGATTAAGTATTGTTGGTTATCACGATGTTATCCAGTTACTACCCTTTGTCAGTTTATGTGCTGCAATCATCTTATGGCTAACTCGTGAACTTAATCTTTTAATGGCCGGTGATGACATTGCACTCAGCCGTGGCGTTGCCGTACAACAAGTCCGTTACCTGCTGTTTTTTGTCACCTCTTTGTGTGTCGGCGCTATTGTCGCACTCTGCGGGCCCATTGGATTTGTCGGCATGATGGTACCCCATATTTGTCGATTATTGATTGGTAGCGATCATCGCTGGTTGGCCCCAGCCACCTTATTATTCGGTGGTGGATTCCTTGTTTTATGTGATGTTATTGCCAGACTAATCATTGCACCGACTGAAATTCCAGTGGGAGTCATCACCACACTACTCGGTGGCCCATTCTTTCTATGGTTATTAATAAAATATAAAGCTCAATCTACTTGACCAATCATCAGCCAAAGTGTGAAGATGAAAGGAAGAGATCATTATTAATGAGGTCTTATTGTAGTGAACACATTTAAGGCATTTATTTACATAATAAACTTAAGCCTGCTCTGCCTCTACTTTCCTGTACAGGCCATGGTGCACCCATCGATTGAAGTCACTCAGCACAACAAAATAATCTCACGTTTATATAACAACACTACATCAAGATATCTATGGCTGGATAAACGGCAACTAACAACTCAGGCACACGATGCTCTTGATTTTATTTCAGCAGCATCAAACCATGGCTTACGCCCTGATGATTATCATTATTCAACACTACACCTACTTGATCCGACACAAAGTGAAAATAGTGCCAAGCAATTTGATATTTTATTAACTGATGGTCTATTACAGTTAATTCATGACATTTCCAATGGACGGCTCGATGCCATTATTGCTGATCCAGACTGGTTTATCCCTCAAACCAAGATCAATGCTGGTGAGTTTTTACAACAAGCGCTACTCACTGGCCATCTAAGATCACGATTAAATGCACTGATTCCTACTAGAACTGAATACCACGCTTTGACTAGCGCAATCGATCGCTATCAAAGTTACGTCGATAGGGGTGGCTGGGAACAGATACCCGAAACCCAAGTATTACGATCAGGCGATACACACCACAACATTCCTCTTATTCAAGCAAGATTAGCCTTTGAAGACGAATCTCTTACTGTCAAGGATACTGAAAAATCCAAATATTTCGACACATTAATGGAACAGGCTGTTCGCCGTTTTCAAAAAAAACACAGTTTAAAGAATGACGGTATTATTGGTTCAGAAACCCGATATGCAATGAATATATCTGCATCTGAAAGGTTACGACAAATCCAAATTAATTTAGAACGCCGTCGTTGGATGCCAAAAGATTTAGGACAGCGCTACCTGTTTGTCAATTTAGCTAACTACAAACTTAGTGCGATAGAAAATGGTGACACAAAATTAGATATGCGTATCATGATTGGCAGAAAAACTCGGCCTACCCCTAGCTTTTCCAGTCAAGTGAACCATCTTGTATTTAATCCTTATTGGAATATCCCCCCAAATTTAGCCATATTAGATTTATTACCTCAACAGCAAGCAAATACTAATTATTTCTACCTAAAAGGTATTCGTGTCTTTAGTATTGATAATGGCCAAAAAACTGAACATGACCCCTACACAATTGATTGGGAATCAGTTTCTGACCAAAACTTTCCCTACATTCTCAGACAAGATCCCGGTGAACATAATGCATTAGGCCAACTGAAATTTATGTTTCCCAACCAATGGGATATTTATCTGCATGATACAGCACACAAAGAACTCTTTACTGAAAGCAAACGTTCCCTAAGTTCTGGCTGTATTCGACTTGAAGATCCTATTGCTTTAGCCAACTTTAGCCTTATTAATAATGGTTCAGAACTATCAGTTATGGATATGATTGCTAGTAATGAAAATATTGGTCTTGTACTTACGAAGTCATTACCTATTTATGCGGTTTACTTCACGGTTTGGTTAGATGATGGTGAGGTAATATTTTCAGCAGATGTTTATGATCGAGATCAGCATGTGGCTGAATTGTTGTAAATACTGGTAAAAACTAATTATAATGAAAAGTTATATCTAAAGACTCTATTAGGTTGAGGTTCTTAATGACACCCAAATTAGATCAACAGCAAAACCAAGGTTTAGATGCTCACACATCTCGACGCCGTTTTCTCCAAATCGGCTTTGGAGCAACTGCTGGTCTAGTCATGCCTAATGCATTTGCAAACCTATTAACACAGCCTGAACGCAAACTATCATTGCTTAATTTACATACTGGTGAAAGCCTTAATGCAACATACTGGGCTGAAGGTCAATATCAAACCAGTGAGTTACAGGCAATTTATCGAGTATTACGTGATCACCGTACTGGCGATGTAAATGAAATTGATCCTAATTTAGTTGATTTGTTGAATATCCTGCACCACAAAATGAATGGTAAACAAGCTTTTCATGTTATTTCTGGTTACCGTTCACCAAAAACCAATGCAAAGTTGAGCCAGTACAGTAATGGGGTTGCTAAGAAAAGTTTACATATGCAAGGTAAAGCTATTGATATTCGCTTACCTGGTCGTCAATTGTCTGAGTTACGTAAAACAGCTTTTAATCTACAAGCTGGGGGGGTTGGATATTATCCAAAATCAGACTTCATCCATGTTGACACAGGACGAGTACGTAGCTGGGGAAGTTAATCTGTAGTTAAAGAAAGACTCTAGATTTAACTTTCATTTAGTAATTCTCTGGCTAACGATCTGAATCTTGCCATTTCCTTATCAATTGTTTGCTTCAACATCCGGTGTTCTTGTTTTGTCTCTGCATGTAAATCGACCAGTTTCTGATGGATATCAATATGTTCATCTGAAGACTTAAAGTCAGGGCAAGTAGAAAAACAACGTTCATCGAGACCACACTCATAACATGTAACCAGTTGTTCATGCTGTTCGATCAGTGATACGTGTTTTACTAACATCGCTGTATGTTCTGGTATCGCCCGATCGAGCATAAATAACAACGCAACTAAACGCTGGGTTTCATGTTGCCAGTGTTCAGCTTCATCCACCCATATTGCATGTTCCTGATGCCAACGTTCATTTTCTTCTTTTAATGCTTTGGTATCGATCATAATGACCTCACAAATATTTAGAAGTTAATCATATTTCCAACATACTACTCCATCCACGACAAGGCTGCTAAATCAAAGTAAAATGATCTGATAGTCTATCTTTGACTTCGTTTCAGGAAATAACCTTATGCCTCAAATCATCGTGTGTGCCTTGTATAAATTTGTCACCTTAAATGATTATCAAGATATCAAAGCACCTTTACTTAATTTCATGCTTGCTCAGAATATTCGCGGTACATTACTTCTTGCTAGTGAAGGCATTAACGGTACTGTTGCTGGTTCACGACAAGATATTGATCACTTATTGTCATTTTTACGCGATGACCCACGTCTGGCTCATTTAAGTTTCAAGGAATCTTTTATTGATGAAATGCCTTTTTTGCGCACCCGAGTCAAACTAAAGAAAGAAATCGTTACTATGGGTGTGCAAGGCATCGATCCAAAACGAGCTGTTGGCACTTATGTTAAACCAAAAGACTGGAATGCACTTATCAGCGATCCAGAAGTATTATTAATCGATACCCGTAACGATTATGAAGTTCAAGTAGGCTCCTTTAAGAATGCTATCAATCCTGAAACAGAAAGTTTCAGAGAATTCCCTGATTATGTAAAACAACATTTTGACCCTCAACAACACAAAAAAGTAGCTATGTATTGTACTGGTGGTATTCGCTGTGAAAAATCTACTGCCTATATGAAAGAACAAGGCTTTGAAGATGTTTATCATCTGGAAGGTGGCATTCTCAAATATCTCGAACAAGTACCCGAAAATGAAACACTATGGGAAGGTGAATGTTTCGTTTTTGATGAACGAGTTACTGTTAATCACCAATTACAAAAAGGTCAATACGACCAATGTAATGCCTGCCGTTTACCAATTACAGATGAAGACAAACAAAGCGAAAAATATCAGCATGGCATTAGTTGTCCTTACTGTTTTGATAAAACATCGCCACAGCAAAAAGCACGCTTTACCGAACGGGAAAAACAAATACAGTTAGCAAAAGATCGAGGTGAAACACATATCGGTGCTGATACAGCTAAAACTATCGCTGTACATCGTGCTGAGAAACAACAGAGCCGTGAAAATCAGCGACAGGCTTCTCTCAAAAAACTACATCGATAATATGCGCTGCCATCTTCGCTATTTAAGTCTTCTCTTTTGCTTGCTAATCTCACAGGCTTCAACAGGCAAACTTAAGCACCACGCAGCTATCGCCAGTGCTCATCCATTGGCAACTCAAGCAGGTTTCGAAATATTAAATCTAGGTGGCAATGCCTTTGATGCTGCTATTGCTGTCAGTGCAGTACTTGCTGTTGTTGAACCATCAGGTTCAGGGTTGGGCGGTGGAGGTTTTTGGTTATTACATCGCGCCAGTGATAATTTCGAAGTAATGATTGATGGTCGTGAAACAGCACCCAATGCTGCTCACCGTGACATGTATCTTGATCAACAAGGCAATGTCGATAAACGCTTATCACTTGATGGTGCGTTGGCAGCAGCCATACCTGGAATGCCAGCAGCACTGGACCATATCAGCAAACACTATGGCCACTTATCATTAAAACAAACATTAGAACCCGCTATTCGTTATGCCAAACAAGGCTTTCACGTTACCCAACATTATCAAAAGTTAGCTAAATTTCGCCTAAATACTCTGAATTCCTCAGTAGATAGCCAAGCAATTTTTCTGCGAAATGGTGATATACCTGACATTAATACACTCATCACGCAAGCTGATCTAGCCAATACATTAATAGAATTATCTAAGCATGGCCGTGATGGTTTTTATCAAGGCATCATTGCTCAAAAATTAGTTTCTGGCGTTCAACAAGCAGCCGGTATTTGGACTCTACAAGATTTAAAAAACTACCAAGTGAAAGAACGCCCACCTATCATTGGTTCTTTTAAAGGCTACAAAATAACCTCCGCATCACCACCATCATCTGGTGGAATTGTATTGGTATCTATGCTTAATCAACTTGAAAACTTACCTATCTCTGAATCTGATCGTAGTCAAAAAAGACATTTAATTGTTGAAGCTATGCGTCGTGCTTATTTTGACCGTAGTCGCTATTTGGGTGATGCAGATTTTATCACCATTCCCACAACACAATTAACATCAAAAGCCTATGGTCAGCAATTGGCCACCAGCATTGACCTCCAACATGCTACCAACAACAATAAACTCAGCAACCCAGCCATCAACAAAGGTGAAGACACTACTCACTTTTCAATTATTGATCGAGATGGTAATCGCGTTTCAGCAACCTTAAGTATCAATTATCCCTTTGGTTCAGGATTTATCCCTCCCGGTACCGGTGTGTTACTTAATGATGAGATGGATGATTTTTCAGCCAAAATTGATTCTGCCAATGCTTATGGACTAACAGGCAATCAAGCCAATGCTATTGCCGCCAACAAGCGACCTTTATCCAGTATGACACCGACCTTTATTGAAAATGATGATCGTTTAATGATAATTGGAACACCTGGTGGTAGTCGTATTATTTCCATGGTTTTATTAGGAATATTGGACTTTGTTGATGGTTTAGATGCCCAAACTATTGTATCCAATCCTCGATTTCACCATCAATATCTGCCTGACCAAATACAAGTCGAGTCAATCGGGTTCACTAGCCATGATTTAGAAAGTTTAGAACAGCATGGTCACAGTATTCAAAAACTCAGCCGTCAATATGGCAATATGCAGGTCATTATTCAAAATAAAATAACGAAACAGCTTACTGCCGCTAGTGATCCACGAGGTGAAGGCTCGAGTCTTGTCAAATAAAACCAGCCTAAAAAGAAGTTTATCCTTACCCCAAATGGTGCTTTATGGTCTAGGCACAACTATTGGAGCAGGCATTTATGCACTTGTAGGTGAACTTGCCGGTATCGCTGGTTATTTTTCACCTATTTCATTTTTAATTGCCTCGTTGATAGCAGCACTCACTGCAATGTCATTTGCTGAATTATCGGGGCGCTTTCCTCTAGCTGCAGGTGCAGCTCTTTATGTTAGAGAAGGATTTTCTTCACAACGCTTATCCACTATAACAGGGCTATTAGTCATTCTTGCTGGATTGGTGTCTGCTGCTGCATTAATTAATGGTTTTGTGGGTTATCTGCATCAGTTTGTCGATATCGATCGGCTACAGGCAATCCTATTAATAACATTAATACTGGGTGGGATAGCAGCATGGGGAATTTCAACCTCAGTTACATTAGCAGCATTAATCACCATCATTGAAATTGGTGGTTTATTGCTTATTATCGGCGTTAGTTTTTCTGGAACCACCATTGGTGCCGATAACCTATCAACAACACTTATTCCCTCTGTAGATATCACCCACTGGAAAAGTATATTTGCCGGCGCCCTACTTGCTTTCTATGCCTTTATTGGCTTTGAAGATATGGTTGATGTTGCCGAGGAAGTAAAAAATGTAAAGCGTAATTTGCCGCTAGCGATCTTACTCACTTTAGGCATCACAACCATTTTGTATATGTTGATTATGATCACAGCAGTATTGGCTGTACCACCTGAACAGTTAGCAAGTACTGAAGCACCTCTTGCTTTTTTATATCAACATTTCACAGGTAATGATGCAACCCTGATCAGTATCATTGGCTTGCTAGCTATTATCAATGGAGCCCTAATTCAAATGATTATGGCATCACGTGTTATGTATGGTCTGGGATCTCGCGGTCAACTACCCGCAGTATTGAGCTTTGTTCACCCTGACACGCAAACTCCCCTGATTGCTACTTTTGTTGCAACCATTACAGTGCTGATCTTAGCTCTAATCGGCCACCTTACAATACTAGCTGAGATTACTTCACTGATCATGTTGTCCATTTTTTCGATGATTAACCTTGCCTTATTACGAATAAAAAAACGTAGCCCATCTACCGGAGGAAGTATTAACTTCCCTAGATGGATACCCTTATCCGGTTTTATCGTCAGCTTAAGTTTTCTTGTGCTTACGTTAGTAAATGTCACATTTTTTTAGGAAGCTCTCCTTGCCTCGCTTGAGATAAAGCAGTTGTCGACATCACAAATAAGGCCAATACCATCAACACAATTGGTACAGCGGCAATACGGCTAAATACAACTAACATAATATTGTACATATTCTGGTCTGGCTGTGATGATGCCATCAACCAACCCAAAAGCATGATTACTGTGGATACAGCATAGGATTTAAGCAATAAATGACAGCGATGCCAAGCCAATTTCCAATGCGTATAAATTAACTGACTATCTTCAGATCGTCTGGCCTTTTGAGCTATCCAAAATATTATTACTGCTGAACCAATTAGTGATAAGGTGAGCAAAATACCAATATGGCCACTACTTAATGCCACGACAGGTAATAACAAATGAAAGATCGCCAAATTCATCATCAACAATTCATGTGCAGCACCGGCGTGGCTCCTTTCATCTTTCATCGTATTTTACTCATAATTTACAATATTAGTATTTAATGATGCACCTAATCGACAGCCATTGCCACCTTGATTTTTCAGAGTTTGATGCTGACCGTGAAAGCATATTGGCTCACTGTAAACAACTTGGGGTTAAAAAGATTGTTGTGCCTGGAGTTATGGCTAGCAGTTGGAATAGACTAATCACTATTTGCCAACAATCAAACATGTTATATCCTGCACTAGGATTGCATCCTATGTTTATGGACAACCATCAAGCTAAAGATCTAAAAAAACTCACTGAATATATTGCACTCCATAAGCTTATTGCAATTGGTGAAATCGGCTTGGATTTTTATATTTCAGAGCATGATAAGGCAAGTCAGATTTTATTATTTGAGCAACAACTAACTATTGCTAAAGAATCTGGGCTACCTGTCATTCTGCATGTTCGAAAAGCTCATGATCAAACACTATTATTATTGAAAAAACATACTGTTAAAGGTGGAATTGTCCATGCCTTCAGCGGTAGTGAACAACAGGCACAGCAATATATTAAATTAGGATTTGTATTTGGTGTTGGTGGAGCCATTACCCATAAACTAGCAACACGGCTTCGCAAGCTTTTTAGCATTTTACCCTTGTCATCTCTGGTTTTAGAGACTGATGCTCCAGATATGCCTTTATCCGGCATGTCTGAGCAGCGAAACACTCCCGAAAATATCCCAACAATATTAGATTCACTGGTTGAAATCCGATCTGAAAATAAAGCAGAAATTGCTACAATAACGACTGCTAACTTCAATCGTATCTTACATCTAACTAATGTTGATTAAAAACAGACAACAAATTGGAAATAGGGACTAAACGGTGAACCAAACAGATTTACAAAAATTTAAGCACCTGCTTGAACAACAGCGTGACAAACTGATGGCAACACAACAGATGGCACAAAGCTCTACCCAGACTGTAGAATTAGATCAGGCTAGTGTCGGTCGCGTATCTAGAGTTGATGCCTTGCAAGCACAATCAATGGCAGTCGAAACTACCAGGCTCAGACAACAACAACTCCGGAAGATATCAACTGCACTGGCACTTATCGAATCTAGCGATTATGGCTATTGCAGTATTTGTGATGATGAAATCGATCCACG
>Ga0164313_10002986_pt1 | contig 15073 bp, 6 predicted proteins | sample GuaBasSedimGuay4_FD_113735 | JGI IMG/M metagenome (GOLD analysis project Ga0164313, IMG submission 113735) | Subseafloor sediment microbial communities from Guaymas Basin, Gulf of California, Mexico - Guay4, Core 4569-4, 0-3 cm | ecosystem: Environmental > Aquatic > Marine > Hydrothermal vents >... | reverse complement strand
GTTAGGCGGACCACCCCTCACTCTCAACTCTCAATTCATAACTCAAAACTAAGAACTCAAAACTATTCCTCGCCCCAGGGAGCTGTCTCGGTCGGTGGATCGACCTCGAAGAGCACCAGTGCCTCGCCCCTCTCGTCGATCAGCTTCTGAAAGTGCTGCACGATGATGTCTCGACGGGTCAGCAGCGCGCTGATCTCCGCCTTGTTGAGGTGTCCCGAGAGATATTCTTTGGCGCTGGTCGCGTTCAAGGTCTCAAGTCCGTGCCAGAACCCTCGTTCGCATTGCCTGATGCTCTCGAGCGGGTAGTACATGGTTTTGGTGTTCCCAAAGCAGCGGGTGCAGTCAATGAACCACAGACGCCAGTTGGCGTCGATCAGCCGGTTTCCCAGGTTGCTGTCCCGGTTTGCCACCAGGTTGTCGAAGACCTGCAACATCGAGCGCTGCTGGTCCCAGCGTCTCTGGTCGGGGGGAGGGATGTGCAGCTCGCGCGAGCGCTCGACCTCAGAGACGGTTTCTTCGAGCCAGATAGTAATCGTTCCCGAGTCATGTTCGATGGATCGTGGGACGGCGGGCGGCACCCGGTTCATCCCGAGCAGCCGGTCGAGCTCGTAAGCTGCTGCGTCGTAGCCGTGCCAATCGCGCCAGTCGAGGGTAAAATAGTTGCGGCCGTTGATTCTGTCGGTGAACTTCCGCCGCTTCTCGTCCTTGTCCTTGAAGATCGCGTGGGCACGGAAGCCGTCCCCGAGGAGCGTTACCTTTCGGGGAAGGGTGACGCCAGTGCCGAGCATCGAGATCTCAACGATCTCTGCCTCTGTCAAGAACGCCTCGATCTCGGCGTCCGATTGGATCGGAAGTGGTTTCCCCTCGACATCCAGATAGAGATAGCCCTCGAATTTCGGAGCCGGGCTTTCCGTCCTCGTGTTGGCCGGCTGCTCAGGTTTCGGCGAGGGGAGGTCGACCGCCCACGCGGCCATCGTCGGCCAGAAAATGAGGAGGATCGCTGTGAGTAGTGAGAGTCTCATATGGCGTAAATTCTCCTTCCTTGGAGGCTACAGACTCTACGACGCAATCGTCAATGAGTTGCAGCCCGGCACCCAATTCTGTTTACGACCACCGAAAAATCGTAGGCGGGGATAAACCCCGCCCCTACGGTTTTGTTGTAGGGGAGGGGGTTTTCCCCTCCCAGCCGAGTTGCTAATGATCCACATACCCCCGCGGCGCCCTGACCTCGACACCGGCCGCTTCCACCCGTACCTTGACCCGGTGCCAGCGCCCGTCGTTGCGTTTGTTGCTCGGGTAGTATCCGAGCACATACTGATCACGTAGCTCTTCCAGGATGCGATTGAAAACGGGCTGGATCTTACTTGGATCGGCCACGCCGAATATCCGGCCGCCGCTGTGGTTGACGATCTGGGTCAAGGTGTCCCGCTGCTTTCTGTACTGATCCGAGTTCTTCCACGCAGAGCTCAAGTCCACATGGTCGTCGGCTTCTGGATCGCTGCTGTTCTGGGCAAAACGGATCCAGTAGATCAGCGCATTGCTCTTACGCGCGATCTCGGAGATGTGGTCCATAGGAAGCACGCTGTGAGTGTCGATGCCATCGGACAAGAGGATCAACACTCGCCGCCCCTGCCGTTGCTCGAGGAGCTTGAGGGCGACGAAGAGATGGTCCTGGAGGGCGGTGCCGCCACGTGCCTCGGTTCCGCTGAGGCCGGCGGTCAGGACCGCTCTGGAATCCGTGATCGGGGTGGTGCTGAGGAGTTGGTCGGAGAAGACCATGACCTGCGCCTGATCGAGCCCCTGCATGCCGTGGACAAAGAACGCGGCGCCCGCGATCGCCGATTCGATCTTTTCGCCGTACATAGACGCGCTGGCATCGATCAGGAGGACTGCGGTGAACGGTATGTCGCCGCGTGCGAAAGTGACCAGCTCCTGCGGTTCGCCTTTGTCCGTCACGGCGAAGACTTCGTTCTCCAGATCGAGCACCCGCTGATCGTCACGGGTCACTGAAATATAGAGCTGTTGCAGCTCGACCTCGTATTGGCCCGCGATCGGAATGGGCTGCGTGGTGACCGCATGCGTTGCGGAATTGCCCTCCACGTCCATCGCCACCACCGAGAATCGGTGTGGGAGATTTTCTTCGCCGAGATTGACGTGCATACGGAAGGGTTCCACGGTGAGAGTGCCGATGGCGCGGCCATCGAGCTGGAACTCAACTTCTGAAATCTCGGCCCGGGCAACCACCTCGACGACGACTTCGAGCTCTCCGATCACTAGATCCCCGTCTTTCGGCTCGACGATGGAGACCCAGATATCCTGGGCGCCCGTCGGCATCGCCGTCATTAATAACAATCCCAGAATCGGGAGAATCCACCTCAACCTGAACCTCCTTGGGCCTCTAAAGCTGCCTTGAGGGCAGGCGCGGCCTCTGCGGCCTGCGATGTGAGGCGGGTCTGAGAAGCTTCGACGCCCAACGCCGGCCACTCTGCATAGCGGACGCGGGGGGAAACTCCGCGGCTCGCGGGAGGCAGATCCGCTAAAAGCTCGACCGCCTCACTGTGGCGGTCCGATTGCTCGAGGATGGCGGCGAGCAGGATCCATAAACGTTGGTCGTTGGGGGATCGTTCGAGGGCGGCGCGAGCCTCCCGTTCCGCTTCCGATCCCTGGCCCTTTCTGATCAGCAGCCGGACCAACTCTTGCGCCGCAATGTCCTGGATCCAGGGTCTCGCGCCATCCTGGAGCAGGCCCCTCAGAAGCTTCGTGCCCGCCCCGCTCTGACCTGTACGAATCAGGTTGATGGCAAGACGCAGCCGACCCTCGTCAAAGCTTGGGAGGAGGTTCACCAGTCTCTGAAATTCGGCTGACGCCTCGACGTAATCGGAGGTGCGCTCGAAGCTGAACCCGAGTGATAGCATGGCAGGACCGTATCCGGGGTTCATGCGAATCGCACCTTCGAGGAGGTTTCGCGTGGTCCTGGTTGAGCCGGCCTGAGCGAGATCGGAGGCGAGATTGACCAACAGAGATTCCGAAAACCCGTTGTCGGGTTTCATTCGTCCGAGCTGTTCGGCATAGGCGACCGCCATGTTTCGGGCGTGTGATGCCAGGACCAACTCCCGCCTCGCCGCATAGCCTCGATAGAGGTCGCGGTGCAGCAGGGCCAGGGGCATCAGGCAGATCGGATCCGCCTCCGCCAACGCCTTCGACTCGGCGTACTCCGCCTCGCCCAAGGCCGTAACCGCGGATCGCAACCCGTTTGCCGTCGCGCGGCGTTCGAGCTCAGCCACCATCCGGCGAGCCGTCACGCCATCGCCATTACCGAGCGGACGCAGCGCCTCGCGATAGGCGGCCCGAATCTCCCTCTTGCTGACTTTCTGCGTCTTTTCTCGATCGTCAGCTGCCCTGTTTTCTTCGACGGCGAGATCCCCGTCACCCACTCCAGCCCATCCCCTGGACTCGCCGTCGCCCACCATCGTCAATCGGGTGGCTCGCCGCAGAACCTCGCCGGCGTTTTCGTCCGCCAGCGTCACGATCATGCTGTACTCTCCCGGCGGCAGATCAATTGGGGTGAGGACGGCCCGTCTGAATTGAAAATCGCCGATGGGGGTACCGGAGAATTCCACCAAGGGTTCTGAAACGGTCCGCCCGAGCTCGTTGATTATGCGGATTTCGACCAGCGCGGCCGGATCCCAACCGCCGCCGCCCAGATACAGCTCCGCCGGTTGATTCTCTACCAGCACCGGCCGGGCGGCGGGTAAAATCTCGGTTTCGCCACCCACAACGATGGTGGCGTCTTGACCATTCTGCCGAACAATCACCCATGGTGCGTCCAAATCGGGAAACAACGGCGGCAACAGGAGCGGCGCCGGGTCGTCGGCGGCCGGTAGGGTCAGGATGCTCCACGACATGAAGTAATCACCGGTTTCGTTGTTCTGGACCATCACCCTGAGGGTGTAGTCGCCCGGTTCCAGGGTGAAGCGACCGATGAATTTTAATCCCGATCGGGCGATCCCGTCACGATACACCGCGGGATCGAGCACTAACCCCTGAGCAATGTGGTCGACGATCCTGCCTTCGCCATCGATCACATAGACGAAGATGCCGATAGCGATCCTGCGCCCGCCTCCGCCGGCGAGCAGCGCCTCACCGTCGACCTCGATGACAAAAGGAACCTCGGTTCTGCCGTTTTCTTCGCGTCCCGTGAGCGACCAGATCAACGCGCCTTTGACAGTGCCACCCGCCTGGCCGGAGAGTAGAAGGCCGCCGGTATGGGCCCTCACCGCGCCGATTTTCATGGCCTCGAGAATTCCAGGGGTGTTCTCCACCGCGTCAGCCGCGAGAACACCCACTTGAGCGCAGTAGCCGGTTGCGAGGCCGAATGCAAGTGAGCGGAGAAGGCACCGACACACCGGCCCGAAGCTCAGCGATGGCTCCCTAGCCGGGCTAACCCTCATCAACCGCCCACGCCGCCAGCATCGCCCACCCCGATCTCGAGAAAGGTGATTGATTCCGTGCCCGCGATTTCGTCCCTCAGCCCGACCGCGATCCTCTGCCTTCCCGGGCCCACCCCGAGGCGCAAGGTGAAGCCGGCGCTCTGGCCGAGCGCCGTTGTCAGAGAGGCGTTCGGAATCGCTACAGGGTAGTCGCGGCGAATCGGAGCCGAAATATCGCCGCTATCATCACGTACCGTCAGGTGAATCGAGATCTGACCCTGGTGCTCTTCCTCCGAGGGGATCAACACCAGCTGTTCAATGGGAACCGTGATAATCACCGGAACAAGGAACGTCCCATCATCTCGTGCCGTGATCTCGCCGGCTGTCGCCACCGAGATCCCGAGCGGATTGTCAGCAACCCCGTGGACCGCTGCCGCCATCGTGCGATCGACAATTCGTTCGGCCAGAGGAACGTCCAGGTACCCTCCACGATGCCGTACACGCACACCGTCCTTCTTCACCTTGACGTCGAGGCGGTGATATTTTCCATCACCAAAGTGTTGCGGTTTGAAGGCCAGCGAGTAGTAGCTCGCCAGCTCCTCTGACACCTCGTTGAGTTGGCCGGCAAGCGCGGGGGAGTTGACGAGCGAACGGCCGCCGGTGGTACCGGCCATGTTCGCCATGAGAACGTGCTCGCTCATCCCCTGGTCAACGGCCAGGCGGTCTTCGTCCATGAGTCGGGTTTCGGCCGAGATCGCTCGCCCTCGCCCAGTCCCGGCGGCCGACAGCGTGTAGAAGCTCACTCGGTGTCCGTTGGCGAAACGGGCGAGTTCGCCGAACTCGCCGCTGAGATCGTCACGGGCTGCTTGCAAGAACGCTCGTTGTGCGTCGATTCTTAACGCAGGTACCCTACCAAAAGCCTGAGACCATGCGCGGTACAGCGACTCGCCGGGTCGGGCCTCCACACCGTCGCTGACCATGAGGATAGCCTTGCGTCCGCTGAGACCAGACAGCGACCGTATCAGGCGCTTTTGGTTTTCGATGCTGGTTCGCGTTCGATGGACCGTCTGATCCACGTAGGTTCCGATTGACTGCCAAGTGCTGCTGCCTGATTGTTCGAGGGTCTCGAGCGCTCTATCACCGCTCATAGACGCCATCGAAGCTGCGTTCTGGATTTCGCGCATCAACATGGTCTCATCGATCCGGCGCGAGAGCGAGCCTGATCCCCGCGTGGCGTCGAGCGCTGCAATCACCTCATCGGTTTCTTCGGTGAACCCCTGTTCAATGTTGAGGTGCCCGGAATACCGGACCAGCATCACCTTGAGGTTGGGTGGCAGCTCGGACGCAAGGAACTCCCGCAGGTGTTCGATCGCCGACTGGCGCCGTCCCCGGCTGAGATTGATGTCGTCGAAATAGACTACAAGGTAGAGGTTCTGCGCGGGCGCGCTCTCCACCAGGTCGCCGCCCGAGTCAATTTCTTCCTGGACGGGTTCGGTGACGCCAGGGGCGGCGTAAAAGTGTGAGATCGATACCGGTTTGCCGTCTTCGAAGATCTCAAAATCCTCGAGAGTCAGGCCGGGTATCGGCCGGCCGGCGCGGTCGGATACGTAGACCTCAATACTGATCAGCGGCACGTTCAGAGGCGCGAAGAAGGTGGCCTGGGGTTGATCCGACTCCTGTGCTCCGACCACGGTAAGACCCATTGCCACCGCCAGACCGAGGACAAAAACTCGGTAGGCTGTTCTTGTCATACCCCTTCCTCCATCCAGGATCGTCTGAGGCGATCGCCAGCCTCAGCCAGCCATCCCATGAGGGTACTACGAATTTGGTCCTCGTTTGTTAGGATGGCCCGCTCTTCTCACCGGGTTTTGGTGCGAGGGCGGCTGACCCGCTCTTCTCACCGGGTGTCTGCTACGGACGGCGAATCGCTGCGTCCCGCCGTGCTTGTCACGAATCAGACGACTGTGTATCTGGCGCCCACGGGGTCTGAGATCTGTTGTCGAAGGGGCGCCGTCGCGATAAGCTGGTCGTGTCGACATCCGGGAGGCAATCATGATTGAGAGGCGTTCCAAGACTGATCGGCGGAAACCGGGAGATCGGCGCTCCGGTACGGACCAACGCCAAGATGACGGTGAGACGGGGTGGGACGGCGAGGAGCGGCGGGGCGGGAAAGATCGCCGTGTCCGGGAGCGGAGGAGCGGCGTGGATCGCCGGCACAAATCTAAACGCGCCGACTGACCGGCGCTTCTTACCGCCTCCTAACGCTGCCCGCGATGTGCCGCGATCTGCAGAACGGCGGCACCGTTAGGCACCCTAACGGGCGGGCCGCACGGGTCTACCCAATGCCTAACGAACTCGCGCCAGAAACCGTGGCGCTGCTCGAACCGCTCCTCTCTTGGTCTCTTGACAGCTGTTCCCTGAGACTACTACCATCTGGCTGAACTCAATCAGGAGATCGGCAGCGACAACCTTTCGGAGGTCGTGGCATGGAGCTGAACGGATTGTCCGCCCGTTGTTCATGGGCACACCCGGTCGTGTTGGGGTTGTGCCTGCTCGTCATGTCTATCGGTCCGGCGGTCCACTCACTGGAGGCGACCGAAATCACGTTGTACGCTGTCGCCGACGCCTACGTGGACTCGTTGAATCCGGACACCAACTACGGATCCGCCACCGAGTTGATCGTCGCGATGAACGATCAACCCTCTGCGGTGGCGCAGACGCTCATTCGCTTCGATCTGTCGAGTATCCCGGCCAACGCGACCATCCAAAGCGCGACCCTGAGTCTCGACATGATCCAGGCCACCGGCGCGAGCCCGGTGATGCTGTCGGTCAATCTGTGCTGGGACCCCTGGCAGGAGAACACCGTCACCCACAATTCGGTTCCTTTCTTCGATGGGCGAGGCCAGTCAAGCGTCGGCAGCCAGATCGGTTGGGTGGAGTGGAACGCGACAGCCTTGGTGATGGACTGGCTAGCGGGTTATGACAACTATGGTCTCGCGATCGCGGGTCCGAGCAGCGGCAACCCGTACGTTCGCAAGTTTGCGAGTCGTGAGAAGGGGCCGCCCGAGCTCAAGGTGATCTACGAGGCACCCTCGGTGACACCTACGGCAACACCGACAACCCCCACGGCGACGCCCACGGCAACCCGTACCCCCACTCCAACCAGGACCCCGACGCTGATGCCGACCCCAACCGGAACCCCAACATCGTGCCCGGATTCATTCGAGCCCAACGACAGCTATAGCGCGGCATGGTCTCTGGATCCGCCGTACCCCACCACCATCCAGTCGTACATCTGCTCAGCCGCTGACGACGACTACTTCTCGTTCTCTGCCGCGTTGCACGACACCATCGGGATCAAACTCGAGCAGCTGCCCAAAAACTATGATCTCGAGCTCTACGATCCACATGGTGATTTCGTGGCGTCCTCTCATGCGGCGGACACCGCAGAGGAGCGGATCGAGTTCAAGGTGAGCAACTTCGAGGGCGAGTTCAGGGCGCGTGTGTTCAGCCCCGGAGGCGATTACGAACCGAGTCAGCCGTACTTTCTCACCATCGATGTGATCCCGTACGCTCCGCCGGCGCCGGTCGTCGTCAACACCACCGATGACCTCGACGACGGCACCTGCAACGACGCACACTGCTCGCTCCGAGAGGCATTCAACGAGGTCGACGCGGGCGCAAACGCTCCGGTTCAGTTCGATATCCCGAGTTCCGACGCGGGCTTTGACGGCACGGTATGGACCATCCGCCCGGCCGTGCTGCCCGTGCTGACAAAATCTCTGCATCTCGAAGGCACGACTCAAACCGCGAATCAAGGCGACACCAACCCGGACGGGCCCGAGATCGTGCTCGACGGCTCGAGCGCCGGCAGCGGGGCGGTTGGTGTTGACCTCGATGACGTCGGGGAATCCTCGGTTGTCGGCATCGTGATCTCGAACTGGAGCCAGGCCGGCCTGCAGGCCTCCCGGAGTAGCCATCTTGACGTGCACGGCTGTTTCGTGGGCACCGACCACACGGGTGCCGCCGCCGCCGGCAACGTCAAGGGGATCGTGTTATCAGGAGGCCTCGGCCACCACATAGGCGGCGCGGGCACCGGGGAAGGAAACGTCATATCCGGAAACACCAACGTCGGGCTCCATCTTTCCGGGACGGCATACGCACTGGTGTATGGCAACCGAATCGGCACCGATGTGACCGGCACGTCCGCGCTTGCAAACAGCGGTGGCGGTGTCCTGCTGAACGACGGCGCCAGGTACAACCGGATCGGCGGATCCCGCGTCGGCGAGGGTAATGTGATATCCGGAAACGGTGACCGCGGCGTCAAGATCGCCGGGGGGGATGCCCAGCGCAACAAGGTCTACGGCAACTGGATAGGTGCCTCTATCGATGGTGGTGCGCGGCTCGGCAATCGGTTCGAGGGGGTCTCCATTCAACATGGGAGCTTCAACGAAATAGGAGGCGCGGAAAGCGGACGCGGCAACCTGATCGCCGACAACGGCAGTGCCGGTGTGAGTCTTTGGGACGCGGACCTGAACGTGGTCGCCGGCAACCGTATCGGAACCAGCACGCCGAGCCACCTACCGTTGGGCAACGCCGGTGACGGGGTTCGTCTCGAGATGGGCGCCCAGCACAACACGATCGGCCCGGACAACACGATCTCGCTCAATGGCGGGGTCGGTGTACAGGTGTACGGGGCCACGACCGACTACAACACCATCACCGAGAACAGCATCTTCGACAACGACGGACGCGGAATCAGCCTCGGATCCGGTGTCAACGTGGGCAACGAGAGAATCATCGAGCCGATCGTCAGCGGGTACACCTCGGAATGGGCTGAGGGGGTCGCGTGCTCGCGATGCACGGTCGAGGTGTTTTCGGACGTGATGGATGATGGACGGACCTACGAGGGCACGGTCACAGCGTTGGCGACCGGCGCGTGGCGGTGGGAAGGGTACAAGAGCCGTCGGAATATCCATGCCACCGCGACCGATTCCAGCGGCAACACCTCTGAGTTTTCCAGGTGTTTCGATCCGAAGGAACCCAACGACGACTTCGACCATGCCTCGGCCATCGATACGACCCTTCGCCATAGCTCACGCATCTGCAATCGACGCGACGTTGACTTCTTCGTCGTCACGGTTGACGCCGATGATGTACTGATTGCGGATCTCGAGGTGACTCGCCCGTACCGCCTGACCCTGTACGGACCGGATAGGAGCATGATTGCGGAGGCCGGAAACGACTCCGACACGGCTCTTCGCAGAATCATCCATACAGCTGAGGTAACCGGCGATTACTACCTCAGGGTGGACGGGTTCAACCGCATTTCAGGACCTGACGATCCCTACGTACTGGAAGTTTCCACCGATCCCTTGAACACAGATGTCCGGGTATTTTTGGACCAGGGCTCGCTGCTTGGGCCCGCGGTCTACAAGTTGATCCCGGACAACGATGGACCCGCGGATGTCAACTACGTCGATGTGGTTGCGGAGGTCACGGTCGACAGCAGTGGACCGGCGGAACCCTATGTGACGGTGGAGATCCCGGGCGATGCGCTCGGCTTTCCCATCGACTCGGGAGTCCGCGACTGTACCGGCTGCGCCCTCGATCCGGTGACCTTCTACGTCACGGGCACCGGCCGCTACAGCGCGACGATACCGCTGGCCGCGGGTTCGGCGCCTCTCCGGAAGCAGTTCGTGTTCCGTTTTGCCGTGATCAGCAGCGATCCTGCCGGCGACATCATTCCGTCAGCGGATGTCCGCTACGGGGGATCGGATGGAGAGGTAGTTGCGGATGTCGATGGTCCGCCCATCCGGCTCGTTCGCCAGGTTCCGGTGATCGTCCTGACCAGCCGACATCACCTGTACGAAACCACCTATGACCTCTGGGACTCGACCTATCTGCTCGCGACCGTGACCTGGGCCTTGCAGGGCCCCCCGACAGGTCCATCAGGGGGAATGCCGGCGGCGATCTACTTTGTGGACGATTATTCGACGGAGGCGCACGACTGGGACAACCTCACCTGGAACACCTGGAATCAGACCACCGCCAATCCCGCGACACGCGAGATCGACCAGTTGCTCGAAGATTGGATCGACGACGCCGACGACGTGGATTACGTGGTCATCCTGGGCGACGACGACGTGATTCCCATGTACCGTCGAGAATGTCCCTGCGAAGACACGGAGTCGGATCATTCCTCCAGCGACCCTGTCATCGGTCGGGTGGTCAACAACGACTTCATTCTGACTGACAACCACTTCGGCGATACGGATCACTCGGAGTGGGACAAGGGTGAGCTGGAGGTCATCGTCGGACGAATCGTCGGCGACACTGCGGAGAGTTTGCGATTCCTGTTTGAACATGGGTTGGACGGCCCGAACCCAGGTGCCTCGCCGCGTGCGGTACTGGCGAGCTGGGACGGGCCGGAGCTCGACCTCGGGTCAAGCGACTCGAGCGTGCTCGACCATGTTCGGGATTGGGGCTACAGCGCGTCATCAGACATGGTCGACAACGACGACTGGCGAGAGAACGATCTACTCGACGCGCTGCGGGAGCAGTTTGCGATCTTTTTGCACGCCGACCACGGCGGCCCGAATGCTATATGCGCGCCTACTGGCAGCAGAAAGTCGAAGATGGATTGTATCGGCGGGTCGACCCTGGCCGCCACGATCACGACCGGACTCACGAGCCGACCGTTCTGCGGCTTTGAGGACTGCAGGGTCGGCATGACTCTCGGTCCCAACTCTTTGATCGACCGGTTGGTTGCCGAGGGCGCTTCGGGGGCCGTTGCCAACGCCGGAATCTCCTGGCACTCATCGGGCGGGTCGGAGTGGTACTCGGAGGAGGTTTTCAACAGGTTCATCCGACGGGCGATGCCGGGTTCCGGCACGCTCCGTTCCGTCGGCTCGGCGCTTCGTCGGGCCAAGAGCAGCTACTCCGCCCTCGCGGGCTGGTACTGCCGGGACAAGACTGCCGTGCAGGAGATCACCCTGTACGGCGTACCGTGGATGAAGATCCCCAGAGGCTCGTCGTCGAAGTTGTTGACGCAGGACAATGCGCAAATGATCGTTGACCCCGTTTTTGGCTCACCCAAAGCCCTTGATCAAAACACGTTTGAGAGAACGACCTCCGTCGATGCCAGCACCTATACCGTTGACGAAGAAACGGCCCCCGGCTTCGCCCTGGTCGAGGTCGAAGGATTCATGCAACGGCATTTCGATGGGCCGGTGCTGCCGGCAACGGAGATCGAGCTGCAGCTGCCAGCCGATGCCCAGATAACGGATGTCGAGGTGCAGACCGAGGATCAGGTGCAACTCGGTGTGATGGCGATTCCGCACTACGAGCCGGGGGTGTTCCTGGCTGTTGGCGGAACCGACGACGTGTGGTCGGCCACGCCACCGGAGGCAGGTACTGTGCCGGCAGAGCATTTCACCTGGGAGGTGCGCAAGGTGGAGGACCACCTCGTGTTGCACGTCCACCTGTTTCCGGTCGTCTACGAGGCGTCGACCGGTCAAACCACGTTGTACCGGCGGCTCGATGTCCGCATAGTGTATGCAGCATCTGAGACCGTCGCCGTGACCGATTTCAGCGTGCAAGCCCTCAGCGCCGCTCCGGGAGAATCGGTGCCGACGAACGTCAATGTCATCAATGTGTCCGACGATGCTGTGGTCGTCAACACAACCCTTCGCGTGATCGACGTGTTCGGTCAGGAGCTCGGGCGCTCCACGGATGGACCATTCACGGTGGAGGCCGGATCGACAGCGGATCTCGCACCGGTCTTTCAAGCGCCGGCAGGGGAGGGGAGTTTCGCGGTCCACCTCGAGCTGGAACGCGACGCGGCGGTGGTGGCGCGGGCGGACAGCACGGTCCAGGTGCTCGTAGGCCACATCGTGGAGTTCGTGGTGCCGGATTCTGTTCTACCGGGAATACCGGTCGAGTTTTCGGTGACCTACGCCAACACGACCTCCGCACAGCAATCCGTCCGCTTCGAGATTGCCGTGCTCGATCTCACCGGACGCCCCGAGGACGATCTGGGTGAGATCACGCGCACCGTTTCAGCGAAAGGACAGAGCATGGTGACCTACTCGTGGGAGGGGAGGACCGTGCCGTTGGGGCGCTACCAGGTCGTCGCCACTGTGACCCCGGACGGCGGCACCGCCCGCAAGGCGGTCCAAAATATCGAAGTCAGAAGCCGGCAAGGCGCGCAAATCCGTCGCCCCGGAGGACGAGTATCGCCGTTGCTCCCGTGATTTCCTGTCGCTGGGGTTCGCGCCCCAGCATCCATAGTGCTCGGGCTTGATGTTTTGACGGCGGCAAAGGTATGACGGGCCTGGGCGCCTACCTCACGAGCAGGGCCCTCCTGTCACCGTTAATGACCGGAGATGTCTCCGGTCGAAACCCCGCTTCCTCCGCGCAGGCGAGTGTTCGAGCGAAGTCGCTCGTGGACACGTGCCCCTTGGGCTCGATAATCAGGAGCCGGCCACCCGGTTTCTGCGCCCGCGCGAGGTCGGCGAAGAAGGCTGTCTGGTCCGACACTTCATGAGCCACGTGGATAACGGCGCAGAAGTCTACCCGCCCCGAGAGATCGTCGATGCCCAACCCCTTGGTCCCAACCTCACGGATGTCCAACAGGTCGCGAATGCCCGCCCTCCGGGCCCTGCGCTCGAGGACCGAGAGCATTTTCGGCTGGGTGTCCAGAGCCACGACCTTGCCCGTGGGGCCGACCATCCGCGCCAGGGGCAAGGTGAAAAACCCCATGGCGCATCCCGGCTCCAGCACGACCATGTCCTCGCGCACAAACGGACTGAAGAGCTTGCGCGGACTCTCCGTCAGCTTCCGTAGCGGATTGAGCAGGAGGTAGCCCACCCAGGGAGGACAAACATGGTCAGCCATTGATGCGTCTCCTCAGATCGATTGCCATAGAATCTTACGTCTGACGTCATACGAGCAACTTTGGAACTGCACACCGGACGACTCGCGCTGATCTTAGACCAGGCGCCCCGCGAACTCGCTGGCCGAACGCACGAAGATGCAGGTGTTGAGCCCAGTGGCGAGCTCGATGATGCGGTCGGCGTAGGCCGCCTCCTCACCTGGTTCGGGCTCTTGAAGCCCCAAGAAGACGACATCGGCGTCGGCGCTGGTCTGGTGCAGGACCTCGGTGATGCTCAGGTCTGCGGGTTTGACGATGACCTCGGATTCAGCGCCGATGCGGGTCTCCGGGAGCAGATTGGCAAGACTTTCGAGCTGCAACCTTCGTTCTTCCTCGTCGCGCGCTACCGAGCGCACCCAGATCTTCGAATCCCTCCACCCGGGGTTGAGCCGCAGCAGGTAGGCCAACAACAACATGAGGTCCCCGTTGTTCTGCAGACCACCCCACCAGATGTCGATGCGTTTCTCACTCCCCGGCTCGTGGGCCCAGTTGAGCCTGGCAATGATGGTGTTCTTTCGCGCATAGGACATCGCGCGCATCATTCGGAGCTGGGACTCGAGCCGCTCCTTGCGCCTCGACCACCCGAACATCACGGTGTTGGAATGGAGCCCCGCAATTCCGTTGGCCTGGGCCACGCTGATCACCCCGTCTTCGAAATCCGGCACCACATCCACCTCGGGGAAGGCGATGACGCCGGCCTCCTCGAGTTCGTGATCCATCTCCTTCCGCATCTCGTCGATCTTTTTGAGTTTTTCGAGCTCGCCCACCACCAGCCGGCACACCGTCACCACCCCGCGATCCTGGTTGAACCACGATGCGAGCCGGACCAATCCGGCTCTCTTCCCGGGGTCGCCCGCGAAGAGCAGTATCTGCGGCCGCCAGTTCCGCGGGTCGAGCTCGTGGTGGCGGAGCTTGAGGAGCGCCCAGCGCGCGAGCGCCACCCACATGCCGGCGCGGACATCGCCCCATCGCTTGCGCATCGCCCGCCGCCGGAGTTGGACGTAGAGCGCGCTTTCGAGCACGACGGCCGCCAGGCACGCCCATGGGCTGATCAGAAACATCACCACGATCGCCCCGATCGAACCGACCAGCGACACGTACCAGGGCACCCGAATGGTTGGCCGGTAGGAAGGATCGCCGACCAGGCTCTCGAGAGCCGACGCGAGGTTGATCGTCACATACAGCGTGAGAAAGAGGATGGTGACAAACTGCGCCACCGCGTTGAGTCCGCCGAGGGCGACCGCGGCCAGCGCGATGGCGCCCGACACCCAGGTCGCGATGGTCGGTTGGCCGCTGGGTGACAGCCGGGCGAGGAACGACGGTGCTAGCCCGTCGGCAGCCAGCGCCTGCAGCACCCGCGGGCCTCCGAGAACGCTGCCAAAGGCCGACGACAAAATCGCGCCCCACAGACCCGGGAATACCAGCCACGATCCAAAGATCGCGATGCTTGTCCACACTACTCCCGGCACCGCCAACTCCTCGGGCGAGACTCGGGTAGTGACGGCCATCAAGACCGGTACCAGCAGATAGACCGCGGTACCGACGGCCACCGCCGCCAGGGTGCCGCGCGGGATCGAGTGGCGGGGATCCTTGAGATCGCCGCTCATGCCGATGCCGGCGGTGAAGCCGGTCACCGCCGGGAAGAAGACGGCAAAGACATACCAGAAGCCCTTCGGTGCGGTGCGCAGCGTCATGCCGAACTCCGGGG
>Ga0164313_10002985_pt1 | contig 15078 bp, 9 predicted proteins | sample GuaBasSedimGuay4_FD_113735 | JGI IMG/M metagenome (GOLD analysis project Ga0164313, IMG submission 113735) | Subseafloor sediment microbial communities from Guaymas Basin, Gulf of California, Mexico - Guay4, Core 4569-4, 0-3 cm | ecosystem: Environmental > Aquatic > Marine > Hydrothermal vents >... | reverse complement strand
TCATGGCCTCCTCCTTCGGATGAGGCCTGAGCTCACTCCGCTGCCGCCGGCGGTTTGAGGACAACGTCATGTCGGGATGCCAGGCACCTCCGGTGAACGCGCCTTTGGCGCGCCGACTGGGGACTCCGGGTGGAAGATGCAAGTCGGGCTGGATCTGCATCTTGCATCTTGCATCATGCATCTTGTATCCGGGCGGAGGGGTGGGAGGGTTCATCCCGCAATAAAAAAGGACCCGGGCGAACCCGGGTCCTGTTTGATGTTGAAAGGGGAGGGTGATCAGTACATTCCGCCCATGCCGCCCATACCGCCCATGCCGCCCATGTCGCCACCGGGCATGCCCGCGTCCTTTTTTTCCTCCGGGATCTCGGCGACCAGCGCCTCGGTGGTGAGGAGCAAGCCGGCGATCGAGGAGGCATTGAGGAGGGCGTTCTTGGTCACCTTGGCCGGGTCGATGACGCCGGCTTTGACCAGGTCGGTGATCTCGCCGGTGGAGGCATCGTAGCCGATGTTGCCACCCTTTTCGCGAAGCTCGCGCACGATCACCGCGGCCTCTTCGAGACCGGTGTTGAGGATGATCTGGCGGGTCGGCTCCTCGAGCGCACGGAGCATGATGTTCATACCGGTGAGAACGTCGCCCGTAGCATCCTTTGCGAGCTCTTCGACCGCAGCCATCGCAGTCAAGAGCGCAACGCCGCCGCCAGGCACGATGCCCTCTTCGACGGCTGCTTTGGTGGCGTTGAGGGCGTCCTCGACACGCGCCTTCTTCTCCTTCATCTCGGTCTCTGTGGCGGCGCCAATCTTGATCTGCGCCACGCCGCCGACGAGCTTGGCCAGGCGCTCCTGGAGCTTCTCGCGGTCGTAGTCCGAGGTCGTCTCCTCGATCTGTCGCTTGATCTGGCCGACACGACCGAGCACGGCCTCGTGCTTGGACTCGTCGTCATCGTCGACCACGATCGTGGTGTCATCCTTGTTGACGACGATCTTCTTGGCGCTGCCCAGATCTTCCCAGGTAATGTTCTCGAGCTTGATGCCGAGATCTTCGGAGATCATCTTGCCGCCGGTGAGGACTGCGATGTCCTCGAGCATGGCCTTGCGGCGGTCACCAAAACCGGGTGCCTTGACCGCGCAGATGTTGAGGGTGCCGCGAAGCTTGTTGACCACCAATGTGGCAAGGGCCTCGCCGTCGATGTCCTCGGCGATGATCAGAAGGGGCTTGGCCTGCTGAGCGGTCTGCTCGAGGATCGGTAGCAGATCCTTCATGTTCGAGATCTTCTTCTCGTAGATGAGGATCGCAGCGTTCTCGAGCACGACTTCCATGCGCTCGGGGTCGGTCACGAAGTAAGGCGAGAGGTAGCCACGGTCGAACTGCATGCCCTCGACAACCTCGAGGGTCGTTTCGAGGCCCTTGGCCTCCTCGACGGTGATGACGCCGTCCTTTCCAACCTTCTCCATGGCTTCACGAATGATCTCGCCGATTTCCGAGTCGGAGTTGGCCGAGATGGTACCGACAGCGGCCACCGCGTCTCCCTCGACCGGCTTGGCGATACTGGTGATTGTTTCCACAGCGATCTTGGTCGCCTGGTCGATGCCGCGCTTGAGATCCATGGGATTGGCGCCGGCGGTGACGTTCTTGATGCCCTCGCGATAAATGGTCTGCGCGAGAACGGTCGCCGTGGTGGTGCCGTCACCGGCCACGTCCGAGGTCTTCGATGCCACCTCGCGCACCATCTGTGCGCCCATGTTCTCGAGCGGGTCGGGGAGCTCAATCTCCTTGGCGACGGTGACGCCGTCCTTGGTGATGGTCGGAGAGCCGAACTTCTTCTCGAGCACGACGTTACGACCCTTGGGGCCGAGGGTGACTTTGACGGCGTTGGCGAGCTTGTTCACGCCTGCGACGAGCTTGCCCCGAGCTTCCTCGGAGTAGACAATCTGTTTTCCAGCCATGGTGGGCCTCCTATTTCTCTATGATGGCGAGGATCTCGTCTTCGCGGACGATAGTGTGCTCCTCGTTGTTGATCTTGATGTCTTGTCCGGTGTACTTGCCGATGAGCACAAGATCGTTCTTCTTGACGGTCATCGGGAGGCGCTTGCCGTTGTCGTCCAGCTTGCCGTCTCCCACCGCCACCACCTCTGCCTCCTGGGGCTTCTCTTTGGCGGTATCGGGGATGATGATTCCTCCGCGCACTTCTTCCTCGGTGTCAACGCGCTTCAGGAGGACGCGATCGCTCAGTGGTTTGACTTTCATCTGTCTCGCTCCTTTCGAGTTATGTGTGTGTTTTAGCACTGTTACTGGGAGAGTGCTAAAGGGAATATAGCCGATTTTCCGGTGACTGTCAACCTGTTTTTGAAAATTTCTTATATTTGCGCACTAAGATCTTGACTCGGGTGAGAATCGCAGATTTCTTAGTCTCTCCGACTCAGATCTATCGACCCGCCGATGACAGACCATAGCCAACCGGCGATGGGCGGGCCTTCCGGTGTGCCCGGGGCATTGCCTCGATTGATGTGTCGGGTTACCGTGTGGGTACGTGAAGCCGAGCATGACCAATCCGTCGCTTCCCGATCCGCACGGCGCAGACCAGCGCCGTGCCCTGGGCCGCGCCGTATTCGGCATCCACCCCGGAGAGGGGGCTTTGGCCTGGCTCTTCTTCTTTGAGTTCCTCATTCTCACGACGGTCCACTTCGCGAGTAAGAGCGTCCGTCAGGCCACCTACATCAATGAGTTGGGCGCGGAGGCCCTGCCGTGGGTGTATCTCGTGGTGGCGGTGATCTCGTTTCCGGTGCTGGTCATCTACTCCCGTCTGGCGGGACGATATCGGCTACCGATTCTGATCCTAGGCTTCACCCTGACCCACGTGTTCGGGCTGACCCTGTTCTTCTACCTCTTCGGCGCCGGTGGCAAGTGGGTTGCGGTAGCCTATTACATCTGGCTGAGCATGGCCTTCGCGATCGCGGTCTCTCAGTTCTGGACGTATGCCAACCAGGTCTTCGACCCGCGCCAGGCGCGTCGACTCTTCGCATTTATCGGCGCCGGTGGCCTTCTCGGTGCGGTCCTCGGAGGCGGGCTGGCTTTCGCGGTCACGAAGCTTACGGGGACTCGATACACACTGCTCGCTGCCGCGGTCTTGCTGCTCGCCGTGCCGCTCTTGGTGGTGCTTATCGAAAGGGCGAAGGGGCCCGTGCCCGTGGCTCCGCCCCGTCATCGCCGTGAGCGATATGAGGAGGCGCGCGGCGGTTGGCGGACTCTGCGTGGTTCGCGGCTTCTCGCCCTCATTTCCCTCCTCATGCTGGCCACGGTTATGGTGGGGCAGCTGGTGCAATGGCAGTTCAACTGGTGGGTGGAATTCACGACCCAGACCCTCGATCAGCGCACCTCGATGTTCAGTATCGCCCTGAGCCTGGTTGGAGTCGTGGGGTTCTTCTTCCAGCTTATCTTCACCGGGCGGATCCATCGGGCCCTCGGCGTCGGCGTGGCCATGCGAGTGCTTCCGTCGACGGTTCTGGTCGCCCAGCTCGGGGTGGTGCTGGCGATCGTGTTCGTTCCGGCGTTGGTATTTCCATTGATCTGGGTTCTCTTCGTTGGTGAGGGCAGCCTCCGCCACTCCGTTGACCAAGTGACCCGCGAGCTGCTCTTCATGCCGGTGGCTGCGAACCTCCGGGTCAGGGCCAAGGCGTTTATCGACGTCTTTGTCCAGCGCTTCGGCAAGGGCGCCGCGGCAATCCTCATCCTCTTGAGCTTGAGGTTTCTGCCGACGAATTTCGTCAGCGTGCTGACGCTCATCCTGGCGGGATCGTGGGTGGTTCTGACCCTCAAGGTGCGAAACGAGTACGTCACTGCCTTCCGCGAGGGTCTCAAATCGGGAACCATCCAGCCGGATGCTGTCATCGACCCAAGCGATGTGACCACGGTGACGACCCTCGTACAGTCCCTCGGTAGCTCGGATGCCCGCAAGGTACTGCACAGCCTCGAGCTGTTGTCGAACAGCGGAGAAGGGCGCCTCGTGCCGCCCCTGCTGCTCCATCACGACAGCGCCGAGGTCCGCCGAAAGACCCTCGAAATATTGGCTGACACCGGGCGCGAGGATGCGGCGCCTTTGGTCGAACGTGCGATGAGCGACGTCGATGCCGAGGTGCGAACCGGCGCCATGCGGACCCTTGCCGTGCTACGCGGCGAGCACGCGGCGAAGTTGGCGCTGGATCATCTCGATGACGACGACCTTCATATTCGGGCCTCGGCGGTGGCAAGCCTCCTAGGCGGCGGCGATCCGGAGGGAGCTCAGCGCGCCGAGGAGGTGCTCGCGGGGCTGGTTGCCAACGACGACTCGGAAGTGCGGGCGGAAACCGCTCGTGCGCTTGGCCAGGTGGCTGACCCAACGGCCAGCGACGTGGTGGTTCAGCTTCTCTATGATCGCGACCTCGCGGTGGTGCGGGCGGCCATAGGCACTGTCCGGTTGCGATTCGACCGTGGCGGACCCAATCCCTTGTACGCGACGATTCTTATTTCGTTGATGGCCAACCGGCGCCTCAAGCACGAGGCGCGAGACGCTCTCGTCGCCCAGGGAGAGAGTGCGGTTGAGCAGCTGCTCCTCTTTATGAATTCGCCGGACGAGCAGATATGGGTGCGGCGGGCGATGCCGAAGACGATCGCTCTCATCGGGATCCAGAACGGCGCTGACGCACTGATTGAAAACATCAACGCCAGTGACGCCATGCTGCGCTCGAAGATCATCGAGGCCCTGGTTTACATGAGGACGCGCAGCGAGGAGATCAGTTTCAAACGGCGCACGATCATTGACCAACTCGGCCACGAGGCTTCCCGGTATCTGCGGCTGCTTGCCGATCTATGGGCGGTGTCCTCGCTTCACGAGGCGCGTCTCGATGGGCCGCTGGCTGTGTGGAATAGGGACGGACGGGTGCCGACCCTGCCGCAGCAGCTTTTGGCGCACCGGATGGCGAGGAAGGTCGGCAACGTCTTCGGCCTGCTCGAGCTCATTGAAGATCCCGAGGACGTTCGGGCGGCGCAACGCAGTCTCCTCAGCGGTCAGCCCGGCCTCCGTGCCCGGGCTCTCGAGTACCTTGACAACACCTTGTCAGGGTCTGTGAGGCGCGATGTTTTTGCTGTCATCGACGACGCGCTTCCGGAGGACAAGCTGCGGCGGGCGCAGCTCTTCTTCAATATCACCGTCCAGTCGCCGGAACAGACTCTCGATCGTCTGATTCGTATCGATCCGAGAGATGATCCGAGCGCCGTCGGCATCATTCTCGCGGCCCTCCACAACGTGTGGAACGAGGAGATCGTCGCGCTGTACCCCCTGGTGAAAGTCGTGGCGGAGGGGGCAGAGGACCCGATGGTGCGGGAGACGGCCGCCTGGGTCAGCCGGCGGGTCGAGGGCGGGTTGCGGACCCGCGGAGTGATCGCAAAGGGAGGAGACAGGGACATGGCCCCCATGGCGCAGATCGAGATGATGGTCTTTCTCCAGGGCGTGGATCTCTTCGCTCACTGCAACGCCGAAGAGGTGCTGCGGTTGGCGGCGATCGCGAGCGAACAGACCTATGAAAAATCTGAGGTCATCTTCCGCCGCGGTGATCCCGCCGACGCCCTCTTTTGCGTGATTGAAGGTAGGGTCGGACTCGATGCCGAGGACGAGAAGGGCGCCGTCATCGGTCCTAGAGGCCGATTCGGAGTCCTCGACATCCTGAGCGGCAGGCCGCGGGTGGGCGACGCGGTCGCGGTGACCGACACCCGGGCGCTGATCATCGAGGCAGAGGACTTTTTCGACCTCCTATCCAACAACATCGAGATCGTCAGAGCCCTCTTCACCACGGTCATAGCGCTGAGCGAGGATGCGGATGAAAGACTGCTATAACAAATTAGGAATTAGGAATTAGGAATTAGGAATGTTCATCCCACCTCCCATGATCAGGACGAGTGGGTGAGCGGCATTCCTAATTCCTCATTCCTCATTCCAAATTCGCGGCGCAGCCGCGCAGTGCCGCGGTGCGGTATTTTTTGCCGCGTTCGGACTTTCAATCGTTTGAGCACATGGGATATCGTTTCTGCGTACGTAATGGAGGGAGACTTAGTCTCATGCAAAGACCAGATCCAATCCGTTGCACCTACTGTGACGTCATCCAGGTGTGGTCGGCGGAGCAGACCGATCGCACGATGATCGGTGAGGTCCACACCTGCCCCTCATGCGGGCAGCAGACGACCTGCTGCGACGATCATGCGGCTCATCAGCTCGAAGCCGATCCGATCATGCACTGGATCGCCGCCGAGCCGCTCTACTAGGTATTAGGTATTAGGTTTTAGGTATTAGTTCACGGTCGGCCGCCGCCGTGGCCTTCGGCCGAAAGTGTGGCCAGGATCCAACCCTTAGACTCGCAGCTTCCGGTTTTCCGAGGATCTTGCGATGAGCTAATACCTGATACCAAAAACCTAACACCTACTCGAACGGCAGATCTCCGACTTGAACCAGGTGGAGGTGGAGGCGGTCGTCTGCCGGGGCCGACTGGGCGAAGGCCTGCTCCACGATCGGACGAAAGGCGGCCGGGTCATCGGCCGCAACCACGATTCGGAGCCGGTTGAAGCCCGCCCCATCCCTTTCCACGAGACCCGAGGAGACGATCGCCGGCAGGGTGGCCGCGACCTGGTAAGGATTGCCCGACGCGTGAAAGACGTACACCAGAAGCTGCCCACCGACGTCGATTCGAGAAAGCCTGGTGTGCTGGTCGCAGTCGACCGTGGCGTGGGAGCAGTCGATCGACCGCAGAACTTCGTCCGGACAACCGCATCCAAGAGTTGAGCGGATGAAGGTCCGGAGCCGGGTGGTCTGGTCGATGGTCACCACTTCATTCTCCGGATGCAGGATACAAGATGCAAGATACAACAAGATCCATCCTGCATCTTGCATCTTGGATCTTGGATCTTGCATCCGGGTGGCCGGGTGGGCCTAAACTGTCGTCGTGACCCCGAATGCCGCCAAGAACTTCCGTGAGCGCGCCCGATTCGAAGCCGGACGTTATGGATCGGATCCGTGGGTTTTCGTGCGCGAGCTGCTGCAGAACTCGCGCGACGCCGGTGCGCGTAAGGTGTGGATTTCGACGACGCGGAGCGGGGGGCGCGATCGGATCGAGTGCCGGGACGACGGCGCCGGCATGAACTTCGAGCACGCCCGGCGGTACCTCTTCACCCTCTACGCTTCGAGCAAGCGGGGAGGCTCGAAGACGGCGGGACGATTCGGGATTGGATTTTGGTCGGTTCTCCGATTCTCCCCCGACACCATCGTCATCCGCTCGCGCCCAGCCAACACTTCTCACCACCTCGCTACGCGACGTGGTGAGGAATGCGGACCGGACGACGGCAACGAGGGATGGCAGGTCCGACTCGACGGTGGTCTCGAGCACACCGTTCATGAGCAGGCGGTGATGGATCCGGGCACTGAAATCGTGCTCGAGCGACCTGCGCACGAGATCGATCTCGAAGGTGCGATTCGGGACGCAGTGCTTCGCGATGCCCCTTTTCTTAATTGTCGCGATCGGCCGGGTCGACCCCTCGAGGTGCGCGTTAACGGGCGAATCGTGCGGGCCAAGCCGGGGCTTCCACCCCCGAGCTTGAGCTTCGAGCGTCGTGGTCTGCGCGGTGAGGTCGCTCTCGGCGACGAACCGCGGGTCGAGATCTTCGCCCATGGGCTGAAGGTGCGTGATGCCGCGAGCCTCGACGATTTGCTGCTGGGCGGTAGGCCGGGCCGCCCCCCGACCCTGGCGACGATCGGGGGTTCCGCGCCCAGGGTCAGGATCGACAGCCGCGATCTCTCGGTTCTCATGGCGCGCGGTGATGCCCGAGAGGACCGAGCCCTGCGACGCCTTGTAGCGATCGGCCATCGTGAGTTGGGGCGCCTGGTCCGGGCGGAGTTGGACCGGTATGCACGAACCACCCGGCACGGACGAATCGGTGAGTGGATACGCGATCTTTGGGCTGGGGTTCAGCTGCCGCGGTCTGCGGTGGCCGGAGTTGCGGCCGTCGTGATCCTCGGTCTGGGCGGGCTCGCCCTGCAGCGGTGGTCCGGACATGGGGAGTATCGGCCGACGGTTCAGGAAGTCCAGGCCCCTTCGAGCGGGGCAGACCGGGTACCGGCACCGTACCGCGGGCTCGAGGGGAGCTATCGTGGGCCGAGCGTGGAGACCCTCGGCGGGGTCTCCCCCCCGGTAGATCTCCGCTACCGACCCGCCGGCCAGGCCCTGTGGTTCGCCGCCTTGGTGTTCAATGGCCTCGATGCTGACGGCGTGCCGGCCGCGGATCGGTCGACCGTGACCAGGCCCTACCAAGGCCAACCGTGCGTCGAGGACTGCGTCGAGATCGAGATGATGGTGGATGCCGGCGCGGGAGTTCTCCGCCTTCCGGTTCCCACCGGCCACGTTGTCGACCCGGGCAGCGTGCGGCTCAACGGCGAGCCGGTCCCGGTTGTCATTACGACGGTGGGACAGCCGGCGATTCGATTGCTGGCGGCTGGGGTCGGGCGACTTCACTACCTCAGCGCGCCGGGGCCGGAGAGTGCACCGACCGCCGCCGGCGATTGGCCGGATCTGCCTGCGGAGCTCGGGCCGCTGGTGGCCGATCTCAACACGCTTGCGCGGGCGGATCGGGCGTCGGTGGCGGCGGACTACGTACGCCGTCGAGTGACGTACGACAGGTCGCGCGCGACCTCGAGAAGCATCATCGAAGCACGGCGAAGGGGTCTCGACCTCTTCAGCCGCACGCTGGTCGTCGGCGCTGGCGACTGCGATGTGCAGAACGCCCTGCTGGCGGGGATCCTCGATCACGCCGGAGTCCCATCGCGCCTCGCGCTGGGTTGGGTGGGGAGCGAAGGGCGGACCCTCGCCGGGCTGCATGCGTGGGTTGAGTTTCTCGGGGCGGACGGGCGCTGGGCGGTGGTCGACGCCAGCGTTGATCTCGAGCAAACCTCGACGTCGGCGGGTAGCGAGCCTGCGAAAGCGCTCGGTTCGGTGGGGTCGATCGCAGTCGGTCGTTGGATGCTGATCTTTGGCGGAGCGTTCCTGGTCGTTGTCGCAGCCGCAGTTGTGGTGGCTCGGCGATCGTGGAGGCGTAGCTTGCACCCGGGCGACGGATCCGACCTGTCGGAGCTCCTTCGCGGCGCCGCCGAACGCCCGCAGGCATTTGCGCGAATTCGGCCCCTCTTCAATCGGCGAGTGGTGCCGCTGCTCGAACGACCGCCGATATCGTTGACGCAGGCGCGTGACGGGCTGCGCCGGGGCCGGCTGGGCAGCGGGTCGCGGACATCGCGGTTGGCGGTGGCAGCGGCGGGGGCAGGAGGCATGGTGATCGACGGCGGCAGCCGGGAGGGCCGGGTGGTTGCCGAGGCGCTCGGAGCGGTCGATCTGGATCGTTGGCAGGAGATTCTCGAGAGGTCGTGGACCGAGCCCTTGGCCGAACGGGTCGAGGAGGCGTTCGATGCCGCCGGCGAACTCTGCCGGTTGCGAATTGCCTCGGAGGTCGGGCAGCAGATTGCGGTGCTCGACGGTCGTGCATTCGGGCTGGGTAGAGCGTCGTGCAGGGTGGTGATTGATGAGGAGAGCGATCTGTGGAAGGCGGTCTGCGGGCTCGGCCGCAACCAACCCGCTCGGGCGGCGCTTCTGCTCGCGGATTCGGTCGTTGACGCCATGGGTGTGCCGTCGCAGTCGCGGCCTCGGTGCCTGAAAGCGCTGGCCGAGGCTGCGCTGTTGGAATCGGGCGGAGGTGCGTCATGAGCGCCGGGGAGCTGCTCGTCATCGATGTCGGCAGTGAGCTGCGCACCTTGTGTGAGGCGCAACTTCGAGGAACCTGGCAGGTCCCCGCCGAGCTCGTACGGCTGGCGCTGCGATTGGGCGCGGAAGAGGTATGTGTGAACTCCCGGAGGGGTGGCGTGACCGTATGCTGGAACGGCGCGGTCATCGGTGAAGACCCGCTTCGAGATCTGAGATCGGCCCTCGATCGGCGGTTCGGCGCCGACGAGCGACAGCGGGCTATCGGCACTCTCGAGTCCTCGGGGATGGAGCCGCTTATGTGGGCGGCAGGGCTGCGAGGAGCCCGGCTTCGGGTGGAGTACGGCGGTCGCACGTCTACCCTCCGCTTTGAACACCGGGATGGCGGCCGGCCCCGGTTGACAGTCGCTCCGGGAGGCCTCCAACAGACCGAGGTGAAAATTCTCTGGGATTGCGCCCGTTTCGACCGCGGGCGCGCGCTCGCCTGGGTGCGCATGGCGACGCGGTTCACCGACGCCAGGGTCTTTGTGAACGGCCGGCAAGGGCCGCAGGGTTTTTCAGGCGGTCTTTACCACCTCCGCCTTGACGACCCGCTTCCGTACCGTTTGGGGTTGACGAGTGCTGGAGATGAGCCAGTGCTGTGGCTGCTCAGGGACGGGGTGGTCGCGGCGCGTGCGGGAGTGCCCGGCTATCCGCCCTTCGAGGCCGCAGTCGAACTGGCCGGCATCGTCCCCGGAGGAGCGAGTTCGGCCGATCTCAGGCGCGCGGTTACCCCGTTCCTGCCAGAGTTGGTGGATCGGGCGGTGTGGATGATGATCCAGGTGGCGGGTCGCCTACCACACATGGCGGAGACCTCCCGACGGCGGCTCACGATCCTCCTCTTGCGGGCGGCCGGCCGGAACCGCCGGTACCGCGATGTCAGCCGCGTCCCGCTGATCCCGACCGCCGGCGGCGAGCGACGTCTTTCGATCGAGGAGATCGGTGGGTTGGCCGAGCGCAGCGGTGGGGTTCTCCCGGCACTTGATCCCGACGTCGCAATCGACGATTCGCTGGCGGAAGCGGACTCGACGCTTGTGGTCTCGGCCGAGATGTGCGGTCTGCTCTCCGAGTTGATCGACGTCAGGTTCCAGGCCCCGTTTCATCGCGAACACCGGTTCGTCGATCGCATCGTCCGCGGGTTGCGCCATGCCGCAGCGGAGGCGTGGCGTCGCGTACGGGGCCTTTTGGGATCGCGATTGGTGCCGGCATCGGCGCTGCGCCCCGGGGAACGGCAGCTACTGGCAGTCCTTCGCGCCGCCGATCCTTCCTTGAAGGTCGAGCTCTGTTACGGGTTGGGCGCTGTGCGCAGGACCTCACGCGGGATCGCGGTTCCGCGCGACAACCCCTGGCTGGCGGCGGCTGCCGTGTGCGTCGAGGATGATCCATCGTGGGCCTACCCGCTGCTGTTGGTGATGGGAACCGGAGATCCGCCGTCGCCGGATCTGCGGCAGAGGTGGCGATCCAAGAGCCGCGACCGACTCGACCCCTAACCCGCACTTCACCAGCTTCCTACTGCGGCCGGCGATGCACCGCACCCAGCGGCGTTTGCTCACTTCGGGGTGCTCGACGTACAGTCAAGTACGACTCCGCGCCCCGCGAGGTCCGGCCGGAGCCCCCAGCGTCGTCCGTTGCGAGCGCCATGGCCCCCAAATTCTAGGCGCCGCGACGACGGCGATGTCCTCCATCGCCGAGGAGCGGCAACGACGAAGAGGGGGCCATGCCGCCGCAACCCTTCGGGCCGATGGGGGTCGCGGCCGATCTCTTCGTTGCTCGTCGTCGACGATGCTCGGGCATCGACTTCCTCCTCGCACCTTGACCTCGGCTCGCGAGCCCCATCGGCGGGCGGCACTGGGGGCTCCGGCCGGACCTCTGGGTCGAAAACCCCACTGGGCACGGCACCTCGCCGACCACGCGACGAAAGCTGGTGAGATATGCGGGCTAACAGGGAAGCTCAGGCGATTCCTGGGAGCGAATTATGACGATATGGCATATGATCGAGCGCCGAACGCGCGACAGATCAATAGCCTGGGGCGTGAGCCCCAGGAACCCAAAGCCTCATTTCCGGCAGCCCTGGAGGGGCGGCAGATCGCGACTGCGGCGTGAGCCGCAGCCATCACCCTCGAATCGTCTGTCGCCGCCTCGCGGCTGGTGGAGTTTTTCCCGGACCGGATACCTGGGGTTACTGACGGCCTTCGGCCGTCGTGACGCACCGTCGCCAGCGCGTGGCTCATGGCCTCCTCCTTCGGATGAGGCCTGAGCTCACTGCGCTGCCGTCGGCGGGTTGACGCCCCAGGCTATGAATATTTCGCCGCTTCGCGGCTGGCTGGATTTGTCTCCAAGGATGTCGGGAGCTTCTTAGCCCGCATATCTCGCCAGTCTCATCAGACAATGTGATAATGGAAGATGGGTGCGGCCCGGACAGGTCCTGTGCGCGACCCTCCGGTGTCAATCTCATGCGGGGCCCGCCTGCGGTGGAATCAGGTGGGGCTATGGAGGAATCGTGGATAGAAATGAACCCAGAGTGCTGGCGGCTGGGCTCGGGCGAATGGCCTTCGACCGACTCGCGCCCGAGCTGCAACGCGATTCGTTGGGCGTCGAGTGGGCCGAGACGCCCGAGGCCGGTGTGGCGCTGGCCAAGAAATCCCGGTACGACGTCATCATCATGGATGCCGAGCCATGCGAGAGGCCGCTCGAAGACGTGATTCGCGAGCTGCGGGCCTCCAAGTCGCTGAGCCGGGATGCCGCCGTCTTGATCCTCGTCGAGCCCGACCAGGTGGATGCGGTGCGGGCGCTCAAGAGCCACGGCGTCAACAGGATCATGCTGGTCAGCGATCCTCCGGAGATCATCCGCCAGCAGATGACGACCCTTTTGGATGTCGCGCCACGGGCGACCGTCCGCCTGCCGACCAACGTCGAATCGGTCCTTGGCGGCAAGGGGCGCGAGCTTTTCTGTCAGACCGAAAATCTGTCCATGTCTGGAATGTTGGTGAAGACCCGGCACCGGCCGCAGCTCGGGTCGCCGGTGGTTTTCAAGATCGACCTGTCGGACCCTGTGGGCACAATCTTTGGGCGCGGAGAGCTGGTCCGCCACGCCACGCTCGATCAGGGGAAAATCGACGGCATCGGCATCAAGTTCCTCAGCTTTGAGGACGATGGCGCGCTATTGCTGCGGGACTACCTCGATGCCCTCAACCGCGAGTCCGACCCAGACCCGGAACCGAGCGCTGGCCCGGTGACCCCGGTACGCCTCAAACGCAAGAAGAATCCCGGCCCCGAGGTCACTCTCGAGTTCGAGTAGCAATCTCCGCCAGCAAAACCTCGACCGCCTTTTCCAACTGCTGGTCCTGGCCCGCCGCTTCCAGTGCGGGGTCGTTGTCGATCGCGAAATCCGGATCGAGGTGTTTGTTCTCCATTAGGTCGCCCTCGTTATCGATATAGCCCACCTCGGGAATCCCAAACGTCATGCTGCGGTCCTGGAGCCGCTCCCACCACACCGAGGTACACGTGCCGGGCACCTGCATCCCCACCATCATGCCGATTCCGAGCGCGGTGTAAGCGGCCGGGAAGCAATGGGCGTCGGAGTAATTGCCCTCGTTCATGACCACGATCGATGCCTTGGTCCATCGGTGCGACGGCTCAACGCCGATCTTCTGACCGCGCGGCAGCGCCCGCGCATAGATCTGGCCTGTGAGCAGGACGGTCAGCGCCTCGACCAGATTGCCGCCATTGTTGAAGCGGGTGTCGAGAACGATGCCTTCCTTGTCCACCGCCTTGCCGAAGATGTCCTCAAAGATCTCGCGGTAGCGGCTGTCGCTCATCGAACGGATGTGGGCATAGCCGAGCCGTCCGCCGGAGAGCCGATCAACCTCGGCACGCCGTGACCGCACCCAGCGTTGGTAGAGGAGCTCAGACTCGGCGCCTTGGGAAATCGGTTTGACCGTCTCCTGCCAGCGTGTGCCGGTCGCCGGATCGAAAAGGGAGATCCGGGTCAGCGTTCCAGCCATGTGGTTGAGCAAGGGGTACCAGTTCTCACCAGCGGCGATGGTGTGGCTGCCGATTGCCTCGATGATGGTTCCGGCCGCAACCTTGGTGTCGGCGATCTGCAGTGGCCCGCCGTCGATGATTTCGGTGATTTTGACCCCGGCGCCGTCGTGGTCGGGGTCGGGGAAGAAGGCGAGGGTGGCGGTGGCGTCGGCGGACGGGTTGGGATGCCGGTAGTAGCACCCGAGGTGGGAGGCGTTGAGCTCACCCTGGAGCTCGGAAATCAACTCGCAGAGATCGCGGTTGCTGTCGATTGAGGGCAGAAAACGCGCGTAGGCTGCCCGGTAAAGATCCCAGTCCACGCCTCCCATGTCCTCGACGTAAAACTTCTCCCGGGTTTGGCGCCACGCGTGCTCGTAGATGTAGGCTCTCTCGGCCGCCGCGTCGAGCTCCATCTTGGCTTGGAGCGAGACCGGTTTCACCGTGCCCGACTCCACCTCCACCGATTTCAGCTGGCGATCCGCGAGGACGTAGACTTTCTTGCCTTCCTTATCGAGCTGCATGCCGTTTGTGCGTTTGGCCTTGAGCTTGGCCAGGAGCTTGATCTCCTTCTTGCGCGGCTCGTAAACCCACAGGTCGTATCCCTTCTCGAATGCCGCGAGGTAGAGGATCTTCTCGCCATCGGGGGTGATCTGAGCATCGTCCATATCGGCCGAGTGCTGGGTCAGGCGGATGGTCCGGTCTCTCAGACCGTCGAGCCGGATGTCCACCGGGTCGGGCAGTTTGATCTCGTCGTCCTTCTTCTCACCATCGTCCTTGGCATCCTTCTTCTCCTCGTCCTTCTTCTCACCATCGTCTTTCTTGTCCTTCTTTTCCTTTTCCTCGAGCTGCTCGAACTCCGCCTCCGTCAGGCGGAATCGGTCCCACGCATCGCGGGTCAGAAAGGAGGCGTAGACATCGTAGTGAGACGGCCAACCCGACTGGTTGCGCTCGCCGTGACGGTCGGTGAACCAGAACACCGCCTCCCCCTTCATCGCCCAGCGTGGCCACACATCCTCGTAACCGCTCTTTGTCAGATTAACCAGCTCCCCGTCACCCGACGACGGCGCCAGACCGACCTCGGACGACCAGCGGGTGGAGCTCAGGAACTCGACGAGGAACCACTTGCCGTCGGGCGACCACTCGTACCACTGGTCGCCGTCGGTGTAGGAGTAGGTCGCGTCACCGGGCACGATCGTCCGACTCTCATTCGAGGCAATGTTGAGCACCTTCAGGGTGGTGCGGTCCTCGAGGTAG
>Ga0164313_10002984_pt1 | contig 15079 bp, 14 predicted proteins | sample GuaBasSedimGuay4_FD_113735 | JGI IMG/M metagenome (GOLD analysis project Ga0164313, IMG submission 113735) | Subseafloor sediment microbial communities from Guaymas Basin, Gulf of California, Mexico - Guay4, Core 4569-4, 0-3 cm | ecosystem: Environmental > Aquatic > Marine > Hydrothermal vents... | reverse complement strand
GCGATTCTCCAGTGGTCGGAGTCAGCGCGGCGCGCTTCTCTCCGGTTGACCGTTCCTTGGCTGCGTAGCAATGCATACGTATTGTAGGGAGGTTGTGGACAGAAAGAATGAAGTGTGCCGAACCGAGTGAGACCCTCAATCGAAAAACCACCTAACTCGTTCTACCGGTGTCGATCGGCGAGATGGAGTGAGCACCGCCGACTGGTCGGAATCTGTTCTTTGGGGTCTTGAACCCGCAGAGCGGGTGGGCGTGAGTTTTTTCTTTCCAACTCTCGATTGGGGTCGAACCAAATTGTCGGAGCGTTCTCGACATTGATCAGATTTTATAGCTAGTTGCCTCGTGCCTCGAATTCCTGCCATCGCCTGTTTCTTCGCATTCTCCTGGAATGTGGTCCTGGCGGGCATGGGTGGTCTCCTGTTCTGCGCACATGACGCCGGTGGTGCGCATTGGGTCGCCCAGACCGAACACACCGAGGAGTCTCATGGCCTGTGCTGCCATCATGATGGTCAGGTCGGGGTGGACGTCGCGATGGAAGGGTCTAACTGTGCCTCCTGTGAGGACACCTTGCTCTCCGGATCATTTCTGGAATTTTCGGCACCCGGTTTCGAACGGTCCTCTCTGAAGACACCGGTGGCCCTTGCGTCCTCTCCTGGCAATCTGCGTCTCTTCGTTTCCACCATCCTGTCGCTGTCCGCGGAGACCCCAACCGGCGCGCCACCGATCCTGGAAGACGCCCGGTGCGAGTTTTCCGACACCATACGCATTCTCTGTTGATCTCCTGATTCGACCTCGACAACCGGCGACGGGCAAATGCCCCAGGTCGCCGGAAATCCCGCCGGCCCCTTGTTGAGGCACCGGCTTTCCATCGAAACCGAATCAGGAATTTTCATGTACAGAGATCTCAAATTATCAGGATCACCATCGCCGTTTGCGTTGGGTGAAACCAATCGCGGTCATCGAATCTGCGTAACCCGGCCTGGAATCCGACGCTGGAAAAAGTACCGGACAGGGTGGGTTGGGGTCGCTCTCTTCGCCCTTGTCCACCTGACAACCGGGCCATTGCAGGCCGGGATCGATTGGAACCAGCCAATCACTTTTGAGCGAGCCTATCAGATCGCATTGGCCCACACTCCGGTTGTGGCTTTGCTGGCCGCTGAACTCGAAGTCGCCGAAGGGCGGCTCGAGCAGGCAGGCCTCAAGCCGAACCCGAGCGTGGGGGCCGAGGTGGAGAATGTGCTGGGAACGGGCCCATATGACGGGCTTGATCGAGCGGAAGTTACTCTCGGCATCTCCCAGTTGATTGAGCGCGGACAGAAACGCCAGCGACGCGAGGATCTCGCCGCGCGCTCAAAGGAGGTGCTCCAGTGGAACTTCGAGGAGGCGGTGGCCCGCCTGCGTTATGAGGTCCGGCAGGCTTTTTCGCATGGATTGATCGCCCAGCGGAACGTCGCCCTGCAAGTCGAACTTCTGGAGCTTTCCCGCGAGAGCGAGGTCGAAATGGGACGTCTCGCAGATGCCGCCCGAGCCTCTGCCATCGAACTGTCCCAGGCGAGACTGGCCACCCGTCGACAGGCATATCGCGTGCAGTCCGCGAAGCGTGAGTTGAGAGAGGCACGGGCGGCCCTGACCGCATTCTGGAACGGAATCAACCCGGCCGAGTTCGAATTGACGGGTGAACTGGCGCTCGTTTCCGCGCTGCCTTCATTCGAGTCCTTGAAAGGTCACCTGGAAACGACGCCGGCCCTCGCGCGTTACCAGGCCGAGAAGGCGGTTCAGGAAGCGAGGGTCGAACTGGAACGTGCCCGGTCACATAGGGACGTCGAAGTGTTTGCCGGAGCCAGATACCTCAATGAAGACGGTGGCAATGGTGCCCTCACATTCGGCATCGATATTCCCTGGCAATTGCGTGATCGCAACCAGGGGAATATCAGGTCGGCGTTGGCCGGTCTGAGAGTGGTCGAGTCCCGTCAGGCGCTTCGGAGACAGGAGTTGGCAGGCGACCTCCTGATCGCTTACCAGGGAATTACCAGTGCCTTGGAGGAACGAACCAGCCTGGAGAGCGATCTTCTGCCGTCGGCCGAAGCGACGTTGGTGGAAACCCGGGAAGGCTACAGAAGCGGTCTCGTCAGTTACCTGGGTGTCCTGGGTGCGCGGAAAACGCTCTTCGAGATCCGGATCGCCATGTTGGACGCGACCCAACGTTACCTCAAGGCACAGAACGAGATCGAACGTCTCACTCGACCGGCAACTCTGCCCGTCACTGTGTCAGACCCTTCAATTCAAACCCATCGATGAAATCACCTGATCCTTTTTCCGTCCGGTTGGGGCGAGCTTTGCGTATCGCCCTGGCCCTTGCATTCACCCTTGCCCTGCATCCCGCCTGGTCACCCGCCCATGGGGCTGAAGAAGCTCCGGATCACGACGATCATGACGAAGCGGCGCACGATGAGACGATCCCGGATCATGATGATGAAGGGTCGGGCGGGGTTGTTCATCTGACCGGGAAACAGCTGGTGGACTTCGGTGTGGTCGTCGATGTCGCCGGTCCGGTCGAGCTTTCGCTGGGTGCCCTGCTTCCGGGCGAGGTGAAGCTGAACCGGGAGAGAATGGCCCACGTCAGCCCGCGTTACGATGGCATCGTCACCGATATCTCCGCCCGTCTCGGTGATTCGGTTCAGGCGGGTCAGGTGCTGGCGGTTCTCGAGAGCAATACCACGCTGGCGCCATTCGAAGTGTCTTCACCCATCGAAGGGACGATTGTCGATTTTCACATCACGATGGGAGAGTCCGTCGAAGCGGGGCGGTATCTCTTCATCGTCGCCGACCTGACCGAGGTCTGGGTGGACTTGGATATTTTCCAAAAGGACCTGGGCCGGGTGGAGAAAGGGCAGAGCGTGTCTGTCGTTGCGGGTCGTGATGAGCTGATTGCCGGGGGCACAATCGACTATGTCGGACCGGTTGTGCGGGAGGATACCCGCACCGGCCTCGCCCGGGTTACCCTGGCGAATCCGGACGGAAAATGGAAGGCAGGCATGTTCGTAACCTGTAGGGTGACCACGGATACACCCGCTGTGCCGGTTGCGATCAGGAGATCCGCCACCCAGAAGGTCGGAGGACGAACGGTCGCGTTTGTGTGGACGGGCGACGAATTCGAACCCCGCGCCCTGACTCTGGGTCGCATGGACGCTCATTTCGTCGAGGTTCTTTCCGGAATCGACTCGGGAGAGCGATACGTATCCGAGCGTTCCTTTCTACTGAAGGCTCAACTGGAAAAGGCATCCATCGATCCGCATGCGGGTCACAACCATTAGCTGCAAGATGAGACACATTATAGAATGGGTGATCCAGAGCCGGCTGCTTGTCGTGGTCTGCGTCCTGGGGGTCATGGGGGCCGGCTATCAGAGCTACCGACACCTGCCGGTCGATGCCTTTCCCGATGTATCCCCCGCCTTGGTACAGGTGTTTGTGGAAACGGATGGCCTGGCGCCGGAGGAAATCGAGAAATTCGTCACTTACCCGGTGGAATCGGCCATGAACGGTCTGCCCGGCCTCGACCGGATCCGTTCCACCTCCAATTTCGGGCTCAGCGTGGTCAATGTCTATTTCGAGGAAGGGACCGACATCTATTTTGCCCGCCAACTGGTCAACGAGCGCCTTCAGGTTGCAAGGGAGAGCATACCGGAAGGATTCGGTGAGCCGGTCATGGGACCGATCACGACCGGTCTCGGGCAGATACTCTTCTACGCCCTCGAAGACGAGACAGGCAAACGCACGCCCGAGGAGATGCGGGAGATTCAGGATTGGATCGTGAAGTTCAACCTGCAGACGGTGAAAGGTGTGACCGAGGTGCTGTCCATTGGCGGACAGGTGAAGCAGTTCCAGGTGCACATTCGACCGATGGATCTGCTCCGCTACGATCTCTCGCTTGGTGCCGTCAAGGAGACGATCGAGAACAACAACAGCAACACGGGGGCCCAGTTCATAGTCGAGAACGATGAAGAGTACATCGTGCGCTCAGTCGGGCTGGCCACCGAGATCCGGGATCTGGAGAAAATAGTGGTCAAGACGGTGGACGGTGCGCCGGTCTTTCTCGGGGACTTGGCCGACATTGTCATCGGCGGTGAAATCCGCCGGGGCCTGGCCACCATGAACGGGGAGGGCGAAGCGGTTGTCGGCATGGTGCTCAAGTTGATTGGGGCCAATACGAACGAGGTCATCGATGCGGTGAAAAGGGAACTCCGGGCCATCGAGCTGGTGCTGCCGGCCGGAGTCACCATCAATCCCTATTACGACCAGGGCGCATTGGTGGAGGCGGTTGTGGCGACCGTAACCAATGCCTTGATACAGGGGGTCGGTCTGGTCCTCCTGGTGCTTCTCCTCTTCATGGGGGGTATCCGGGGAAGCGTGGTGGTCGCTCTCTCCATTCCGTTTTCGGTGCTCTTTGCGTTCATCCTGATGAAACAGTTCGGAATCTCGGCCAATCTCATGTCGCTCGGCGGACTTGCCATCGCCATCGGTATGATGGTGGACGGTGCGATCGTGATCGTTGAGAATGTCGATCGCCATTTACGTGAGAGGGGATCCGGCGCATCACGCCGGGAGATCGTCGTCGATGCCTGCAGCGAAGTCAGCCGCCCAATCGCGTTCGCGATTTCGATCATCATCATCGTATTCCTACCCTTGTTTACGCTGCAGGGCGTGGAAGGTACCACCTTCCGTCCCCTGGCCTATTCGGTTGCCCTGGCCATGCTCGGGTCCCTCATCTATGCCCTGTTGGTGGCGCCGGTTTTCGCCACCCTGTTCATGCGAGCGCCAAAGAAGGCAGGTCTCGACCATGGTTCCGGCCGTGAGAACCTCGTCGTCCGGGTCCTGCTGATCCCCTATCGCCCGATCGTCGGTTTTTTTGTGCGTGTTCGATCGGCCGCCGTCGCTCTTGCCATCCTGCTTCTTGCCGTCGGGGCCTGGATATCTCCCCGGTTGGGTTCGGAGTTCGTGCCCAGGCTCAATGAAGGGGACCTCCTGATACGAGCCACCATGTCTCCGTCGATCTCGTTGGAGATGGCTCGGGACATGATGCTGGTGTTCGAACGGGAGCTGATCGATCGGTTTCCCGAGGTAACCGAAACCGTGACCCGGGTGGGACGGGGTGAGATCGGAGCGCATGCCGACCCGGTGAACAGCGCCGAGATATTCGTTGGATTGAAACCCAGGTCCGCATGGGAAAGCGCGGATTCGCTCGACGAACTCTATGCGCAGATGGGTCGGGCGTTTGAGGATTTCCCCGGGGCGCAATTCAATTTCACCCAGCCCATCGCGGCGGCCGTCGACGAATTATTGACCGGCACCAAAGCCGAACTGGCGGCGAAGCTGTTCGGAGATGATCTGGATGTTCTCGAAGGGCTGGCGTCCGAGATCGAAACGGTTCTTCGCGGGACACCGGGTGCGACGGACGTTCAGAAAGATCAGAGTTCCGGCACACCCCAATTGCGGATCACGATCGACCGCGATGCAATCGCCAGACACGGCATCAACGTGGCCGATGTTCAGGCCGTCATCAAGACCGCGGTCGGAGGCAGCAAAGCCGGGCAAATCTTTGAAGGGGCTCGACGCTTCGATATTTTTGTGAGGTTTGCGGCGGAAGACCGGGCGACCACGGGCGCGATTCGTGAGATCCTTGTCGATGCGCCTTCGGGTGCCAAAGTCCCCCTCGACGAACTTGTTCGCTTTGAGGAGATCATCGGCGCCCGCCAGATCACCCGGGAATTCAACCAGCGGTTCATCACGATCCAATGTAATGTTCGCGGACGTGATATCGGCTCGTTCGTGGCCGAAGCCGAGGAGAGAATTCGTGGAGAGGTGGCTCTTCCCGCCGGCTACCTGCTTCGATGGGGTGGTCAGTTCGAGCTTCAGCAGGCTGCCAACAAGCGGCTGGCTGTGGTGGTTCCCATCACCCTGGCTCTGGTTTTTCTGTTGCTCTACATCGGACTGAAATCGGCCAAAAACGCGTTTCTCATCATACTCAATATACCGCTGGCGCTGGTCGGCGGCGTCGTGGCCCTCCACCTGTCCGGGGAGAGCCTGTCCGTTCCTGCCTCGGTTGGCTTCATCGCGCTCTTCGGAATTGCCCTGGAGAACGGTCTCGTCCTGGTGACTACCCTCAATCAGCTGGTGCGTGGAGGTGAGGCGATCGATCGCGCCTCGGTCAAGGCGGCCTGCTTGCGTCTGCGACCGGTATTGATGACCGCGGCCACCACGGCGCTGGGACTCCTGCCTCTGCTCGCGGCGACCGGGACGGGGAGCGAGGTTCAGCGACCCCTGGCCCTGGTGGTCACCGGAGGTCTGATCAGTTCGACCATGCTGACCCTGCTTGTTCTGCCGGCCATCTACAAGTGGTTTGCGGTCGAGCCGGAGAGTTGAATCCCAATTGAGGAACCAGGAGGATTTTTCAGGTCGAAGACGTCGCGGCCAGACGCTTCGGGTGGAGCTACCTGTAAAAAAATCGAACGAATGCGATTTTTTGGTCGCTTTTCTGCCGTTGTCGGCTAACCTCAGAACAAGCGGGTCTGCTTTCCGGGCATACCCTAACCTTCAACCCCAGAAATCATGGCGAAGAGTTACACCCCGTTCCGCCGGAGAACCGGCAAACGCATTCCCTCGGTGGCGATTGGCAGTTTCGCAGCCACAGCGATTCTGTTTATGGCTCTGCCGCTGACCCAGTTGGTGGATCGTCCCGGACCGCCGGACGAGGTTTCGACCACTCAGGATTTTGCCCTGGCAGCTCCCATACTGGATCTCACGGAGGAAAAACCACCGATAGAGAAAGTTGATCAGCCGAAGGATCCTGAATACATTGAACCGGTGGAGTTGATATCTCTGATTGGCATCGAGGCAATCATCGACGGCCTGGTCGGAAATGGAGGTGGGCGGTTCACCGACTCGTTGCGGGGCGCCAATCTGGTCGACCTTATTGATACCTTTGATCCGGGTGAACTGGACCGGGTCCCGGTTGCTTTGCATCGAGTTGCCCCCAACTATCCCTACGAGCTGAAAACAGCAGGTATTGAGGGTTCGGTTCTGCTTGTCTTTATTGTGGACGAGATGGGCCGGGTAAGGGAGGTCAGGGTCGAGGGGTCGAGTCATCAGGAGTTCGAACGACCCTCAATTGAGGCTCTTCGGCAATGGAAATTCGAACCGGGGAGCGTTGACGATCGGGCGGTCCGGACCCGCATGAAGATCCCATTGAGGTTCTCGATTCGGTAGGCGCCGCTCAAGCGCTTTCGTCAGGTCACCCGGATCCATGCGCCCGGGTGGGACTTCCCGGATCAGTCAGACGTGTTCCACCACTTTTCGAGTGTCCGGATCATTCACCACGAGGAATCGCCAGGGCTGAACCCCAAAAGAAGAAGGAGCGAGCACCAGAGACTGAACCAGGGCGTCCCAGGTCTCAGCCGGAATCGTCCGGGTGGAATCAAACTGTTTGGTCGCGTAGCGCCAGTTCAGTGCGTCGAGTAGTTCTTTGGAATCCATGGATAGGGGGTGGGGGATAGGTTTTGTGCGAGATGTTTTTCAGTGCTTCTTTTCGTCCCATGCGTCCCGGCAACGCTCGAGCAAGCGTTGGGTGGCACGGATGCCTTCTTCCGGTGGGAGGTCATTCCCTTCGTATTCGATGCCGATGTGGCCCTTGTAGCCCGAGCGCAGGACGATCGGAATCATTCGGAAGTAATCGGTGCCGGTCTCGTTGCCCTCGGCATCGAAATCATGACTCTTCGCGCTCACACCCTTGGCGTAGGGCATCAATCGCTCGGTCGCGCCATAGCGATCGTTATCACCGAAATTCCCGAAATCGGGCAGGGCGCCACAGTTGGGCAGTCCGACCTTTTTGATGACCGCCTCGAGCCACTCACCGTTGGAGGAAAGGCCGCCGTGGTTTTCCACAATGACGTTCAGACCGAAGGGTTCGGCCAGGCTCGATAGGCGCTCGAGTCCATCGGCCGCGAGATTCAGCTGCTCATTGTAGGTGCCCTCCGAGTGGGCGTTGACGCGGATGGAATGGCAGTCGAGGGCGGCCGCGGCCTTGAGCCATTTCCGATGGTTCTTAACCGCCTGGAGTCGGGCGTTCTTGTCCGGATCTCCGAGGTGGCCCTCCCCATCGCACATGATGAGGAGACTCTTAACGCCTTGGTCGTCGCAGCGCTGGCGCAACTCGTTCACGAAAGCGAGGAGTCCGTCACCCCGGGGAAAGAACTGGTTCACGTATTCGACCGCCTCGATACCGAACGTTTTCCGGGTATAGGCCGGGAATTCGATCGCGGGGACCGAACCATCGCGGTGCAGTTGCCGAACCGACCACTGGGCCAGTGAAATCCGGAAGGCGGGAGATTTGTGTCGGGCGGCCTGCAGGATCGGTCCGGCGGCGGTGATGGCGACCACCTGGCCGATCGTCTTCATCAGGAATTGGCGCCGCGAAAGCGACGATGTGGATGGATGTTTGGTGGGTTTCATTCGGAGGGGCGACTTCCATGTCGGACGCAAAAGTAGCACCCGATTGCACGATCGGTCACCGGCGATGGTTCATTGCGAGACCTTTATCTCGGTGGGCATCGATATCTGGAATTCCAGAAGCTGATTTTGCGGGATGGAAACGGCGTCGCCCTTCTTCAATGCTCCGGCGGTGGCGCCGATCGCGGCGCCAGTCTGGGCTCCGTCGGAACCATCGGCGATTCCGCCAATCGCCGCTCCAGCCAAGGCGCCCCTGACCGCCTTGCCGCCAGACCTGGCCGCCTCCGACGACCAGGAATTTGTCTGGATCGGTTGAAGCTCACCATTGATCGACAGTTCGGAAAGCGTGATCTCGAGTATCGACTGTCCCATCACCCGCCTCGCCGCCTGGGCGGCAATGACTGAACCGTAAACAGGTGTATTCCGAGGTGCGACGACCACGCCGTTTACGACCAGGTCCGCATCGAGCTTGCAGCTGAAACGGTCCCCCGTTCTCACGGAACTGGTCGAAATCGGCTGGCTGGTTCGGACCATCAGCATGGTGCCGGCCGGTACGGAAACGGAAGCGGGCTTGGCAGGAGGTGCCGCTGGCTCTGCGTAAACGGTAGAGATCGGACCAGATGCCGACTCACCGGTAAAGGTGATCGCGAGTATGTCGGTGGTGGCGAAAACCTGCAGTCCGGAACTGGTCTCAAATCGGACGGTGCTGGCCGTGCCGCCCACAAAAGAACCGTTCAGCACCGCTCCGCTCTTCAACTCGAGCACATCGGCCTGGCCGGTGAGCAACATGCCAAACGTGGAAAATGCCAATAGAAAGGATCGTGTTTTCATCAATTGATTTCTCCGGGTTACCTGGCGTTATTCAGCTTTCGGTCGTTTCGGGACGAAGGGCAGTTGACTGGATATTTGAAAATCGACCACGGCCTGCAGCTGCCCTTCGAGCTGGAAGAACCGAAGCGCCGTGTTTGCTGAGGTGGCCGCCTTCAATCTGGCGAAATACTCGATCTTGATCGAGTATCGCATCGTTTCCAATTCGATGGCCCGGTTGGCCAGTTCCTCGACGACTTCATCCGTCAGGTTGTCGAAATCTGCCGTATACCGATCGACCAACACCAGCCTCGCCTCCCAATAGACGCTCATCCGGGCATCGTAAGCCCGATACACGTCCCAAAAGGCATCGACCTCGTCCTCGGTCAGTTCCATCACATCGCTGACGATGGCGACTTTTTCCACTTTCAGATCTGTGCGGACCAGTTCGAGCATCGTCGACAGCGGCATCTCCTCTTCTGTCGCAGCGACCGGCACCAGGCAGCCGATGGTCGACACCAGCAGAGATATGATCATTTGATGTGTTTTCATAATTCAGGTTACCGGGGTTATTCCCATGTCTCAGATTCAGACATTTATTCGGATCAGTCGGCCCAACGCAAGAGATACGAAATCAGTATCAGTTTCTTCATAGTCTTATCCTGTCCTGAAAATGCCCCTACTGATCCTGCGTGCTCTCCGGCTTCTCCGCGGACTGTTCCGCTTTGGACGCCGCCGCGGCATGGCGATTCGTCGGGTAGAAGTGTCCCGGATCAATCAGCTCCATCAGGTCGTATTTCTCCAGCCATGAACGGAAAGACTGATCGGCGCGGCTGACGGCGAAGGTGACCTTGCGTTCGGCCAGCAGGTTGATGACCTGCCGGAGGACCTCCGAGCCGGTAGTGTCGACATCGACCATCGCTTCCGCGTCCAGCACGAACCAGCGGACCGGGGTGGATGCTCCGGCGAGGAGCTGCTCGACTTCGTCCGCAAACAGGGCGGCGTTGGCAAAGTAGAGCGGAGCGCCGAAACGATAGACGACCAGACCCGAAGTGCTGACGGTCTCGTCGCCGTCTGCGGGGATAAAATGGCTGCCGTCCGGGGCTATCAGAAGCACCGAGGTCTCCGGATGGGACGCTCGCCGGATCACGTCGATGGTGGACAGGAGGAAGGCGATGAGGACGGCGCGCAGCGGTCCCAGGGCCAGTACGCTGAGAAGACAGACGGCGGCGATCGCGAACTCCGAACGGCGCATCCGCCACAGCTCGCGGAGTTCGTGCACTTCGATCAGAGAAAGCACCGCATTGGCGACGATCCCCGCCAGAGCCGCATTGGGCAGATAGGCGAGCATGTCGGTGAAGAAGAGCATCACCACCGCGATCGTCCCGGCCGCCACCAGACTGGGCAGTTGGCTCTTCGCGCCCGAGGCATCCATCGCCGCCGAGCGTGAGGGGCTGTTGCCGGTGACCAGCGACCCGGTTAAGCCGGCGGCCACATTCGCTGCGCCGTAGGCAAACAACATCTGATCGCCGTTCACCTTGTACCCATATTTGTTGCTGTAACTGCGAACCAGGAGAAGACCTTCACAGAGAAGGATGGCCGCGATCGCCAGGGCGCTGGGCAGCAGCCGCAGGTAGTCGACAAGAGGGATGGCGGGCAGGGCCAGCGTCGGGGGACCCGAGGGTATCGCACCGAGCACACCGACCCCCTTGTCCGCGAGATCGAAGACCGCGACGAGTACCGTCAGCAGCGCAAGCGCCACCAGGGCCCCGGGGATCCTGGGAGCATACCGTTTCATCAGGCGAACGATCAGAAAGGATGAGACGCCGATCGCCACCGACCACAGGTTGGCCCGGGGAATCGAGTCGAACAGGGCCACCAGTTCCACGAAGTAGCCCTCGGTCTCGACGGAACTCGCCATGACATCCTTGATCCGTTCCGCCGCATGCAGCATTCCCGATCCGCCATCTTCCGCATGAGGTGCAGCGAGGATCTTCCGCACCTGATTGGTGAAGACCTCGATTCCAAGGCCGGTGATGAAGCCCGCCATCACGGCGCGCGACAGGAAGTTGGCGAGGAAGGCCAGCCGGAAGATCCAGAAAACGAAGAACAGCAACCCAATGAGCAGAGCCAGAGCGAGGGCATACTGCAGACGCATCGCGTCCCCGGGCGCGGCAAAGGCGATGAGGGCGGCCCCCACCAACCCGGCCATGGAGGCATCAGGGCTGGTCACCAGGTGGCGTGAGCTGGTGAGCAGGGCGAAAACCGCCAGCGGTATGATCGCCGCGTAGAGACCGGCCGTGGGCGGCAGGCCGGCCACCTGCGCGTAACCGATGTTCAGCGGAATCATCAGGGCGGCGAGTGTGACACCGGCCGAGATCTCGCGCGGCCAATCAGCCGGCTTCAATCCTCGCAGACCCGCAAAGGGCACGGGCCACAGGCTTTGCTTCTTCTCGCTTTTCCCTGCATCTGACATGGTTCTCAATCTCGATTGGTAGAATTGCCCAGGGTTTCAAATGGTGCGCTTCATGCCGTACCTGCCGCGGCCGTGCTTTCGGCTCGCCTGGCAAAAATTCTGGCGCCAATCGCCGCCAGGTTCGATATGGTGAAGATCAGTAGCAGTGGGAAAAATGTGGTTTCAAGAAATTGCATCAAGGCGCTCATGGTTGGTTTTCATTCAAGCCCACATTGGACGAAAAGTCATCTCGGGTTTCAGCAGAGGGTACCTGATATTCTCACTCGAGCGGAATGGAATCATCCATATAGGAATAGCAGAGCAGATGGCAGATGAGCATATGGGCGTCTTCCACCCGGCCGAAATGGGTATCGTCGATCCGGATGACGAAGGCCGCTTTTTCGGCCAGGCGTCCTCCCTGACCGCCGACCAGGGCGACCGTGTCGAGCCCGTTTGAGGCGGCCCACTTGACGGCCTTGACCGCGTTGGGCGAATTGCCGCTGACGCTCATGACCATCAGGAGATCACCCTTACGGGCGAAATTTTCCAACTGGCGCACAAAAATATCGTCGTAGGCATAGTCATTGCCGATCGCAGACATCCAGGGCATATTGTCATTCAGGCTCAGGCACCGAAAGCGCCGTCCGATCGCGTCCGACGCGCCTTTGCCCAGGTCGGTGACGAAGTGGGAGGCGTTGGCCGCGCTCCCTCCGTTGCCACAGACGAATATCTGGCGGTCATCCACCAATGCCCGGTCGAGGCGATCACGCAGAGATGCGACCCGGTCAACCGGCAGCGCGGCGTGGGTCTGGCAATGGGCAACGATATAGTTGGATATCCAGTTTTCGAGTTTCATATTATTGAATGTCGGATAGGGCGTATTTCGGAGGGTCGACTTCCACGTCGACCGATTTTTTTGGGTGCGGCTGACGTGGAAGTCAGCCCTCCGATTTGGGAGAAACCTCGCACGCTACAAGAGCCTTTTTGCCTTACCCATCAATTTATGCGTGTCGGAGCACTTGGGAGGAACCTGATGCCGCCGTGTCGGCGGCCAGGAGGATGGCGCCGGTCGGGACAACCTGGTCTCCGAGCGACGCGGTCTTGAGTTCAGGTGCGGGTCGCAACGCATCCATCATGTTTGATTCCAGTTCCTCCCTGAGGGGAGTCAGCAGCAGGTCACCCAAGTGAGACAAACCGCCCCCGATCACAATGATCTCGGGATGGGCAAGGTGAACGACGTGGGACAGGCCGAAGGCGAGTGCCTCGATTATGTCATTGAGGGCGGAACGGGCAAGGCGGTCACCGCCTTCAATCGCCATGGGAAGGACGGACGCTTCCCCGGACTCGACCTCGGCCAGGAGACCGGCGAGCCGGCTCTCCGGATTGTCACGAGCCAGCTTCCGGAGTCGCTGGTCGAGCGCCCACCCCGAGCACATGGATTCGACGATTGGACCACCGGGAGAGAGGCGAAGGTGACCGATCTCAGATTCACCGGGAGTCCGACCATGATAAACATGTCCATCGACCACCAATCCGCCACCCACGCCGCTGCCGAGCGTCACATAGAAGACGGGGTTGTGGGCCTTGCCGGCTCCGAGGCGTGCCTCGGCCAGTGCCGCCGTATTGGCGTCGTTTTCCACCGTGGCGGGAACGTCGAGGGCATCCTGCAGCCACGCCTTCAACGAAAATCCCTCCCAGCCATCGACCTGGTGGGAACGGGCAATTTTGCCGGATTCCACGTCGATCGGTCCGCCGAACCCGACGCCGATTCCGGTTATCGGGTGCTCTGCGATCAGGCTGCGGCAGAGGTCCAGGATGATGCGTCGGATGTCGCGACCCTTCGCCCCTGATGGCACCGCTTCGCGGGTTGAATCGACGATCACTCCGGATGCGGGACCGACAGCCACCTGTAACTTGGTGCCACCGATCTCGATTCCCAGAAATCGCCCTTTGTCCCCAGCATTCATCGCGATGGTCTCGAAGGGTCGGCCGCGAATCGGGCGATCCGGTCACAGAGTGCCTCGAAGGTGATTCCAGCCGCTCCGGCCGCCTTGGGAAGCAGACTAGCCGAGGTCATTCCGGGCAAAGTATTGACCTCAAGGCACCAGAATTTTCCAGCTTCATCGAGGCGGAAATCCACTCGACTGTAGGCTCCGAGCTTGAGGGCCATATGCGCCTTCAGAGCAAGATCCTGAATCTCCGAAACCTGACCGGTGCTCAAATCGGCCGGAAATATCTCCTCGGCTCCGTCGGGTTGATACTTGCTCTCATAATCGAAGATGCCGCCTCGCATGGGAATGATCTCTCCGGGTGGCAGAGCCTCGCCCTCGAGGATACCGACTGTCAACTCGCGTCCGGGAACATATCTTTCGATCATGACTTCCGTGTCATAGAGTTTCGCCTCTTTGATCGCGGCTGAGAGAGCGGAAGATTCATCCACAATCGACAGACCGATGGTGGACCCTTGGCGGTTGGGCTTGATCACGGTCGGGAGCCCGATCTCGTTCATGATTGTCTCATCGCTCGCCGGTGCCATCAACCAGTCGGGTGTGGCGACTCCGGCCACTCGGAAGAGCTGCTTGGAGACATCCTTGTCCATGGCCATGGCGCTGGCGGCATGGCCGCTTCCGGTATAGGGCAAACCGGCGAGGTCCAGCATGGCCTGGATGGTCCCATCCTCACCGGTTCCGCCGTGCAGGGCCAGGAAGACGACATCGGAATTGCGAAGGAGACTGTCCAGGGCGGGAGTCGTTCCCTTCAGAACGGCAAGAGCCTCGGATTCAGGTGGAATCTCGCCGACACCTCCCGCCAGGAGGCGCTCCTCTTCGGCGGATGGGAGGGCCCCACGGGCGGTATCAACTGCTACGACCTCGTGGCCCGCGTTTCGGAGGGCTCTCGCGACCTGCACACCGGACGCGATTGAGACGTCACGTTCCGCACTGGTACCACCTAAGAGGACAACTACTTTCATTCGGTGCTTCGAGAGAACACCGGCGGAGCGAGATCATGCAAGAACGGAACGTCTTGGGACAGATTTCAGTGCAGGAAGCAGGAGGTTTTTCAGGTTGAAGACGGCGCGCCAGGAACGTCGCGCCCTACCAGGTGGTCACGGGGTCATTCCTTGCATTCGTGCATGCCAATGCAGGAATCAAGGTTTGACCCGAATGGCACTAAGATAAGGGGGTGACAGGAGGAATTCCGGTTAGCTTGGCTTCGAGGGGGTCAAAGCACATATCTCGCATTGGCATGCAAGATAATGAGCAATGACCCCGTCGGCTGTTCTTCGTCGAAAATTCCCAGACAGGTGCTTAACTTAG
>Ga0164313_10002983_pt1 | contig 15080 bp, 12 predicted proteins | sample GuaBasSedimGuay4_FD_113735 | JGI IMG/M metagenome (GOLD analysis project Ga0164313, IMG submission 113735) | Subseafloor sediment microbial communities from Guaymas Basin, Gulf of California, Mexico - Guay4, Core 4569-4, 0-3 cm | ecosystem: Environmental > Aquatic > Marine > Hydrothermal vents... | reverse complement strand
GTGGGATCGTTCGTGGACTGGTCCGTGAACGTGACGTTCAACGGGTAGTCGCCGCTGGTCGGCGTACCGGCGAAGGCCGCTACCGGCGGTTCCGGAGCCGGGGGCTCGGTGACTACGATATAACCCGTCTTGGTCAGCGAATCCGACCCGTCGGTGTTGGAAACGTCCAGGGTGACCGAGTAGGTACCCGCAGCGTTGTAGGTGTAGTCCGGGTTCTGGGCGGTCGAAGTGCCTCCGTCGCCGAACGTCCAACTCCAACTCGTGGGCGTGTTGGTGGACTGGTCGGTGAAAGCCACCGTCAGCGGGTAATCGCCGCTGGTCGGGGTGCCGGCAAACGCCGCCACCGGCGGATACAGCACCGGGGCGCCGCCGCCCACGGCCGCGGCCGCGTCGACCATGCCGTAACCGGAGTAACGGTCCCAGCCCGCGCCGGATTCAACGTTGACGATGTCGAACGCCGTGCCGACCAACTGGGCCCGCACCTGATCCGGCGTGTAGTTGGGGTAGGCGCTCTTGATCAGGGCGCAGACACCGGCCGCGTAGGGAGTGGCACAGGACGTGCCGTTGAAGAACATATCGTAGTCACCGGCATCGTAGCCCGCGCTGCCGCTGATGTCAGTCGTCGGCACGATGGTCGGAGCGATAATGTCCACGGCGCCCCGGTCGTCCTGGGAGGCCGGACCGTAGTTGGAGCCCCACCAGCGCTCACCGTCACAGGTGTAGCCGTTGGGATCGGCGAAAACACCGGGATTCAGCTCGGTACTCAGGCTCGAGGAACGCTTGCGGTCCCCACAGGGGGAGGCCGCGCCCACGCCGATCACGTACTCGTTGATCGCCGGGTAACTGATGACGCTGTTGTTCTCGTTGCCCGTCGCGGCCAGGATTGTGCAGCCTGCGTTGTGGGCGTAGAGAAGGGCGGCATCGGTGGCGGCATCGGAGCTGATGGCCGCGCCGAGGCTCATGCTGATCACGTCGGCCCCGTTATCGGCCGCGTAATAGATGGCGTTGGTGATCGACGTGAACGACATGCTTCCGCGACGGTCGGCGACCTTCAGCGGCATAATGGTGCAACTGCCGGCAATACCGATGATGCCGGTATTGTTGTTGGCCACCGCGGCGGTTACGCCCGCGCAGCAGGTGCCGTGTCCCGCAGTGCGGCTATCGTCCATGGGATTGGTGTCATTGTTGCCGAAGTCATAACCGGCCATGCAGTTCAGGTCGGCGTGATAGATATCCACGCCGCTGTCGATGATGGCGATGATCACCGAAGGATCGCCGTAGGTGGTGGTCCAGGCCGCTTCGGCGTTGGAATCGAAACCGACCGTACCCACGGTGGGGCCGGTATGCGTGTAGGTTGCCCAATCGTAGCTGATCATCTGGGCCGTATTGTTGTGGCCCCAGTGGTCGGCATACAGGGGATCATTGGGAGTGGCCGCCGGGAAGGCGATCCAATCCGGAGAGGCATACTCCACCGCCGGATCCCTGGCCAGGAGATTGGCCAGCTCGACCATGTCGCCGTCGGCCACGTGCATCAGGAACCAGCGGTCGGTGCCGGCATCCAGGGCCTTGTCCTGGTTTTTCGGGGTGATGAAGGGACGTTCGATCAGGCTCACCCGAGCCTTGGCCGCGATCGCGTCCACCGTGGCGATTCCGGTAACGGCGCCGGGCATCCGCGCTCCCTTTTCAAAGGGGATGGCGTTCATGGATTTGTCCATCATCACGTTCGCGCGGAATTTGACCAGAACACGGCCCTGAACGAAGGGGACTACCTCTTCGGCCGAGTTGGTGAAACCGTTCTGGACTGGGACGAAGGCCCGGGTATCGGGCGCGGCGAAAGCAGCGGACGCGGCTGCCAAAGTGATAATCAATAAAAGGGCGAACAATCTTCTGTGCGATTGCATCGAGTCTCCATTCGGCTATTGGTGCGAGGTTGGTTCGAGGCTCTCCCCCCTCTTCCCTTGACCCCAGACATCCGAATAGCTCAGCGACCTCCTTTCATGATTATCCCCCGTAACTTCCAGCGTTTTGCTGACAGCAATATAAAGCTGCACAACATCTTACCGCAGCCAAGACATCGAATCAACAGGTTTTTACAAGTTAAAAACGCCAGGTGAGTGAGGAGGAAAAATACATACCGGCATAGGTGTAGGCCTCGATCGTGGAATCCTGGTCGCGCCACCCCCCGACCACCCTGATCCTGGGAGAATCCGCCTTGCCCGACAGGGCTTTTTCGGCCGAAGCGAAGTACTCGAGAACCTGGTCGTCCCGGGTGTGTCCCCCGGGCGACCCGGCGAACAGGAGGGACCCGTAATCATGATCACCCGCGGTGAGGCCCGCTTCGAGCCAGACCTGGGCCGGACCGATATATTTCACGGCGGCGAAGGCGTCGATCCCCTCATGGGCGTAGCCATCCAGAAGAGGGCTGTCAAAAACATCTTCGGCGACATAACGGGGAAAGTCCGACAGGTTCCAGCGTGAGTCCACCCAACCCCGCACGGCAAGTCTGTCGGACATCCCCTTGGCAAGGTTCAGTCGCGCCGCCATCTGGGATGTGGAGGGGAGATCAAGGGTCTCCCAGACGGACGACGCGACCGAGTCGTTGTAGAACTTGGCGCCAAAACGGGCCGAAAGGCCGATTGTGGCGCGGGAATCGAAAAACTTTTTTATCTCCAGCTGCCCGTGGGGCTCCAGATAGCTTTCCTCAGGCAGTTCCCCGTATTTTCGGCCCCTGAACGCTGCAAACCCCTTCAAAAGATGCCTGTCCCCCAGGTACCGCTTGAAGGACAGGTACGTGTACATTTCGGAAAAGTCGTAGATCTTGTAGTAGTCCTCGTAGCCCCTGAGGGACAACTGGACCCCCGCTCCGACTCCCTTGCGGCCATCGGCGGAATTATTGATCCATTCCGCTCCCAGGCCATGGCGCATGTGGCCCAGCTGGGTCTCGTTACCGAACTGGCTGGCGTTGCCCTCGTAACCCAGCTTGAACACCTGGTCCGAATCCTCGCCCAGGTCGAAGGCCGAAGTCAGACGCAGGGATTGCGACAAATATCCCGCCGCTGTTTCGTTGCTGATTCCCAGGGGGTTTTCCAGGTACCCCGTTCCTATGGTCAAACTGCCCCTGATGTCCGCCGCAAACGTCTGCAACCCGGCCAGAACCAGGCTTAGAACAACGGCGGTCATAATCAGGCGTTTTATCATCGTGACCAGGGCACCCTTTGGTTTCCACACCTCAGTCAATTCGAGAATTCAATCACGAAGCGGGGTGGGCGAAACCCCGCTCCAGCAGGCACTATTTCCTCCGACCGCCGCGCCGCTCCTGGGTATCCTGAGGCGAGCCTGAGCCGTCGCCGTTCCCAGGGCTGTCCCCCGCGCCGGTGCCGGGGCCAAAACCGAATCCATCACCCGGTCCAGTGCCTGTACCGCTTCCGTCTCCCGGCCCATAACCGTAAGCGCCCATTCCGCTCATGGCCGACATCACGTCCTGGCCGAAATATTTGCTGAAGAGTTCACTGTATTTGTGGGCCCAGCGGTTCATCAGGCCCGTGCCGTCCCGCGGTTTTACATAATCGGGGTCCAGGCCGTTGGGAATACCATCCCCGTCGGCATCGGGAGCCAAGTCGTTGAAACCGTCGCCGTCTTCGTCGATGAACCGGCACACGGCATTCCCGTTATTGCTGTCGGGACCGGAATCCTGGGCGTTCGCCCCGACCGCAAGCAGGGCGGTCAGCAGGATAGCCAGCAGAATGGGCATGGGGGTTTTCATTGTGATTCCTCCTCCGAAGGCCTGGGAATACCAAAAGTTGTCTTTTCCCCATAAATCCTTGTGTACATTCACTCAAGCAACCCGCGTACCGCCAGGAAGAGGTTGAATGTATAATTTATAAATCCATATATTGCAATAAGTTACACAACAACAACAACCGGTGGGGAATGTACTGGGGAGTACGATTCGCAGAAATCTGCGACCTGCGGGAGCCCCGATACGCAGATTTCTGCGAGGAAAATATGGCGATATCAATCGGGGGCGGCCGGATCCTCTTCCTTCCATTTGCCGAGCTTGTAGCGCAAACCGCTTTCGGTCAAACCCAGGTGGCGAGCGGCGCTGCTCTGGTTGCCGGAAAACGCGGCCAGGGTTTCCATGACAATTTTCTTTTCCAGTGCTTCCAGCCACAAAGGCAGATCACCCTGGACCATGTCGAATGTGGGCAGGTCTTTCGTATCGGACGACCGTTCGTGAGACAGGGCCGCCGGCAGGTCAGCGGAGTGGATGACCTCCCCCCGGGTCATGACCACCGTTTGTTCGACGATGTTTTCCAACTCCCTCACGTTGCCCTGGAAATCATGGGTCATGATGCGGGCCATGGCCTCGGCGCTGAAGGTTCGCGCCGGCCGCTGGTAACGGTTGGTGTACCGTTCGAGAAAATGGGCGGCAAGTTCGGGAATGTCATCCCTCCGGTCGCGCAGAGGCGGCAGAATGAGATTGACGACATTCAGGCGATAGAACAGGTCTTCACGGAATTCCTCGGCCGCGACCATGGCTTCCAGGTCCCGGTGGGTCGCCACCACCACCCTGACATCCGCCCGCTGGGCCCGGTCTCCCCCGACGGGTGTGTATTCCCTGTCCTGGAGGAACCGCAGCAATTTTATCTGCACCGCCCGGGAGACATCGCCGATCTCATCGAGAAACAGGGTACCGCCGGCCGCCTGCAGGACACGTCCGGGACGGTCCCGGTCCGCACCGGTAAAGGACCCCCTGAGGTGACCGAACAGTTCGCTTTCGAGCAGGGTCTCGGGCAGGGCGGCGCAGTTGACCGCCACGAAGGGCCCCTCGGACCGTTTACTGAGATCGTGGAGGGAACGGGCCAGCAATTCCTTACCCGTGCCGCTTTCTCCGCGGATCAATACCGTGGCATCGGTTTCCGCAGCCCGCGCGGCGCGACGCAACAGTTCACGCATGGCCCCCGAGCCCCCCAGCAACCGGAAACCCGCGGTGGTTTCCTCCAGGCGGCGGCGCAGGGCGCGGTTTTCCTTCAGCAGACGGCCCATGCCCAGGGTTCGCTGGACCACGACCTCCAACTGATCCAGATCCAGGGGTTTGGTCAGAAAATCCAGGGCACCTTTTCGCATGGCCTCCACGGCGCCCTCGATGGTCCCATAGGCTGTCATGACAATCACCGCGATATCCGGCCGCAGCTCCCGACACTTTTCCAGAAGCTCCACACCCGAAAGGCCCGGCATGCGCAGATCCGTCAGAATCAGATCCACCGGTTCCCCTTCGACCATGGCCAGCGCCGAAGGCGCATCATCGGCCTGGCGCACCTCATGCCCCCACTGCACAAGCACCTGGGCCAGGGTTTCCCGCTGTCTTTTTTCGTCGTCGACTACCAGGATCAGGCCGGGAATCATCGGGAGGTCCTTTCGGTGGAAATTCGATGGATGGGCAGGGTGACCATGAAACGGGCCCCTTTATGATCCAGTCCGGGTTCGGTGTCCAGGGACAGGGAGCCGCCCATGGCCGAAGCCATCTGGGCCACCAGACTCAACCCCAATCCGTTTCCTTCCGGGCGGGTCGTATAATACAGGTCGAAAATCCTGTCCCGGTCCCCGGGTGCAACCCCGGGACCGTCGTCGGCCACCACGATTTCGGCCATGCCGCCCCTGGCAATCAGGGAAACCAGCACCTTACCCTTCCCGTCCATGACCTGGGCAGCGTTTTGCATCAGGTTTTCCAGGATTTCGACCACGAATTTGCGATCCACATCGGCATCCAGACCCGGCGCATACGCTGAAAAATTGATCCCCGTGCCTTCATGGGCGGCCGCCTGGATCCCCACCACGTCGCGCACCAGACCTGCCAGATCGACCATCTCGAAAACCGGTTCCCGCGGTTTGGCGAAATGCAGGAACTGCTGGACGATGTCCTCGATGCGGCCGCTTTCGGTGAGCATGTGGCGCGCCTGGTCGTGAACCCCGTCCGGCAGGCCGGCTGTTTTTTCGAGGACCTGGGAAATCATGTGGATGCTGTTGAGAGGATTCCGGATCTGGTGCGCCACGCCGGCGGCCAAAGAGCCCATGGCCACCAGTTTATCCATGCGGCGGGCTTCGGCTTCCCGTTGCCTAAGCTGGGCGGTGACCTTGGCCACCTCACGGTCCAGGACGCTCTGCCTTTGCCAGGCCAGGAAAAGAGCTGAAACCAAAAAGACGCTGGCCAGCAGAACGACGATGCGGAGTATGGCGTGGGTCCGGATATCCGCGCGCATGTTTACCAGGAGGGCGGAGTCCATGCCCACCCGCAGCAGAACCGGGCCCGAGGGCAGTTCCATGACCCGGGACACCTCGAAAACACCACCCAGGGCCGAGTCGAATTCACGGGTGACCCACTCGGCGCCCTCCTGCAGGGGCAGTAGATGGGGATCGTCCGCGGGGAAGGGAAACGCGAGTTGGTCGGTGGAGGCGGCCTGGATCCCCGTTTCATCCTGGATCACCACGTAGTGCACGCCGCGCCCTTTGCCCAGGGTCTTGATCAGGTGCCCCGGACCCATTTCACGCCGTGTGGCGATCAATTCATCAGCCTGAATGTTCACCACCACCGCCCCGCCGCCTTTCCTGGCCGCACCCGCCGTGAACCGTTGTCCCGTTTTCCTGGGAACGGAACGGTAGCCCAGGCTCAGGGAGGTTTTTTCACCCTTCAGCAGGGGATCGAGGAATTTCCGGGGCAGGTTTCCATACCCCGCCCCACTGCCTGGCGGAAGGGGGTTGGCCGCCACGACCCGGCCGGTCGCATCGAATACCAGAATCCTGAACAGGCCCATGGTGACAGCAAAATCCCTCAAAACCTCCGTGGTCAGGGCGCCGGTTTCGTCGAGCCGGGCCAGCCACACCGCATTGTTTATCAGCCGGTGGTTGAGCTCGTTTTCCCACTGGTTGAAGGCCTCGAGATTGTGCGTGCTGCTTTCGGCCACGATGTCGGCGATGGCCCGGCCGTGGGCCACCATCATTTCCTCCTGGTGATCCACCCGCTTGCGGACATCCCAGAGGAACGCCATGGTCAGACCGGCCGCCAACAGAAGAAGAGCGGTCAGGCGAAATACCCAGCGGCGGAATGACTTGGCGCCCATTCCCGATCAGTCCCTTCGTTGTTTCGATCCCGTGGCCCCAAATGCCGTGACACCTTGCCGATATGAAGTACGCCGAAACATAGCCTAATTAACCTTGGTTTGTCATGGGGACATCCTATAACTTCCCCGTATCAGGATGATGGAAATATTTTTCAACAAGGGATACCGCTTGAACACCCACGCCCCGGCCCCCGTTTTCAAGTCCGCCGCCAACTGGCAACTGACGTTCCTGCTGATCATGCTGGCCGCCGGTTACCTATCCATCGCCGTCAGCCAGATCGCCCTGGGTCTGGCGTTGATCGTCATGCTGTACCGTTGGGTGTTCCTGAAGGAGGCCCCGCCGGTCACGGGTCTGGAAAAAACCGCTGCCGTGCTTGCCCTGTGGGCTCTGGTGATGATTCCCTTATCGTCCAACATCTCCCAGTCGATGCTCTTTTACCGCCGCTTCTATCTGTTTACCGCCATCTGGGTGGCGGCTTCGGCCGCCACCACCGAACGCCGGCGTCTGCTCATGTTCGGCTTCCTGTTGGCCGGGTCGATGGCCATCAGCTTCTACGGGCAGATCCATCACGCCCGGTTGGCCGGGGGATTCCTGAGCCAACGCATGGATGTGGTCTTCAACGCCATGACCAGCGGCGCCCTGCTGATGATGGCCATTCTGGTCGCGGTGGGATTCCTGATCGTTAAGGGTGTCGGCCGCAGGGTGAAAATCACCACCGCCGTGGCGCTTGTTCCGGTGGTTCTGGGCCTCATCATGACCATGACCCGCAGCGCCCAGCTTGGCCTGCTGGCGGGACTGGCCATCATGCTCCTGCTGGCCCGGCCGAAAGTGTTCGGGGTGTTTGCGGCTTTGCTGGTCCTGGCCACGGTGGTCCTGGCCCTTTTTGGCGAAGACCTGCTGTCTGAACGCATGTGGGGCCGCATCGATCCGCAGTTCGTCATGGAGGGGGACAACACCAGGTGGCGCCTGGAGATGTGGAAGGGCGGCCTGGAAATGGTCAAGGCCCATCCCATTACCGGCGTGGGCGACCGCGGCATGGAGGAAATCTCACCCGATTACTACACCAGCGGGGACAACCACTACTTCGGCCATCTGCATAACAACCTCGTTCAGATGGCGGCAATCTGGGGTATCCCGGGGCTGATTTTCGGGCAGGCATTCGTGTTTGCGGGATTGTGGTTCCTGGTCAGGAAATGGCGCTCCCTGAAGAGGGGTCTGGAAGGCCTGCCCCTATCCCCGATACAGGCCGGCTGGGTGCTGGGCGCCATCGGGGCCTGGGTCAGTTTCTATATTGCGGGGTTGACCGAGTGGTACTTCGGCGACGCGGAGTCCATGCTGATCTATCTGGCCATTCTCGGCAGCGCCCTTGGACCCGATGATCCAGGGGCGCCGGCCGACGAATAGTGAATATCCGCTAGTGGATGTCCGCCTTGGCCGCCAGGCGCAGCTGGGGCAGAATGCTGACATCGAAGATCTTCTTGTTGTCCAGCCGGACCGCGCGAATTTCCTCCACCGCCATGCGAATGCCCGCCAAAGCCGCGGTGACTTCGAAATCATTGTAGCGGAAACCGAAATTCCGGAGCTTCTGCATGGACGCGACCAGTTTGGTCTCGGCCTTCAGCATGCGGTTGCCCGCCAGGTGTTCGTAACCTTCGCAGGCATCCAAAAGGCCCATCCAGAAGGCTTCGTCCCGCCCCCTGGCCAGGGCCAGGCCCTCGGAGGACTGACGAACCGCTTCCAGATAATCCCGACGATTAAACGCGTTGATGGTCTTGTGCAGGATGTTGTCCATGTCCCAGGCTCTCCTTGCCGGTGGCGAAGAGCCTGCTTCAGATCACCAGCGGATCAGCCGGCGGGCTCCTCATCTTCTTCCATGTCTTCTTCCAAGTCTTCGCCCACCGTGTCGAGGAAACGTTCCGCTTCCTGCTCGAAGGCGAACTTCGTCATATCTTCGATCCTGTCCACGTACAGGATCCCGTCCAGGTGATCGCATTCGTGCTGGATCACGACGGCCGGGAATCCCTCCAGGGAAAAATCGACTTTTTCCCCTTTTTCATTCCAGGCGGTGACCTTTATCGAGGCCGGCCTTTCGACCCAACCCCGCAAACCCGGCAGCGAGAGACAGCCCTCGTACATGCCCAGGCGATCATCGTCGTCCAGGACCGTGATCTCAGGATTGATCAGGATCCGGTAGTTGCTGCGCCCTTCGTCGTCCACTTCTCCGCCGGCGATACACAGCCGAACCGGCATATGGACCTGGGGGGCGGCCAAACCCACTCCGTTGTATTCAGCCATCGTTTCGAACATGTCCCGGATGAGGCGCTGAACCTCGGGCCCGGTGATTTTTTCCGGATCGATGGTTTCGCATTTCCGGCGCAATACGGGGTGGCCCATGCGGGCGACCTTCAAGATGGCCATGACGGCGATCCTCCTGGAATTTGGTGCGGGTAAAGATTTAACGCCCTCACCATAATCAAATTCAGCCAGGAAGACAAAACCGCGATGCAAAATCCACAATGCAAAAAGAGGACCCAATCACTTGAGCGGGGAATTTGCCCTGTTTAGGGCTCCTGAGGGCATCAAGGGGCAGTCTCGGCGATTCAGGGAGGACTTTTCACCCCCCGGGACAGAGCCCGGATACATTGCAGATCGCACGGTTTCTGGCCATTCACCCACCCCGTTGGTCAGGGAGCGCGTTTCACGAAATCCCCCAGCGGAATCCTTGACTCACCAGGCGGGTCCCGGTAAGTTTGCCGTCGATTACGGCTTTATAGCCAGGCGATTCCACTCCCTCAATGATGGCCCCTTTCGAGGCGATACCAGGAGTCCCATGACCGACCATGCGAAGTCTCAGCCGCCCGAGACACCCCAGTCGGCACGCATAGCCTCTCTTCTTCTCAACATCCTGATACTTGCGGCCCTGCTGTATGTATTCCTGTTCTCCATCGCCCTTTTCGGCGCGGCTTTCAAGCTGGTGGGCAAGGAATTCAGCCAACACCTGATCGCCACCACCACCAACCCCGTTGTCGGGCTGATGATCGGGCTGCTGGCCACTTCATTGATCCAGAGTTCGTCGAGCACCACCTCGATCATCGTCGGCATGGTGGCCGGCGGGGCGCTGACCGTGACCGGGGCCATCCCCATCATCATGGGCGCCAACATGGGCACCACGGTCACCAACACCCTGGTGGCCATGACCTCCATCAACCGGCGCGTCGAATTCCAGCGGGCCTTTGCCGGCGCCACCATGCATGACTTTTTCAACCTGATGGCCATCGCCATCCTGTTCCCCCTCGAACAGACTACCCATTTCCTGGAAAAATCGGCCACCTGGATGAGTCTTCAGCTGGTGGGCGCCGAAGGGACCAAGTTCCCCAACCCGGTCAAGACGGTCACCAAGCCCGTGGTCCATAAGGTGCAGGACCTGTTGACGGACGACATGGGACTCTCCAATGGAATCGCCACCACCGTCATGGTTATCCTGGCCCTGATCGGAATCTTTTTCGCCCTGACCTTTTTGACCAAGCTGCTCAAGGGTTTGGTGCTGGACAAGGCCGAAGGATCCCTGACCAAACGCCTGGCCGGCGGCGGCATGGGAGCCATGGCCATGGGCCTGCTGATCACCGTCGGGGTGCAAAGCAGTTCCATCACCACCAGCCTGATGGTGCCGTTGATCGGCTCGGGAATCGTACCCATCGAAATGGCTTTTTCGGCCACCCTGGGGGCCAACATCGGCACGACGATAACGGCGTTGCTGGCCTCGTTGACGGGCACTCCCGGCGCCGTGACCGTGGCGCTGGTTCACCTGCTGTTCAACATCTCGGGGATTCTGATCATTTATCCGGTGAAGGCCATTCGTCATATCCCCATCAGGCTGGCCAAAGGGTTGGCCCAAAAGACCGCTGAAAAGAAGTATTATGCATTCCTGTACATGGTCGGCGTCTTTTTTATCATGCCGCTGGTTTTTGTACTGATAGACAAGGCGCTCCGCGCCGGCTGACCCACGGGAGGGTTTCATGAGTTTCCGATCCATTCTTGATTTATTCCGGGAAGACAACTGGAGCAACAACCTGGTCGACATGATCATGGAAATGATCGACCTGGGCTCGAACATGTTCGACTACACCATCGGCGTGCTGGTCCAGGGAGAACCCGACTCTGACCCCCAGGATATGCTCTACAACCGGGACCAGCGCATCAACAAACTGGAACGCAAGATCCGCCGGCGCGTGGTTTCGCATCTGTCGGTGAAGGGGTCCCGCGCCGAAGTGCCCTCGGCCCTGATCTTCATGAACGTGGTCAAGGACGCCGAGCGCATCGGCGACTACGTCAAGAACCTGCACGAGGTCATCGACATGATGCCCGCGGATCCGGACCGCAAGCTCTATCAGGATCATCTGGCCGCCCCGGCCGCCATGATCACGGAAATTTTCGCCCTGACCCGCCAGGCTTTCCTCGAAAGCGACGAGGAACTGGCCGGCAAGGTCATCAAAAGGGCCAAGACCCAGGGACGGGAATACGAGAAGATGATCCGGACCATCACCACCAGTGACCTGGCCACCAACGACGCGGTCTGTCTGGTTCTGGCCCTGCGTTTCTTCAAGCGGCTGGTGGCCCACATGAGCAACATCGCATCGACCGTGGTCATGCCCGTGGATATGATCGATTTTTATGACGAGCCTGAGGGCTGAGCTCCGGAAAGCGCTCGAGGGTCCCCCAGGGGGCCCTTTTTTTTAGTTTTTTGAAAAATTCTGAAACTACTTTCATGTTTTTCGTGTAGATTAAGATTACCCCCTGGCATTGGAGAAAACCGTGGATCTGATCAACACCCTGGAAGAACTGGCCCTGGCCAGCCGCCTGAAGAGGTTGAGCGACAGGCTGATGAAGGACATGGCTGAAATCTACCGCGAGGCCAACGCCGATTTCCAGCCCCGCTGGTTCACCGTCTTCATGGCGCTTGACCGGAAGGACGGGCAGACCATCACCGAAATCGCGAGGCAGCTGGGCATCTCCCACACGGCGGTCAACAAGATCGTCGCCGACATGGACCGGCACGGCCTGGTGAAAAAGAAGAAGGATTCCGCGGACGAGCGGCGGCTGCGGGTCTCGCTGACCCCCAAGGGACGTAATACCCGCCGGGATCTGGACGAACTCTGGAAAGGCGTCAAACGCGCCAACGCGGAACTGCTGGTCGAGGCGGGCGTCGATCTGCTGGGCAATATCCAAAAGGTCGAAGCCGCTCTGGACAAGCGGAGCATGGGCAATCGGATGCGCCAATGGGTCGGCCTACCCGAAAGGGCGCAGGTGCGGATCGTTGACTACCGGCCGGCCTACAAAAAGCATTTCGCGGCCCTGAACTACCAGTGGCTGGAAGAGGACTTCGCCATCGAGGACATGGACCGGCGGATGCTGGAAGACCCCAACGGTTTCATCATGAAGCGGGGCGGAGCCATCATGTTCGCCCTGCACGATGAGGAAGTCGTCGGCACCTGCGCCCTGGTGGCCCGCGCCGACGGAAACGTGGAGCTGGTGAAGATGGCCGTCACGCCTGCTTTTCGCGGGCGGGGCATCGGCCGCCTGCTGACCCTGCACGCCATCGACCGCGCCAAGTCCCTGGGGGCGGGGCGGCTGGTGCTGGCCACCAGCCCGCGACTGCTGGTGGCCAATGTCCTCTACAAGTCACTGGGATTCCGGATCACCGCAGAAGGTCCGGCCGAAGAAGCCGAATTCGAACGCCCCTCCATTTCCATGGAATTGAAGTTGGACCCCTGACCTCTGACCCTGATCGAGGAGACAAATGACATGAAGCGACATTCACCGAAACTGGTTTTGCTGGCCCTGCTGGCTGCCGCCGTTTTCACGACCGCCGCGGCTGCCCAGGACGGCCCTCCTGAACCCCTGGCCCTGGACGGTGACATGCGGGCCGCAATTGTCGACAGCATCCTGACCGCCGTCGACGAAATCTACGTGTTTCCCGAGGTCGCCACGGAGATGGGTGAACTCGTGCGGAAAAACCTTGCTGACGGCAAGTACGACGAACTGGTCGATGCCTCGGTCTTCGCCCACCACCTGACGGAGGACCTCCAGTCGATCAGCCATGACCTGCATCTGCACGTGGACTGGATGCCGCCCCGGCCCCAACGCCAGGGACAGGAACTGAGCGACGAGGAAATGGAAGCACGCTTCCTTGCCAACGGCCGGCGCGACAACTTCGGCTTTCATGAAATCAAGATGATGCCCGGCAACGTGGCCTACATCAAGCTGGACATGTTCGCCGACACCAAGTACGCGGGGGCCACCGCCATCGCGGCCATGAATTATGTGGGTTACGCCGACGCGATCATTTTCGACCTGCGACAAAACGGGGGCGGCAGCCCCAGCATGATCCAACTGATCACCAGTTACCTGGTCGATGAGATGACCCACCTCAACAGTTTCTATGTTCGCCAAAGCGACGAGACGATCCAGTTCTGGACCCAGGACTGGGTGTCCGGGCCCAGGCTTTCCGATGCGCCCGTCTACGTATTGACCAGCGGCCGCACTTTTTCCGCCGCCGAGGAATTCACCTATAACCTGAAGAATCTCGAACGCGCGACCATCGTCGGCGAAACCACCGGCGGCGGCGCCCATCCCGTTGACCGGCATGTCTTTCCCGAACTGCAGATTTCCATGTCACTGCCCTTTGGACGCGCGATCAATCCCATCACCGGCACCAACTGGGAAGGCACGGGGATCGAACCCCACATCGCCGTTCCGGTGGACCAGGCTCTTGATGTGGCCTATCTGGAGGCCCTGAAAAAGCTGGAGGAGAGTGCCGACGAGGAACAGAAGGCGGGACTGAGCTGGGCCATTACCGGGCTGGAAATCGAGGCCAATCCCGTCACCCTGACCAAAGCGGAATTGACCCCATTTGCCGGACAGTATGGACCGCGCAAGGTCTGGATCGAAAATGGAGAGATGTGGTACGAGCGGGACCAAAACGGCAAACACCGCATGGTCGCCATGGGTGAAGGATGGTTCATGTTCGAGGACCTGGATTTCTTCCGGATCGAGTTCCAGCAGGAAGGCGGCGGGGAGGCGACCGGTCTGGTGGGCCACTACAACGGCGGGCGCCAGGATCGAAACGAGAGAACCGGGAGCTGAGTCACTCCCCCATGAGCGCGATGCGGAAGGGGAACAGCTGAGCAGCCAGCACCCTTTCCTTCACTGCGGGGTCGTCCGCCATGACAAGGCGGGCGGCCTCTTCGTTTTTCGCCTCGAAAACCACCACACCAAAACCGGGCGCGTCCGTGTTGGTGGTGCGGCCGGCCAGCTTAAGAACGCCCTTTTCCTTCAGGTCCTCCAGGTAAGCGGAATGGGAATCGATAACTTCGTTTTCGCGGTCCGTCAGGCCGTCGAGGAGCATGTCCGCGCGTGTCGGCATCAATTGATAGAGGAACTGTTCCATCGCTGTTTCTCCCCTGCTACCTCTGGAATTGCATCGTGTAGAGTTCCTTATAGCGCCCACCCCGGGCCAGCAACTCATCATGTGTCCCCACCTGAACCACCTGACCCGCCTCCAGCAGATAAATCCGGTCGACGTTCTGGATCGTGGACAACCTGTGCGCGATGACGATGGTCGTGCGGTCCTTCACCAGCCGGTCGATGGCTTCCTGCACCAGGTGCTCCGCCTCGGTGTCCAGCGCGCTGGTAGCCTCGTCCAGCAGCAGGATGGGCGGGTTCTTGAGGATCGCCCGCGCGATGCTGATGCGCTGGCGCTGTCCGCCCGATAATTTCAACCCGCGGTCGCCGATGATGGTTTCGTAGCCAACGGGCATTTTGGCGATGAACTCGTCGGCGTTGGCCGCCTTGGCCGCGGCTTTGACGTCCTCCATCGGGACGTCCTTCATTCCGTAGGCGATGTTATTCAGAACCGTGTCGTGGAACAGGATCACTTCCTGGGTGACGATGCCCATATTACT
>Ga0164313_10002982_pt1 | contig 15081 bp, 10 predicted proteins | sample GuaBasSedimGuay4_FD_113735 | JGI IMG/M metagenome (GOLD analysis project Ga0164313, IMG submission 113735) | Subseafloor sediment microbial communities from Guaymas Basin, Gulf of California, Mexico - Guay4, Core 4569-4, 0-3 cm | ecosystem: Environmental > Aquatic > Marine > Hydrothermal vents... | reverse complement strand
GACCAGAAGCGTAACCTCGAGGACGCCCGGGAGCGCCTGCGCGCCCTGATCCTCGCCTCCCTCGATGCGCCCAAGCGCCGCAAGAAGACCAAACCTTCCCGGGGCGCGAAGCGCAGACGCATGGACGACAAAACGCGTCGCGGTGATCTCAAGAAGAAGAGAGGCAAGGTCGGCCGGGACGACTAGTGCGTCGCCTGTTCCACGATCCAGGAGGCACTGTTTCGGGGAAGGCCTCAAGCGAAGCTCAGCGAGTAGCCGGCTGCTTCGAGCCGCATCTGCTCGCGACCGAGGTCGACGCGGGTCAATGGGTTTTCGTCGAGCCACCCGTCGGGGAAGCGGATCGAAAAGTGGGTCCCTTCGACGGCGATGCGCACCTTGGGAATCGCCGCATCGCTGCGACCACGATTCAGACGGACGGCGAGGCGCAAGAGCACCGTGAGCTTGAGCGCCATCACCGCAGGTTCCGCGGGCAAGCCCTCGAAGCGGGACGGCCGCAGCTTGCGCCGGTGGTTGCCGACCATGCAGGCGAGGACGCGCTGGGTGTCCCGGCTGAACCCCGGCATGTCGGTATGTTCGAGGATGTAGGCGCCGTGCTTGTGGTAGCCCGAGTAGCTGAGCGACACGCCGATCTCGTGCAGCCGTGCCGCCCACCGGACGTACTCACGGCTGCGGACTTCGTCGAGTTCGAGGTCATTGGCGGCCTGTTCGAGGAGCGCCAACGCCGTCCTTTCGACCCGGGCGGCTTGCTCGACATCGACGTGGTAGCGCTCTTCGAGGTGCCGGACGGTGCCTTCGCGGACGTCCTGGTCTCGCATTCGGCCCACCAAGTCGTAGACGACGCCTTCCCGCACCGCCCCTTCGCTCGGGCACATCGCTTCGATGCCCAAGATATCGAAGACGCCGCTCAGGATAGCTGCGCCCCCGGCGATGACGGGCTTGCGCGCATCTTGCAATCCTAGGAGGTGGATCTTGTCGGCGCGGCCGGCCTCGACGAGAGCACGCCGCAGCTTCTTCAAGCCCCTCGGCGTGATCGATTCGCCCCAGCCGTTCTCGCGAACGATGGCGTCGATGGCGAGGATGGTGCCCGATGCCCCGACCGCCTCTTCCCATCCGATGTTCTGATACTGCCGCTGAATCGACTCCGCCTCGAGGGCCGCGGCGGTCCGCGCGTCGGCCATCGCGGCCGCCGTGATGCGGCCCCCGGAGAAGTAGCGCTGCGTCCAGGTGATGTGCCCCATGTAGAGGCTGTCGGCGACCGACGGCTCGAAGCCCTCTCCGATGATGCACTCAGTACTGCCACCGCCGATATCCACCACCAAGCGCCGCCCTTCCGGGGACGCGAGGGAATTGGCGACACCGAGGTAGACGAGGCGGGCCTCCTCGCGACCGCTGATGATTTCGATGGGATGCCCGAGGGCGGCCTCGGCCCGTTCGAGGAAGCGGCGGGCGTCCTTGGCGGCCCGGAGGGTGTTGGTGCCCACCGCCCGCACATTGTCCCCGGCCATGTGCTCGAGGCGCTGACCGAAGCGCTCGAGGCACGCGATGGCTCGCTTTTGGGCATCGGGGCTCAGGGAGCGGTCGGCCGCGAGGCCCTCGGCGAGGGCCACCCGCTCCTTGATCCGGTCGACGACGTGGACCTCTCCATCCACCACTCGGGCCACGAGCATGTGGAATGAGTTCGAGCCGAGGTCTACCGCCGCAACGAGCTGCGCCATGGGCAGGGAGACTACCGCACAATGGTGGAGAAAGTCGGTCCCCGTCGGCCTCGAGACCGCCGCCCCATCGAGAATCGGCCGCGGCGTCGCTCCTTGATGCCCGATGTCGCGGTCCTCGACGCCTGATGGAGCGGCGATAGGCTACAATCGAGGGGCCATGCGGCTCGGTGCAATGCTGATGCTCGTCGCGGCGTTCGGCTGCGGCGACGACGGGGTGCCCCACGACAGTGGGGTAGACGGGGCGACGCCCGACGCCGAGGCGGACGCCGAGGTGGACTCCGGACCCCGTGTCAGCCCCGTCACAGCACCGGCGCTCCCGTCCTGGCCCTGCCCCGAAGGATGGAGGCAAGTCAGCGCAGAGGACCTCGCCCCGGGTCTCACGCGGTGCGAACCCTGGCCCGAGGTCGAGACGCCCTGCGCGCGCCACGAGGTCCGCATGCCGGGGGACGAGGCCTGCCGATCGGTGGGTGCGAGCTGCCCGGCGGACGGCTGGCCCGCGGACCTGCCCGCGACGGGGGTGATCTACGTGCGCCCCGGGGCCACGGCACCACCGGACGGCACCGCCGCCGCCCCCTTCCCGACCCCCGAAGCGGCTCTCGCAGATCTGCCCTCGGGGACCACCACCCTCGCCCTCTCCGTCGGCGAATACCCCGACTCGTTCCACGTGTACGACTCGCTCACCATCCGGGGAGCCTGCCCCGAAGGGACCATCCTCAGTGGGCCCCTCAGCCCGATCATCGTTACCAACGTTCCACGCATCATCGTCGAGGATGTGACCTTCGTCTCCGACCGGTCAGCTCAACTGACGTTTCAGCGCGTCTCCATCGAACTGCGACGGGTCGCGTTCGAGGGCGTGGTCGCGTCCTTCTACGGCCCCGAATTGCTCATGGAAGACGTGGTCATGCGGGCCCGAGAGGTCAACGATGGTTTCGCCCTCACCGCCATCAGTGAGGCGATTACCATGGAGCGAATTCTCATCGAGGACTGCGGCGCGGGCGGCATCTTCATCGTGGGCGACGGAACCCGTGCCCTGACCGACATTTACGTGCGCCGGGTCGACGGGGCCGGCCTGAGCTTGTTCGATAGTGCGACCCTCGAGCGGGTTGCCATCGATGGAGCTGCCGACATCGGCCTGGCCGCCTTCGGGAACGGCCAGATGACCGACGTCCTCGTGCGCGGGGTCACTCCGCTAGCGGGGGCCTCGGGGGGCTTTGTCCTTCAGGGAGACTGGAACATCGAAGGTGCGCACATCAGCCGCGCGGGGAGCGCCGCCCTCGCTCTGGGCGGTGGTGACGTAGCCCTTCGCGACGCGATCATCGAAGGCACGCCAGCCTCCGACGGCACACGGGGCCGCGGCATCGTGGTCACCGACGGGGGGGGACTCGACGCCGAGCGCCTGCTCATCCATGGCGTGCGCGACCTCGGAGTGCTCGCCGACCGGAGCACGTCCCTCGCCCTAGTCGACACCACGATTCAGAGGGTCGACGAGAGCCTCACCGGGGGCTTCGGCCGTTGTGTGCATGTTCAACTCGGCGCTCAAGCCACCCTCGACCGCGTGCTCCTCGAGGACTGCACCGAGGCTGGTGTGATGACCAGCCCCGGCAGTCTGGCGACCCTCCGCGACGTGCATCTGCGCGGCATTCGGCCGACCGGATGCCCCGGAACGGACCCCGATTGCACCGGCGCCGCGGGCATCGGCCTCCTGGCCCTCGAGAACGCCGCGATCGACGGGGAACGCATCATCATCGAGGGGGCCGCCCTCGCGGCCGTGATCATCGTCGAAGACAGCGCCATGGACCTCCGAGACGGAACAGTCCGCGGCAACCCCATCGGCATCAACATCCAGGCCCCCGGCTACGACCTGAGCCGTGTCATGAACCGCATGGTGTTCACCGACAACGGATTGAACCTCGACGCGACCGCCCTCCCCCTGCCCGACGCCACCGCCACGATCGACAGCGCATCACCGTGAGGCGCGTATCGTCGCCGCCGGGTAACCGACAGGAAGCGTTGGGACTCGGCGCCCTTCTGATGCTCCTCGCGGCCTGCGGAGGCGACGACGCTGCACCAATGCCCGATAGCGGCCCGGACGGGATGGCTGACAGCGGAGCCCCCGATGCGGCCGTACGAGCGAGCCCCGTCGCCGCACCGTCATTACCGATGTGGGCCTGCCCCGCCGGATGGGGAGGCAAGTGAGCGCCGACGACATCGCGCCGGGCCTCGAGCGCTGCGAGCCATGGCCCGAAGTCGAAACCGTCTGCGCGCAACACGAGATGCGCCTTCCCGGAGAGCCCGCCTGCCGTCCCGTGGGTGCGGCCTGCCCCGCAGACGGCTGGCCGGCGGACCTTCCCGCCACTGGCGTCGTATACGTTCGGCCCGGCGCAACAGCTCCCGCCGACGGAAGCCGCACCGCCCCCCACCCCGAGGTCGCGGCGGCCCTCGCCGCACTGCCACCAGACACCACGACCCTCGCCCTCGCCGTCGGCGAGTATCCAGTCCTGATCGGGGTGACCACGTCGCTCACCATCCGCGGCGCTTGCCCCGAGCAAACCATCCTGCGCGGCGACTTCATCCCTCTTTACACCGAGGGAGCGGAGGTGATTCGAATCGAAGACGTAACGTTCCGAAGCAGCACGATGGGTCGACTGACGCTGCGCGACGTGACGGCCGAACTCTACCGAGTGGTTTTCGACAACGTAGGCTTGGACTTCGATGGACCAGCTCTCGTCGCCGAAGATATCGTCATGCGCAGCCGAGGCCCCGAACGAGGGAGCGCGTTGTCGCTCTTCGGCGTCGGAGACGCTTCGCTTCGGCGCATACTCATCGAGGACTACGACGGGGACGGCGTCGTCCTCGGAGGAGTCGGGATTCGGAGCCTGACCGACGTCTATCTCCGGCGGATCGACGGCGTCGGAGTGAGCGGCCAGGGCGACATAGCTCTGGAGAGGGTCGTCATCGATGACGCGGTCGACAACGGAATCGTAACCCTCGGCGGCGGAAGAATGACGGACGTCGTCGTCCGCGGTGTGGCGCCCCGTCACGTGTCATCGGCGGGAATGGTCCTGGGGGGCGATTGGGTCCTCGAAGGAGTACACGTCGCCCGCGCGGCCTCGGCCGCAATCATCTTCGGAGACGGGGAGGTCGTGGTACGCGACGCCATCCTCGAAGGCACGCCCGTCGCGGACGGCTCCTTGGGCAGGGCCATCGTCCTCGGCCCCGGGGCCGCCCTCGTCGCGAACCGGATCGTGATCGCAGACGCCCGAGACCTCGGCATTTTGGTGAGTCGCGACACCACGGCCACGGTTACCGACGGGTCGATTCTTCGAATCGGCGAGTCCCTCCGGGGCGGCTTTGGCCGATGCGTGCACGGGCAGCTCGGAGCGGAGCTCTCACTGACCCGGGTGCTCCTCGAGGATTGCACCGAAGCCGGCGTCACGACCTACGGAGGTTCGGTGGGGACGCTGCGCGATGTCCGGGTGAGCCGAGTGCGTCCTACCGGCTGCAATCCCGTCGATGAGGCATGCATCGGCGCGGCAGGCATCGGCCTCCTCGCCCTCGGCGGCGGAGCCCTCGACGCCGAGCGCTTCGTCATCGAAGAGGCCGCCCTCGCCGGGGTGATCGTGGTCGAAGGGGGCGACATCGACCTCCGTGATGGGACCATCCGCGCAAACCCAATCGGCGTGAACGTGCAAGACCCGACCTACGACATCGGACGCGTCATGGACCGGATGGTCTTCACGGACAACGGCACGAACCTCGACTCGAGCGCTCTGCCCCTCCCCGGTGCGACCGCCATGGAGATCGGCGGCGGCCCGTGACCCAACCCGTCGGCCATCCGCGAGGCGTCATGGGCTTCGGGGTTCTACTGATGCTCATCGCGGGGTGCGGCGGCGACGATTCGACGGTTCTCGTCGACAGTGGAACGGACGCCCAGGACGCGGCCCGGGACGCGGCCGTCGATTCCGCGCTCGCCGTCAGCCCCGTCGCTGCACCTTCGCTCCCCGCCTGGGATTGTCCGGCCACCTGGCGACGCGTGAGCGCCGAGGACATCGCCCCGGACCTGGTGCGCTGCGAACCGTGGCCCGAGGTCGAGACCCCCTGCGCCCCCCACGAGGTCCGCATGCCGGGCGACGCGGCCTGCCATTCCGTGGGCACGCCTTGCCCCGCGGATGGCTGGCCGGCGGGTCTCCCCGAGGCGGGGGTCGTCTACGTGCGCCCCGGCGCAACGGCTACCCCGGACGGTACCCGAGCGGCGCCCTACGCCGACACCACGGCGGCCCTGGCCGCCCTCTCCCCCGACACGACCACCCTCGCCCTATCCGTCGGCGAGTACCCGGCGCGCATCGTGCTCGCCTCGCCTCTCACCATCCGCGGAGCTTGCCCGGAGGGCACGGTCCTGACCGGCCCGGTTCGGCCGCTCCTCGTCGAGGATGCGGGGCGTATCCGCATCGAAAACCTGATGGTGCGAGGTGCCTCGTTGGGCGCCCTGGTGATTCGAGACTCGTCGGCGGAGATCCGCCAGGTGGCCTTCGACAACGTGACCACCATCGGCGTACGGTCCGATTTCATCATCGAAGATGTCGTCGCCCGCGGAAGAGGCGAGAGCACGATCAACGCCTTCATCAACATCTCGGACACCCTCGAGACGAGCATTGCTCGCGTATTCATCGAGAACGCTGCCGGCGATGGGATCTTTCTCGGCGGTGACGGGGCGCTCTCTTTGGCGGACGTGTACGTACGGGGCGCCCTCGGGGCGGGGATGATCTTGTGGGGCGATGTCACCCTCGAACGGGTCGCGGTCGACGACGTCACGGAGCTGGGCGTCCTCGGTTTCACCGGGGGCCAGATGACCGACGTCGTCGTGCGCGACGTGGAACCGTACATGGGAGACTCGGGGGGGGTCGCCCTCGTCGGCGATTGGGTCATCGATGGGCTGCACGTTTCCCGAACCGGCAGCGTGGGCATCGTCGCCACCGAGGGGTCATTGGAGCTGAATGACGCCATCGTCGGGGGCCCCGCCGCCGGAGATACCAGCCTCGGGCGAGGCATCGAGGTAGGCGCCGGTGGCTCGTTTGCCGGAACCCGAATCTTGGTGACCGACGTCCGTGACCTCGGCCTCCTCGCCGACCACACCGGGCCTGTCTCATTGACCGACGTGACATTTCGACGAATCGACGAAAACCTCCTTGGAGGCTTCGGGCGGTGCGTGCACGGGCAATTCGATGCGCGCATCACCATCGAACGTGGTGTCTTCGAAGACTGCACGGAGGCAGCAGTGACCACCGCCGCCGATGCAACGGCGACCCTCCGTGACGTTCACGTGCGCAACATTCGACCGACGGGATGCGGCGACATGGACGGGGGTTGCGTGGGGTCCGCGGGGATCGGTCTCCTCGCGGTCGCCGGCGGGGCCATCGATGCCGAGCGCTTCATCATCGAGGGGGCCGCCCTCGCGGGGGTGATCATCGTCGCCGAGGGCGACATGGATCTCCGGGACGGTACGATTCGCGATAGCCCCATCGGATTGAACCTCCAAGACCCGGCCTACGATCTCAGCCGCGCCACGGACCGTGTGATCTTCAGCGACAACAGCCTAAACCTCGACTCGAGCGCCCTTCCCCTCCCCGCCGCGACCCCCTGAGCCAGCGGAACCAGCCCCTGATCCGATGCCGATGAGCTATCATCTGTGCACGATGCCGTTCCTCTCGTTTCTCTTCAGCGTCATCGTCATCGGGGCTTGTGGCGGAGACGACGTGGACGCGCCCGTCGACGGCGGACCCGACGGGATGGCCGATAGCGGAGCTGATGGCCGGGACACGTCCGTGCCCCTCGTGACCCCCATTGCGCCGCCCCTCCTCCCGGCCCCGAGTTGCCCCGACGGGTGGCGGCGGGTGAACGCCGAGCACATCGGGCCGGGTGTCTATCACTGTGACCCGTGGCCCGAAGTGGAGACCCCGTGCAGCACCCACGAAGTCCGCCTGCCGGGCGAGGCGGCCTGCCGGCCCGTCGGTGCCACGTGCCCCGCAGACGGTTGGCCAGCGGACCTCCCCGCCGCCGGCGTCGTCTACGTTCGCCCGGGAGCGACGTCTCCCCCGGACGGCACCCGAGACGCGCCCTACCCCGACACGACGATGGCCCTCGGTGCGCTGCCGCCAGGGACGACGACCCTCGCCTTGGCCGCCGGCGACTACATGGAGACGCTGCGTATCGGCAGCTCGATCACGGTCCGCGGGGCCTGCCCCGAAAGAACCATTCTCCGAGGTCCCACGACACCCTTCGTCGTCGAGGGCGGGGACTATCTCGGAGTCGAGGACGTTTCCTTCGTCTCCGAAGGCAGCAACTACATCGCAGTTCACGACATCGCCCTGACGATGAAACGCATCGCCCTCGACGGGGTGTGGATGGAACTCTCGGGCCCCTCGATCGTCCTCGAAGATATCGTCACGCGTCACATCAACGACCGTGTCGGGGTTGCTTTCGCCATCGCGGGAGCCGGCAGTCGCAATCTGCGCCGCGTCGTGATCGAGGATTGCAGCGGGGGGGGCATCTCGATTACCGGGACAGGCTCGCGTCATCTCACGGACGTCTACATTCGTCGGGTAGGCGGGACCGCAGTCTACTCGCCGAGCAACCTGGCCCTCGAGCGCGTCGGCATCGACGGCTTTGTGGACATCGGAATCGTCGGCGTCGGAGGTGGCCAGATGTCGGACGTCGTCATCCGCAACCTCTCCAGAGAGGGAGTCGTCTCCGGAGGTTTCGCCCTCGCGGGCGACTGGGACATCAGAGGAGCACATCTCGCGCGGGCGGGAGATGCGGCAATCGTCTTGGGAGGGGGATCCGTCGTCCTGCGAGATACCCTCATCGAGGGCATGCCGGCGGGGAGCGCAAGCCTAGGGCGCGGCCTCGTCGTGACCGATGATGGCCTGCTGACCGCGGAGAGGTTGCTCATCCACGACGTGCGTGATCTCGGTGTGCTCACGGGGCGTCGATCCTCGTCCAACCTCTCAGACATCACGGTCCTCGGGGTCCAGGAGTCCATCGAAGGGGGATTCGGCCGATGCGTACACGGGCAGTTCGGCGCCGAGGTCATCCTCGAACGCGCCCGCCTCGAGGACTGCACCGAAGCCGCGGTCACCACCTCCGGAGGCGCCACAGCCACTCTCCGGGACGTACAGGTCAGCCGCGTACACCCCACGCGATGTATCGATAGCGGGGGCGGATGCACCGAGGCCGCCGGCATCGGCCTCCTCGCGCTCTCCCTCGGGTCAATCGACGCAGAACGCTTCATCATCGAGGATGCCGCCCTGACCGGCGTGATCATCGTCGAAGAGGGCGACCTCGACCTCCGGGACGGCATCATCCGCGGCGGCCCCATCGGCATCAACGTCCAGGACCCGAACTACGACCTCAGCCGGGTCATGGACCGGGTCCTCTTCGTGGACAACGGCGCGAACCTCGACTCGAGCGCCCTTCCCCTCCCCGCCGCGACCCCCGGGACCAGCCCCTGACTCAGTCGCCGGCGGCGCTCAAGAACGACAGACAGTCTCGCTACGCGTGGCGGGCCGACGACGTGTGGACCATCGCCTGAAACGCGTGTCCCTTGCCGCGGTAGTAGCTGACCCGGTGCTTCACCTTCCGAGCCACGAGGGCCTTCTCGAGGCGCCGGGTATCGTCGAGGATCGGGTCGTCATCACCGCACGACGCGTAGAACGGAGGCAGAGGCCGAGCGGGTTCCGCGTCGGTCTCGAGGAAACGCAAAGGGTCGGCGAAGCTGCGGTCGTCGAGGGACGATGACGCGGCGTCACCGAGATAGGTCGAACAGACCTGGTAGACGCGGTCACGGACCCAGAGGGGCAGGTCTTCGTTCTCCAGATAGCGGCTGGCGTTCGAGACCTCGAGCATGCCGCAGAGCGGCACCGCGGCCTCGGGCACCCGCTCGCGCCCGAAAAGACGTCGAGCGAAGAGCTCGGGGCGCTCGAAGGTGCAGGCGATGGTGAGGGCCGTCGCGAGATTGCCCCCGGCGCTCTCGCCGGCGACGATGACGCGGCTCGGGTCGCCGCCGTAGGCCTCGATGTTGTCCCAGACCCACTCGAGGCAGAGCGCCGCGTCTTCGACGGCGCTGGGAAATGGATGTCGGGGGGCGAGGCGGTAGTTTGCGTTCACCACCAGATAGCCCGCCCGGGCAAAGCCGATGCCCATCATCCAGTGGGTGTCTTTGGACAAGATCCGGAAGCCGCCGCCGTGCAGGTAGAGCACCACCGGCAAGGGCCGCTCGCCAAAGTGGGGCCGGTAGATGTCGAGGGCGTGGGCCACTCCCCCCGGGCCATAGCTGAGGTCGCGCAAGACCTCGACGCCGTGGCGTTCCGGGGCCGCCGCCGGGTGCAACTTCATCGAGCCGCTCAGGGTTCGGAGAGCGAGGTTGATCGTTCGGCCGACGGCACGCTGACGCAATTCGACGAGAGATGCTCGAGGGTCGAACACCATCTCAGCCTTCAACGGGCACGCAGGCGGTGCGCGTCGCCTGGGACGCGCCAGAGTCGCCGATGTAGCGGGGCGCGGCCTCGGGCGCCGTGCCGGGAACGGTGGCACAGGAGGCGGTCACCTCATTGGCGACGGGCGTGCATACGCCGCCCTCGGACGCCGTATCGGCGACACAGAAGGTCGGTGCTCGGCCCACGCGGTCGGTGCAGGTCCCTGCACAGCGCTCGGTGCAGAAGCCCGCCGGATGGCAGTAGCTTCCGGAAGCTTCGGCGTAGCCGCCGCACTCGTCATCGGCCTCACAGGGATCGCCGACGAACCCCGTCGGCGCGGGTCCGACGCTCGGCCCGTACTCGATGGCCTGGTCGGGCCCGTAGAGCGCGGCGTCGGATCCGAAAACAACCGGCTCCCCCGCAGCGTCGAGCTCGACCTCTTGCTGGATGGAGATGTGCGTCCCTGGATGGGACTTCAGCAGCCAGTAAAACTCGACGATGTCTGCGGGGTGCATGCGCACGCAGCCGCCTGAGACGTAGCCCACCCGGAGCGTATTGGTGACCTTGCCGTGGAAGCCGTAGGTGTAGTTGCCATCCCGATTGCGCTTGCTGATGCGCAGGAAGGGCAGGCCCTCGTAGTAGGCCGGCGACCAGCGGGCATCGATGTTCCACCAGGAGGCTCCGCCCGCGGCGCTGGACGTGAAGTGACCGATGGGGGTGTAGCTCCGTCCGTTCGAGCCGAGGCGGCCGAGGCCCACCTCGTATACGCGGCTGAACCCGGTCGCCCGGTCGAAGAGATGGGTCGTCAGGCCGTCGATGGAGACCCGGACTTCAGGGTTCACCAACTCCGGGAGGTCCCGGGGCCGGGTGTAGCCGTAGTCGGCCTTACCACCCGTCACATCGAACTCCGCGTCGTCGAAGGGCGCTCCGCCTTCGAGGCCCGCCTCCGGGTCATCGCCCTCGAAGGCCGGGGCGGTTGGGGCCGCGCAGGCGTTCAGGGTCACCAGGAGCGCGATGAGGAGGAGCGTGAAGTGTTGACGTCGCATGGGGATGCCCCCTGCCAGTACAAGAAACGGGCCGGGTGCCACCCCATGTAATCATGTGCTTTTCGCCGGTTCTCAGGGGGCTCGCCTCGACTCCAGAGCCGGCGCCTCGGCCAGCCACTCGGCGGTCTCGTCCCCGTGGGCCAGCCGATCATAGGCATGCCCCATCGCCACGCCGGATGCCCCAGCGAGGAAGCAGACGAACATCGCCGCCGCGGCGAAGAGCGCCATGCCGGCCGGAGCACGGCGACGCGAGGCGCCGCGGGGGTGCGGGCGCCGGGGATCGGGAGCCGGGGTCGAATGCCCCACACCACCCAGAATCTTGGTCGTGGGGGATCCGTCGTCCTGGTGCGGCCCCCCGGGAACGATGACGTGGAAGGTGTAGGCCGCGGCACCCCGGCGGCTCGACCGGCCGGAGACCGCCGTGAGCTCGTCTTCTGGGGCTTGGTCCCGGTCGGGCAATGAGGCCGCGAAGGCCGCCACGTGGGCCGGGCCAATCTCGCGTGAGGCGGGGCACGCCTCGACCAGAGCCCGGCCAAAAGCCTCGGCGCTCTCGTACCGGTCCTCAGGTTTCGCCTCGAGGGCACGCCGAAGGACCATCTCGAGGGGCGCCCGGACGCGCTTGTTCCATGGCGCGATGGGCCGAAAGCGGGGCTGCCTCACCTGCTGGATGAGCTCCATCCCATGCGTCGCGCGGAAGTAAGGAGTGAGGGTCAACATCTCCCAAAGGAGGATCGCCGCCGCGTAGACGTCGGCCCGGCGGTCGACACCCTCGCCGCCACAATGCTCCGGCGCCATGTAGCGGAGCTTGCCCTTCACGTTGCCGTGCTCAGTCCGGTGAATCCGCCCCCGGGCCTTCGCGATCCCGAAATCGATGACCACGACGCGGCCATCGTGGCCGACGAGCACGTTCTGGGGGCTGACGTCGCGGTGCACGACCTCGAGGCCGCGCCCATCGACTCCTACGAGCTCGTGGGCCGCGTGCAGTCCCTCGAGGACCTTGCAGATGATGCGCACGGCGACCGTAACGGGAATTTGGCTCTGGTGCCGCTCGGCGCTCTCCATGAGAGCACCGAGGTTCGTGCCGTCCACGTACTCCATCGCGATGTAGTGACGGCCGTCGGCCGTCCCGAGGTCCTCGACCGCGACCACGTTTGCATGATCGATCCGGCCGACGACGCGCCCCTCGTCGAGGAACATGTCGACGAAGCGCTGCTGCTTCTCGAGGTGCGGGTGGATGACCTTGAGCGCCACCTTGTGGGCGTGTCCCTCCTCAGCCTCCGCGACGAAGAGCTCGGCCATTCCGCCCGAACCGAGAGGCCTCGTGACCCGGTACTTCCCGATGCGCTCTCCGATTCGCTTTGCTGCGGACACGACCAACCCTCCTGCCCCATCACAACGCAAGCGTCGTACCAAGGCGCGATTGGCGGTATTTCCCTGTGATTCCCCGGCGTCGAACCCGGAGTCGTCACATCAGAACGCGGATCGTTCCGGCGAGGACCGGAGGGGCGGCCTAGTGGCCCCGCTCGCGGTCGATCCCCGGATGGGTCGGGTCCCCGGGCTCGTGGCGCGGGTTGGCGGTCTCGTGAGAGCCGTCGCGGCCGGGCAGGCTCATCAACGTCTCCTTGTCGTAGAGAAAGTGATCCCGGCTCGTCGAGGGCGGCATGTGCAAACCGGTGTCCATGCGAATCGCGTCGCAGGGGCACGCCTCGACGCAGAAGCCGCAGAAGATGCAGCGAAGCTCGTCGATGACGAAGGCCTTCGGGAAGCGCTCGTAGCCATACTTGGGGTCGTCGGGCTCGTACTCACCCGGCTCGATGTGAATGCACTGGGCCGGGCAAGCGGTCGAGCAGCAGAGGCACGCGACGCACCGGGGCGACCCGTCGATGCGGTGCGTCAGGCGATGAATGCCTCGGAACCGCTCGGGATAGACACGCTGCTCTTCGGGGTAACAGACCGTGTCGATCTCGTTGTCCTCGGTGAACGTGTTCTTGAAGAAGCGGCGGATGGTGACCCCGAGACCTCTGGCGATCTCGGGCACGTACGCCTGTTCGGCGATGGTGGCGGTCGGACGTTTGACGAGCTTGCCCATCTCTTTACCCACCCATGATCAGGATGCCGATGCCGGTCACCATGATGCTCAACAGAGACACCGGAAGAAGAACCTTCCAGCACAAGTTCATGATTTGGTCGTAGCGGAAACGCGGCAGGGTCCAGCGAACCATCAGCTGGAACCAGATGAAGAGCGCAATCTTCACGACGAAGGAGAGCATCTGAATGGCGATGACCCCCCAGTGCGGGACCTCCGCGATGTAGCCCATGAACTCGAAGCCGCTCCGGGTCAGGAAGGGAACGTCGTAGCCGCCGAAGAAGATCGTCGTGGCGAGGGCCGAGAGCACGATGACCTCGATGAACTCGCCCATGAAGAACATGCCGAACTTCATGCCCGAGTACTCGGTGAAGTAGCCCGCGACGAGCTCCGACTCGGCCTCGGGGAGGTCGAAGGGGATGCGCTTGGCCTCGGCGAGGGAGGCGGTGAGGAAGAGCACGAAGGCCAGGGGATTGATGAAGATCCCCCACCAGTTCCCCATCTGCCAATGAACCATGTCCTCGAGGAGGAGCGAGTTGTAGACCATGAACATCGGTACGATGGTCAGGCCGAGGGTGACCTCGTAGCTCACCATCTGCCCGGCGGCGCGCAGGCCTCCGAGGAGGGCGTACTTGTTGTCCGATGCGTAGCCCGCGATGGCCGCTCCGACGACGCCGGTGCCGGCGACGGCGAAGATGAAGAGGATGCCGACGTTGACCGTGGCGACCTGCATCGGGATGAAGTCCCCGGCGATGGCGCCGCTCGCGGGAATGACGTCGCCCAGAGCGTCGAGATAGAGAATGTCCGCAAAGGGGATGACCGTGAAGGTCGCGATCGCCGTGAGCACCGTCAGCATGGGAGCGATGGCGTGGAGGAGCTTGTCGCCGTTCTCGGGGACGAAGTCTTCCTTCCACATGAACTTCATGGCGTCGGCGATGGGGTGGACCAGCCCGAAGAGAGTGATGTGTCCGTCGAAGACACGGCTGCCGTAGCTGAGGGCGCGGCTCAGTCCGAGGTTGAGGGGGACGAAGAGAACCGCGAGCCAGAGCACGCCGTTCCAGCTGAGCAGGGGGTCGAGCTCGGTACCGCCGATGCCGCCTTCGAGGAGAAACTCCCCCGTTTCGTGGGCGACGAATCCCGCTTCGATGGCCAGCCACAGGGCGACGAGGCCGGAGACCGCCGCCAGGAGCAGGTGCATGCCAGAGCCCGCGCCGAGGGCACCGCGGATCGCCGGGACGAAGCTCTGAGGCACGGGGATGTCGGCGCGCGTGGGACCGATGCGGTCCTGGATCATGGCGCTTTGACGCCGCTCCGCCCAGATGAGGATCGGGGCGAAGGAGAAGATGATGGCCAGTACGAAGCCTATCTTCAGCAGCGTCGAGACGATGAGGATGAGCATATCCATCAGGCCTGGGCCTCCGCTGTCGCGCTGTCACGGGGAGCGCTCAGCGCCGCCCGGACTTCTTTGATACCACTGAGTTTCATGGGCTTGCCCATCTCTTCGGCGATGGCGACGAGGGTCTGCCAGGTCGGCACGATGCGCCCCGGTGCCGCGATGGCGCGCTTGAAGGTCTGAGACAGACCGTCGACGTTGACGAAGGTGCCGTGCTGCTCCGCCCAACTGGCGACCGGCACGACGACCTGGGCGACCGCGTCGAAGGGGCCGCGGTTGGCCGAGAGGCTCACGGAGGCGTGAATCTTGGTCAGCGGGGCAAAGTCACTGGCACCCTTATCCCCGGCGGAGCCGAGGACGAGAACACCGT
>Ga0164313_10002981_pt1 | contig 15084 bp, 9 predicted proteins | sample GuaBasSedimGuay4_FD_113735 | JGI IMG/M metagenome (GOLD analysis project Ga0164313, IMG submission 113735) | Subseafloor sediment microbial communities from Guaymas Basin, Gulf of California, Mexico - Guay4, Core 4569-4, 0-3 cm | ecosystem: Environmental > Aquatic > Marine > Hydrothermal vents >... | reverse complement strand
GCGGCATTCAAGGTCCGTTCGGTTCCCTCGACATTGATCTGCCAGGTCTGTTCGCGTGTGCCCCACGACTCGACGTAGGCCGCGCAATGGACGACGGCATCGCAATCGGGAATGTCGCCTGGCTCGAGGGTGGCGAGGTCACAGCGAATGGGCGTTGCCCCCAGTTCCTTTACGCGGAGATCGCTCTTGTCCGAACGTGACATGGCGAGGACTTCGTGGTCGGCGGTCATCGCCTGGGCGATCGCGCCGCCGATGAAGCCGGAGGCGCCCGTAATGAAAATACGCATGATGTCGTCACTCCCGATTTTCGAATTAATTGGAGAGCAGATCCCAGACCGCGCTCTCGCTTGCGGTGATGCTTTCTTCATCGAGCGGTGCGTGGCCGCATTCGGCTTCCTTGGCGAGTCCGACGAAGGCGCCGAAGGCCAGGGCAATCAAGACCTCCGGTGGCACATCGCGAACTGCGCCTTCTTTTTGAGCGAGTCGAACGTAGTCGGCCACGCCTTCGAAAACGTTGCGTGCGACTTCGCGGCTGGCCGGGTCGAGGTAGGGAAGATGGCGATGCATCTCAAGAAACCGAAAGGCTTCGGGTTCCTTGCACGAGAACTCGAAGAGACCGCGCCAAAGACGATGGAAACCTTCGCGAGGCGTCCGCGCCGTCGCCATCGCATCGACCAGGAAGCGCTGCATTTCGAGTTTGCTCGCGCGGTAGACCGCGTTCACCATCGCCTCCTTGCTGGCAAAATGGAGATAGATCGTGCCCGCGGCGATTCCGGCCCGTTGGGCCACGCCGGGCATCGTCGTGGCGTCGTAGGACCGCTCGCTCATCAATTCCCGCGCCGCGTGGAGGATCGCTTCGCGGGTCTGCTCGGGTGAGGCTCGTTTTGTGGGGCGGGCTGGCATGAAATGAATGAATAGTCATTCATTTTAGAGTCGTCAAGAGGGCCCTCTCGATCAGTCTTGGAAGCTGAGGGGGCGCTCAGGGGAGAATGAAGAGGAAATCCCCGCCGTCGTGGCCCGCTATCCGGATGTCGGAGAATTCCAGTTCGGCTTCATGACCTGGTTCCCATCGGCACCGTTCTCCGTCAACGCCTGTGTCTGATCGGGCGAGCCAAAATCGGGCGAACCAAAGAGGACTGGGTAGAGGAGTGCCGTCTGCCCAGACCAATCGGTGCCGTCCGGATTCGCGCCAGGCAAAACGGCTCGACGAGATACGCCAAGGGTCGAAGATCGTTTCACGGTGGTCATTCTTACTCTCGGCTTGCCTGAGTGAGATTGATTCTGAATCTGGCCGGTTTCAAGATAGTAGGCCGTGGTAGGTTCTTCCCCAAGCAATGCACGGGTCCCTTCTGAGTGCCCCGTTCGCCAGATTTTGTTACGAAAGGAATGCTATTTGAGGCCGTACTTCATCCTCAGCGGCCAATTTTCTCCTTGCGCACGAGAAAGGGCCGTTCGATGAGTCGGTAGGTCACTGCCGAGAGTGCGATGCACAATGCGAAAGCAGCCGAGAATACCCCTATTCGAAGGACCACATCGATGTCGACGGGAACGCCGCGCCCGACGAGGGGTCCCAAACCGAAGAACATAATCGGCTCGTGGATCATGTACAGCGAGTACGAGAACAACCCAAGCAATCCCATGACACGATTCGAGATGGCGGCTCGCGCCCGTAATGGAGCGAGAACGACGAACAGGACAGTCGTGGTCCAGAGAAAGCTTTCGGCGATGTGCCAGGCGGGCATGCCGATCATCGTCGGGATGAATCCGTGGTAGGTCATTTTTTGTAGGAGCAGGCTGAGCGCGAATAGATTGGCGAGCAGTAGCAGATCTGCTCCCCCATTTTTGAGCCAGGTCCTTCTCGCCATGGCGGAACGAATACGCTCCCCGTAGTGCAAGACGATCCAGGAAGCGGCGATGCCAAAGAGGAAGGCTGGAGCGCGACCGAGGATGGAAAGATTGAGGCGGAAGCGGGCCGTGTTCGATAGCAGGATCTGATCGGTCGCGACCGCCGCATACGCGATCGCCCAGACGAGCAGGGCCGCGATACCGACCATTCGGCCTCTTCGTGTGCGAAGAGCAATGCCGAGCAGTGGGAGGGCGACATAGAACTGCACTTCCGTCGCGAGGCTCCACCAGACTGCGCTGTACGGGAGGAGGCTCCCGATGGAGCCAGTGAACGAATTCAGAAAGATGAGGGCGCGGAGTCCGTCGACCACAGCACCGGCATGGCTGTAAGAGAATGCGACGGCGGCTACCACTGCGGCGGTGTAGAGCGGCATGATCCGCAGCACCCGGCGTCGGACGAAGTTCTCGAGATCGACCCGGCGCCCATCGCCCCCCTCCCCGAGAAATGGACGAGCAAGCAGAAAGGCGCTCAGTACGAAGAAGAGCGTGACCCCCGTATAACCGGTCGTAATGAAGGCCAGCAGAGGCGACACAGTTGTTCCGATACGCCCGTTCCCCATGACGGCCCCGTCTGCGTGGAAAAGAAGGACCAGCAGGATGGCCCAGCCTCGAAGCGATTCGAGTTCAGGGAAGAACGACGCAGACGCTCGGATTCCAGCGGGGCGAACGATTTGTACGGGTTCTGTCGATTTCGACATAGAGAGAATTTTACCGATCCACGTGTGAGTCGGTCATCGAAGGATTCGAGTCGCTCGCCGCATCGGATCCGACAGTCGACTCTTCATCGAGGGTCGTGATCTGGGCTTCGAGGATGTGTTGATAGGCGAACATCGAAGGCCAGAGCCGGGCCATCAGATGGTACGCGAACTCGAGACTGTGAACGAGCCGGCTTCGCCCAGTGGATTCAAAGACCACTTCGAAGGGCAGGGACGTGACACGTTGGCGGAGCACGGTGAAGCCAGCCTTCTCGATTTCACGCCGAAAGGTCGATCCGGTATAGAGATGAACGTGAGTTTCGTCGAGGACGCCGCGAGGTCCATACTCGAAGCGGCCCGCAAGTAGAGATAGGCGATAAAACCACAGCGCGATATTCGGGGTGGAGATGATCAGCTTGCCGTTGGGTTTCAGATAGCGACGAGCACCGCGCAATAGTTGAGTGCGGTTCTGTAGATGCTCGATCACGTCGGCGCAGACGACAAAATCAAAGACGCGCTCATAGGGAAGCTCGAGGGGCAGGTCGAGGTCGCGCTGATAATAGGCCGCGAGTTCCTTGCTGAGCCTTTCGCCAGGTCCGGCATCGACGCCAGTCACGCGGACCCTCTTTTCGAGAAGTGGGCGCGCCAGCAAACCGTTGGAACAGCCAAGATCGAGGACCGCACTTCCCTCGGTGATCGCGGAGATGATTTGGCTATGAGATCCCGTATTCGACCGTTTCAGCGTGTAATGGATCTCGTGATCGACGAGGTAGCGACCGTCGCGAGTCAGATGGATCTGGTGGAGGCGGTATCCGATGGCCGTCCCGCAGGCGAGGAGTTCGTGTGAGGTGTCACTGGTGTCCGTCTTGCTTGCGTTGTCAGTCCAACCGTCGCCATCCCCGAGAGAGACTTCGTGTATCGGGATGCCCAGAGCCCGCATCTGAATGATGATTTCGGTGTCGAAGAGCGTGTCGTCCGCATCGAGCTGGAAGGGAATACGCGAGAGCGCCTCGCTCGGATAGAGCCGAAAGCTCGTGTGGTAATCGCGCAGTCGCAACCCAAGGATTCGGTTCTGAAGGAAGGTGCTGACGCGACGGAAGAGTCGTCGCGAGGTGGGTATAGGACTCGGGCCGCGAGTCATAGCGAGGACGAAACGCGCAGGGTTCATCAGCGCGAGTTGGATCAATTCCGGGAGCGCCTCCGGTGGATGCGTCGCATCTCCTCGCATGATGATGACCTGTTCGAAGCCCTTTCGGAGAGCGTATTCGAAGGCCGCCTTGCGGATGGCGCCGAATCCAGAATCGCGCGGGGGGCGATGGAATCGCAGCTCGAATCGACTTTCGCTCTGCAACGCAGTGGTCGAAGGCAACGAGTCACTCGACGGACTGTCGAGCATGACCACAACCTCTTCGAACCATTCGCTGAGCTCTGCTGGAATCCTCGATAGTGTCTTCCGAATCGCATCCGTGTCGACACAGTCACAGAGGAAGAGGCCAAAGCGCGGTGTCGCGTCTCCGAGTTCAGCGCGGCGCACATCAAGTTCGTCAACCATCGCGGAAAGAGCCTTTGCATCGCCTACCAACGGACTCTCCTTCGAGGGCCTTCGACGGATTGTGAGAGATCGTCGAATTTCTATCGGACTCCTGGGAGCCGAGAAGAGACAAAACAGGTAGCAGGTCGATTATAGGTGAAGCTTGGCATCAGGGCCGATCGGGATAGGCATCTATGACGAACGGCCGCATCGGTGGCGACCTCCAACGTGCGGTGCGAGGATGTGTGAGTGAATAGAACAGATGTGCTCGCTCGCCTTCCCCAGATGCACGGCGTCAACGTCGCGATTACAGCGGGCGTGGTTCTCGGTCTGGCCGCGGTGTGCTGGGTCCCCCATCTCTCCGATTCGCTCTGGCTCGACGAGACGCTGACCTTCTGGGTCGTCAGGGACGGTCTTGCTGAAACGCTCGAACGGACGCTGAATTTCCAGCCCCAGCCTGCCTACTACGTGTTGATGTGGTTTTGGACTCAAGTCGTCGGGACCAGCGAAATCGCTCTCCGAGTTCCCTCACTTCTTGCCGCGCTTGCGGCCTGTATGGCGATTGCGCGACTGGGTACGTTCTTGACGCGCGACCGCGAAACGGGACTCCTGGCGGCGATCGTTTTCGCGTCGAGTTGGAACGTCTACCGGGAATCCGTGGATGCCCGTTCCTATATGCTGGGTGTGATCGTGCTCCTCTGTTTGGCGCTCAGTCTCATTCGATGGATCGAGGGCGGCCGCTGGCGCGACGCCTGGATCTGCGGATTGCTTGCCGCCGTATTGCCGAGTCTGCATGTCTTTTTCGTCCTGACCTATCCCGCCTTCGCCCTCTATCTGTGGCTGCGCGGGTCGCAGGCGCGATGGAACGTCAAGCAGATCGCGTTGGTTGCGTTGTTGCTCTTGATTGGTGCGCTCCTATTTCTTCCGGTTGGACTCATGCTGGCAGATCATGGAGGCTCATATTCCTTTGTTACCCCCCCCAGTTGGCGCTCCCTGTTCGAAGTTTTCGCCTGGGGCGCACCGGTCGCCGGCCTGCTGGCTGGTCTCGGTCTCTCGGGGATGTTTGCGGGACGATCTGCGACCTCGGTCGAGATCTCCCGCGAGAGCGGCGTTTTGTTGGCGGCCTGGATGTTCGTGCCACTCCTGGTTCTGTTTAGCGTCTCGATGTGGACGGAGATGTCGATCTTTCTCGGGCGTTATCTGATTCCAGCGCTTCCTGCCGTCTGTTTGTTCTACGCGATCGCACTACGTGGAATTGCATGGGGCCCCGCGCGCGTCGCTGCTGTCGTCGTGATGGTTCTCGCTGCCTTCGTTACTCACGAGCGACCCTACGACGATTTCCGCGGTGCAGCGCTGGCCGTCAACGAATTCACGGCCCAGGACGGTTCGACCCCGATTCTTCTTGCGAGCGGCTTGGTCGAGGGAGAGGATGAGGAGTGGCTGCGTGATCCCGAACGGGCCGACTATTTGAATACCCCAGCCAAGTACTACCCTCTCGATGGACAGCTCGTGACGCTTCCGCGCAAGCTTCAGGGCCACCCGATGGCGAGCCAGATCGTCGACCCGATTTTGCGAAGTGCCGACCGGTTCGTGGCGATCGAATGGTTCGGAAACGGCGCACGAGTCATTCCGCCGCTCGTTCAGCGAGCGGAAGCGGCGGGGTATCGAGTCGTTCGCCGCGGTTTTGGAGGGGTTCGCGTCGTACTCTTTCGATACACAGGTGGTCAGCGGTGATCCTGGTTCGGGCGTGCGTTCACGTTTTTCTGAAAGCTTCGCGCGGTGCTTTCAGTCTGAGTCGACCGGAACCATGATTCGATAGAGCGGTGTACCGAGGATGGAACGGTAGTTGCCGGAGACCCAGGCGCTGAGTTTTGGAGCCGTCTGTTCGAGGCCCCGACTTCGGATTCGATCAAAGGGTTGGAGCGGCCAGACGACCACCGCCGGTGGCTCGTTCTGAATTCGTTCTAGAAATCCCTGCTCTTCCTCCGGGCTGCGAAAGGTCCCGGGCATGACGAAATCGTAGTAGCCGGGACTATGCCTCTCCGTGACGACGTAAAAGAGCGGCGCATGGGTCAGCACGAGAATCGTGTCGTCGGGATTGGCATGTTTCTGAATGACCGGAACCAATCGGTCGATGAGCATACCCAGACTCCGGCGTCTGACTTTGATCGTCCGGTCGACGTTCTGGAGTGGCGTTCCGCCCATCATTGCTTGCTGGTCAATGAAACGATCGGAGCCGTTCATGAATATCCAGACTCCGAACACGCACAGACACAGGGCGGCTCGGGCGATTGCGGCGCGCCATACGCCAGGTTCGATCCGAAATATCTTGAACCGTGTTGCCAGGCTTGTGCAATAGGCAAGTAGAATGGCAATGGGTGGGAGCGCGGAATCAAGATGGGGAACGTCGGATCGCCCCAAGCTTCGTGTGAGATAGACGGCGCCAAAAACCACGAGTGCGAGCAGGTCAACCTCTTCGAAGGGGCGTCGCTTCGAGAGGGCCCGCCCCCATCGATAGAGCAGGACCCCTAGGAATCCGAGATAGAAGAGGGGATAGAAACGGAATCCGATCGCAGCGAACGCGAAGCTGAGAGAGGTGCGATTGAGATTCGTGAGAAGGATTGGAGGGATCGGCTTGCTCTGGAGAGCCGTCATTTCGACCGGGCGAACGACCATTTCGATCCAGAACTTTTCGAGCCCGACCGTTCCCTGCATCCATAGAAGAATGGGGACCCAGACGAGCAAGAGCCCCGTGCTATACCAGAGTCCGTCGCGAACCCATCGCCTCCAACTTCGTGATGCCGCGACAATCCCGACGCCGATCGCGACACTGACCGCGAAGGCGGGCGTGAGACGGAAGAACAGAGCGATTCCGGCGAAAATGCCAGCGAGAAAGAGCCAACGCGACTGGCCCCGCGTAAGGCGGACGTGGAAGCAGAGCAGTACGGCGAAGCTCCAGACGAGATAGCGATAACCGAACAGGTGGTGTTCGAAATGTGATCTGGGCGCGGCGACCGCGATGAGCAGCGCCGCCAGCAGTGCGAAGTCCGCCGGCATCAATCTTCGCGCGACGAACAAAGCGGCCAGGCAAGCGGAGACAGTGAAGGCGGCGTAGAAGATTCGAACCAATACGATGCCCGGAGGATCCAGGCTGTAGGCTATCCAGGCGGGGACGAGATGGCCTGGTGGAAACACCCAGAAGACTTCGTCATAGAGGCTCTTGCCGTCGAGCATCTCCATCGCGGCGTGGAGCGGCCAGCCTTCGTCCATGGCGCTCAGCCCCTGATGGATGAAGAGGGACTCGAACCCGATGCTGACTGCCAGTAGAATGAGAATGTGGATCAGGAGTTGGCGGTCGAATCCACTTGCTGATCGGGATTGGCTTTGAGTCTCGATCTCTCTGTACTCCTGCCAGCCCGGATTGTTTCGAGGGGAGTCGGGGAATGGCTTCGGATTGTATCGCTGAATCGCGTTGGTGGTCCCCCATGAGTTTTCGCGTCGCAACGCCAGTTCTGCTCTTTCTTGCAGCGATGGGTGTCCGGCTCTTGTCGTGGCATTCGGTGTTTCAGCAGAGCGGCGTCTATTTCAACGGGAACGACCCCTACTACCATTTGCGTCGAATTCGCTACACGATTGATCACTTCCCGAAAGTTCTCGAGTTCGATCCCCTGATCAATTTTCCAAATGGCGCCCAGGCAATCTGGCCGCCGACCTTCGATTGGCTGATCGCTGCCGCATTTCGGCTTCTGCCGGGAATCGATCAGCCAGAACAGCTGGAGCGCTTCGCAGCCTTGATTCCGCCCATCGTCGGGGCTGGAACTGTTCTGATCGTCTACTCCATGGGGCTACGCTTTTTCTCGCGACCGGTTGCGATCATGGCGGCTTTGTTGATGGCCTTCCTGCCCGCTCACTCGTTCTACTCGCGATTGGGCGCCCTCGATCATCACTTCCTGGTGGCGACCGTCGTCGCCGTGATGTTGATGCTCGCGATGGCCTTGTTTCGAGATGAATCCGCTTCAGAGGAGGGCAGAAGAAGGCTTGGGCTGAGTGTGGGATTGGGGCTGTCGTTCGGCGCAGCGGTCTTGATCTGGCCCGGATCACTCCTGCAGGTGGGGGTGCTTCAAGTTGCGATGGTGGTGCGTCTCGTGGCCTCCACCCAGGCGGAAGCGGCCCGGGTCTGGGCTCTGCGGTTCGCGGTCGTCCATGGAGTCGCTTGTGTGATGGTCTATCCCCTGAGCGCGGGAAATGAGTGGGCGCTCTGGGGCACAATGAGCCCGGTTGTATTGACCAATTTCCAGCCGCTCTATTTCTTCGTGGCCATGGTGTGTTTCGGTGCCCTCGGTTTGATGTGGCAAATTCCGTGGGGGGCACGTACCCGACTAACACGTATGGCGACAGCGGCTGTGGTCGGTTTGGTAGTTCTGGTCAGCCTGTTGTTGGCGATTCCCGAGCTGAGCGCCGCAATCACGGATGCCTTCTCCTGGTTCGCGAAGGACGAGGAGTTCCAGTCGGTCGTCAACGAATCCGGTCCTCTCTTTGGCGGTTCCGCCGTTTCGGCTCGTGCGCTCGCGTTTTTTGGCTGGTTTGTCTACGCCGTGCCGGTTTCGGTCGTTTATCTCGGATGGCGATATCGGGGCCGTCAAGAAGTTCTGTTGTTGGTCGGGTGGGGCCTGGCGCTTTTTCTCGCGACGTTGGTGCAATGGCGATTCATGAATTCCTTTTCGATCGCCTATTGCCTTCTCATTGGAATCACGCTCGAGTCGATCTATCACGCAATGCGGCCTCGACTCACCGGTCGATTCCAGATCCAGGGAGCCGTCGCAGTAGCGCTCGTGTTCGTGTTGATGGCCTTCACGCCTTCCGTGAAGTCTTATGGACTCCATTTCGAGAACGTGCGTCGAAGCTTGCGGGGAGAGACGACGACTCCGCGAGGCACATTGCTCCGCACTCGTTTCATCGCGGAGGCCGCGCGATTTCTGCGTGAGAACTCGCCCCCGCCGGAGCTGGCCCAGTACTCCGTTCTGGGACCCTGGGGCGATGGTCATATCCTGAAGTACGTCGCGGAGCGTGCGATCGTGCAGGACAATTTCGGTGACGATGTCGCCCCAGAAAACTTCGCACGGGCCGAAGAGTATTTCGCCGCCCGCGATGAAACAGTGGGGTTGGACTTCTTGGCTCCGATGGCGACGCGCTATGTGCTCGTGCGTTCGACGGGATCGGGGCATTCCCACGGATATGACCCTGATAGTCTGTATCGTCGGTTGTACCGTCTGAAGGGAAGCCGGGGACGATCTCTGGGGCCCCGAGGGCGCCCGATACCTGTCGTTGCTGCGCTCGGCCGACACCGATTGATCTATCAGTCCACTCCGCTTCGCAAGAGTGACCCGAATCCGTTTTGCATGTTATTCGAGATCGTCGATGGAGCGACCCTGGTGGGTCATGCGGATCCGGGTGCCAGCGTACGGGTGAGCCTGATGATCAGCCCGCGACGGGGCAAGCGATTTACCTACTCGGCGAAGGCCGTGGCCGATGCGGCCGGGGAATACAGGATCCGGCTGCCGTATTCGAACGAGCCGTTCAGTCCGGACGTCCAGGCAGGAGATCACTATACGGTCCGAGTGGGGAAGGAGTCGGCCGCGGTGATCGTCTCGGAATCGGATGTGTTGAACGGGCTCGAGGTGGCCGGGCCGCCCTTTGCTCAATGACCGCTCGCCGCAGTGGGGCGGAGTGGAAAACCCATCAGGCTAGGCCATCCTGACTTGCTGTGGATCACGAGACCGGTGCGCAGGGCAGGGCGCGAAGAGCGAGATGCCTTTCGTGTGCGCCCCGGCACTTCGCGTTTGGACCCGGTCGCGGTAACCTCTCACGATGGCAGCAAAAAAGAAATCGACGAGTTCGAGTAAACCGAAGAAAAAGGCCGCGGCCAAAAAAAAGGCCGCTCCGAAGAAGAAGGCTACTGCGCCCAAGAAGGCTTCGGCGAAGAAGTCCGCCGCGAAGAAAGCGGTGCCCAAGAAGAAGGCAGCCCCGAAGAAGAAAGCCGCTCCGAAGAAGAAGGCCGCAGCCAAGAGCAAGCCGGCCGTCGAAGCGAAGAAGTCGCCTCCTGTCGCGAGCAAGCCCGCCGCGCCGAAGAAGGCCGATCGACCCAAGGGCTCGGCATCCTCGATGGATGTCACACTGGGGCATATCTTCTCGGTGAGGCCCAGGGTGAATACCGGCTTCCGAAATCACGACCTCCTCGAGGCCAAACGTGCACTCGTCGACGAGATCTTCTCGGATCTTAGAGAGGCCGCGCGTGCGGTCGCCGAAGAAGCACTTTCGATTACGCGTGGAGATGCTTCTCGTCCCGAGAAGCACAGGCGGCGTTAGGCGGTCACACTCGTTTCTCGAGCTCTCCTCCGGCGCTCCGCATGGTCGAGATAGGCCGCGATTGTCGCTCGCACGTCGAGCTCGAGATCGAAGACAAGAGGGCGCGGAGGAAAACCGATTCGGTAGCGCCGACCATCCGCCGTTCGTTCCAGCTCTCGTCAGACGTTGCTGGATTCAGATTCCGCGAGTCAGATGCGGCCGGCAGCGCGGCTTGTCGCGAGCGCAATGAGGCCCAGGCAAAGAAAAATCGCACTCGAGGGTTCGGGCACCGAAATCAAACGCAGCTGGCCACGCAGTTCGCCGCCGAAGAACACGCTGTTGTCTGTATGGAGCAAAATGTAGGACTCGTCGGCCAGCATGGCGGCGAGCGCGTCCTCGGGTGGGATTCCGATTGGAACACCGCCGTCACCATGACCGCCACTGTGTTCTGCGAAGAGGTGCAGCCCAGGGGATTCCCAGACCTGTGTGCGACGATCGGTGATCGAGGGCATCGACAGAAGTGCACTCTCATCGCGAATGATGTCCACGAGATGTGTGCGCGAGGATTGCCCGGCGAGCGCGGGACCGTGGATGTGGAGCGCAGTCAGGTCTGCTTCCAGATTCGCCCAGGAAACGATGACACGTAGATGATCTGTGAGCGTGTCGTAGTAGAGCCACGCCTGTCCCGAAGAAGCGCTTCCGCTTCCTTCGGGTGTCACCTGTTCCGGGCTCAAATCGAATTGCCACTGATAGGTCAGTGCATGACCATCGCTCGCGACGACCATCGCGATGAGTAGGCCGAGAAATAATGAGATGGGTCGTTTCATTTGTCAGGGTTCCCGTCGGTCGGTGGCGTTAGAGATGTGGCTTTGTGTTGTGATATCCAGCGCTAGATCCGGCGTCGTTCGTCGATCAAGCCGAAAAAGCCGAGGCCGACGATCAACACAACCAAGAGTATGCGACCCCATGGCATGAGGGTGGGTACCTGGGGCGCGCCACAAGCGGGGATCGGGTCGTTCAAGCAGCCTTGCAAAGCGTCACAGGCGTCCGCGGTACACGGATCGGAATCGTCGCAGGCCAGATCGTCGGGCACATGCGAGATCGGGTCAGGCCCTTCCTGACAAGAGTCGATCGTGCAGACAATGGCATCATCGACACTCGGAGGCGTGCCTGGCAGACATCCCGTCCCGGAATCGCAAGACTCGACTCCGTCGCAGAAGGCACCGTTGTCACAGACCAGCGGGGCACCGGCGAGGCACGCTCCCGATCCGTCACAGGCATCGATGGCCGTGCAGGCATCACCATCGTCACAGCTCGATCCGATCGTTTCGAATTCGCAGATCGCCGAGCAGCAGTCTCCGGCGAGGAGGTTGCCGTCGTCACAGACTTCGTTTCCGGCAACGACTCCGTCTCCACAGAGTTCATTGAGCGAGAGCAGTACCATCACGGGATTCGACGGCTCCCCCTGCGTGTCCGAGACGCGATACGAGAAAGCGTCGAAGGGTGTGGGGGTCGTGTCGTTGACGTACTCGACGATGCCGGTGCCCGGATTGAAGATGACGGTCCCATGCAACGGCGTCGACAAGACGAGACTGGCCGGGTCGAGCAAGCCCTGATCGTCCGTGTCGTTGCTGAGCACGTCGATGAGATGTGTCCCGCCGAGGTCGAAATTCGCGGAGTCCGTCACGGCGATCGGAGGCTGGTTCCCCGAACTCGCACCCTGGAGCTGGCTGGCGGCGATGATCTGCTTTGTCTGGCTCGAACTCGACCAGCGGAGGCGTGCGGCGGCACCCCCGCCGTTTTCGTACCATTCGAATCGGAAGTCCACGGGAACGCCCGCCGACAAGGGGATAGGCGCGCTCGAATGTTCGGTCTCTGCTTGATCGACCCAGCTATCAACGACGAGCACATCATCAATCCAGAGACGACCGCCGTCGTCGATCGAAAGATAGAACGTGTAGCTTTCGTCGTAGAGTGGAACGATCTGACCCGTCCAGCGAACGGAATAGTTGTTGTTGGAGATGACGGGATCGGGTGATCCGCTGCCCCAGTCGAAGTCGATGAAGCTGTCGACACGAACGAGATCCGGCGGATCGGCGAGCGTCATGTTGTCGAAGTATTCGCCGACGACACCGCCGAGGGCGGTGTCGATCGAGACGGCGGCCGTATTCGACAGACCCATCGAGTCCGTCACGGTGAGGGTGACGTAATTCGTGACATAGCCCGAGAAGAGATGCTGCGGCGTGGGTCCGGTTTCGACGGGACTGCCATCGCCAAAATCCCATTCGTAGCGGAGGAAATCGCCATCGGCGTCGCTACTCCCGGTCGCATCGAAGCTGACCAGGAGGTCGGGACTGCCCGACGTAGGCGTCGCCTGCAAATCGGGGACGGGCGGTAGCCCGGGTGGAGCCACCAGTGGATAGATCCATGCTTCGGCGCTGTCCTGTTCACCCGCAACATCGGTCACTGTGAGCGTCACGCGGTATGAAATGTGATCGTCCGGTCCGCCCAGGACGGGAATCGCAAAGTCCGGGGGCGAAGTACCCGTGTGCGTATAGACCGCCGGAATCACCAGGGCGTATTCGATGCGGTCGATCTGCCAGTCATAGACGAGGCTGGCGGTATCGTCGGCATCGGTTGCCATGCCAGCGAGTGCGAGTAGATCACCTCCGCTGAAGAGGTCGCCTTCCTGTGGGCTCGTGAGCGTCGTGATGGGCGGATTGTTGTAGAGCGTGATGTCGACGGTTGCGACGTTCGAGGGATCGCCGTCGTCATCCTGGACGGTATACGTAAACGAGTCGGCGGTCTCGGTGCTGACGGGTGCGACGTAATTCACGGCACCTGTCCCAGGATCGATGGACGCGATCGTGCCAAAGGTCGGACCCGAAAGCACCGAAACGCTCGTCGGATCGAGTGTGCCGTCCGAATCGAAGTCGTTGGCGAGGACATCGATCGACGTCGAAAGGCCTCGAGGCGCAGCGGCGGTGTCGTCGATCGCCAGCGGGACGATATTCGGACAGTTGGATTCGTCGGGGTAGAGGGTCGACGTATCCGTCGTCGATAGGCCGTGCTCGTCGGTCACGGTAAGGTCGATCTTCCACGAGTAGGTTGCGTTCGGGTCGCATCCGAGCGGTGCGATTTCCGTGCTGGCACTGCACGTCGTCAGTGGGGGATCGGTGTGGAAGTGGTCGTTATGGGCGAGAGAGACCTGCCACGTGCAGCCGAGGTTGCCGGTCGGAGTCTCGGTGTCGCTGTAGCTGGCCGTGAGCGTGAGGGGCGTGGCCGCGAGTACCGAGTAGAGGCTGCCATCGGCCGGGTTCGTGATGTTCACGATGGGCGCTTCATTGTTGAGCCAGACTGTGAGCGTATCGACGTCGCTCTCGTCGGGATTGCTCTGGCCGTCGTCAGTGACCGTCAGCGTCACCGCCTTGAGTTCGAGGACGCCGCCATTGTCGAGATAGTCATGGCTCGGATTGGCGAGTGTGCTGGTGTCGCCATCTCCGAAATTCCAGAGGTAGGTGAGTGGAAGTTCCTCGGGATCGCTGCTGGTATTTCCGGTGAACTGGACCGTGAGCGGCAAGACGGAAGTGAATCCACTCACAGGGTCGGCACTGGCGCGCGCCGTGGGCGGCGCATTCCCGCTCCCCAGATATCGCACTCGCCACACCACGGCCGTCCACGAGATGTAGTACATGTCGCCGTTGGTCGGATCCATCGTCGCAAAGACGATGCCCCCACCGTTCGAGAGGAAGTCGCTGATCGCGACGGGCTCGTCGCTCGCGTCCATCTCGAAGACCTTGATCCACTGATGGTTCCATTCCGCGTGGAGGTACTTGCCCTGGTAGAAGCTGGGGAACGTGGTCCCTGTATAGAAGAAGCCCGCAGTCGACGTGTTCGAGCCGAAGAGTGGGCCAGGAACGCTCTTGCCCATGGGATCGGTGTCCGTGCCGACGTCCACCGCGATTGCATCGAAGCCGTCGAAGCTCCCCCAGCGTGCTCCACCCGTGGCACCGTGCCGCATGTCGATTTTCGGTCGTGCGTGGTAGAAGGTCGGAACGCTGACGGGCACGTCCTGGGCACCATCACAGGGATTCGGGAAACGCGCAGCGGGATCGAGCGTCGCCTGCTGGATCAGATCGTTGAACGCGAAATACTGTTCGGTACAGGTGATGCCGTCGTAGAGCGGGTTCGGTGCTTCCTGATTCGGCGGTGCATTGGCCCAATAGTTGTTGTGAACCGTGAGGCCTTCGAAAGACGGCCATCCAAAGTTCTGGCCGGGCGCGTCGGCGACATGAAGATCCTCCCAGGTTGCCCAGCCGACATCGCCGATATAGATCGTCCCGGGCTGGGCGAGAGCCGGATCGTGTTCTCCGCTGCCGGGCTTCAGCACCATTCGATAGGGGTTGCGCAGCCCGAGAGACCAGACCTTCGACTGGACGCTCGTTGGATCCCCGTCGAAATAGGGGTTGCTCGGAAGTCCGTTGCCCGTAATCGGATCCAGTCGCAGGATCTTCCCGCTATAGGATCCGAGCATCTGGGACCGATAGGCGCCGACGTTCTCTTCCGGCCGGATGATGCCGTCCGCGAGGGCTTGCGCGTAGTAGGTAT
>Ga0164313_10002980_pt1 | contig 15089 bp, 17 predicted proteins | sample GuaBasSedimGuay4_FD_113735 | JGI IMG/M metagenome (GOLD analysis project Ga0164313, IMG submission 113735) | Subseafloor sediment microbial communities from Guaymas Basin, Gulf of California, Mexico - Guay4, Core 4569-4, 0-3 cm | ecosystem: Environmental > Aquatic > Marine > Hydrothermal vents... | reverse complement strand
ATAGCCTGGGGCGTGAACCCGCCGACGGCAGCGAATCGTGGCCGAGGCCGGGGATCGCCGGCCATCGGCCACTCGCTGGCGACGGTGCGTCACGACGGCCGAAGGCCGTCAGTAACCCCAGGTGTTCAAGGCGCTAATTCACCCAGCCCTGAAGGGGCGACAGATTGTTGGCTGCGGCGCGAGCCGCAGCCATTTGCTTCAGTGTGTCTGTCGCCGCTTCGCGGCTTTGGTTCTTTTTTTCTCAACGTGATCCTGGGGCTCACGCCCCAGGCTATGAATCTGTCGCCGCTTCGCGGCTCTCCAAGCGCGAAAATGGCGGCAAGGTCATCACAACCGTCCCCTCAGCACCAGTTGCAGCGATCTTCCTGGGGCGAGGACGGCTTCCTCGTCCGATGAGGCGAGGTAGCTGTTGTCGAGGAGGTTGCGTCCGAGCAACGACACTTCCAACCATTTCGCCAGCTCGTAACCGACGCCCGCATCGATGACGCCGTGGCCTAGGATCTCCTGCTCGGTGGGGCCCGGTCGATCGTCACGCGCATAAACCGCCCCGCGCGCCGTCCACCACCAGCGGTTGGCCGGATCCCCGCGAACCACCAGGAAGAGGCCCGGCGCCGGCACACCGTCGGTCGGGCTCCCATCCTCGACGATCTCGCCGCGGAGGGCCTGCGCACCGGCCTGAACCTCCAATCCTCTGCCGAGGGTCATGCTCAACTCGACCTCGAGACCGGTGATCTCCGACTCGCCGCGGTTTCGGAAGAAGAAGTCGTCGCCCACCTGGAAGCGCTCGATGAGGTCGAAGATCCGGTAGCGGTAAACGTACATCCCGATCGCCGTCATGCCGGGGCTGTAGCGCAGGGCGACGTCGAACTGCAGGCTGGTCTCGGGCTCGAGGTTCGGGTTGCCGGTAATGAAACCACGGCCGGACTCGCCCCGGTAGTAACGATCCGACAGCAGCGGGTCACGGAACCCTCGCGCGACCTGGGCGGTGAGGTCGAGGTCGGCGGCCAGCTCGACACCCGCCGCAGCGAATCCCGAGATCGCCGAGTTGAAGGTGCTCCGGTCGCCAAAGTACCCGCCCCGATTGAGGCTCCACACCCCATCGCCGCGGAGGCCGAAGTCCAGCCGCCATCTGCCAAGCGCCCGCCCGAGGCTGAGAAAGACACCCAGAACGGTGCCATGGGCGTTCTCGATGCTCACCTCTCGCTCGAACTCTGCTGGCTCGCCGCCGTCGTCGAAGGTGGTGTACTCGTTCACCGCGCCGAGGTTGTAGCGGCCACTGACCTCCGCGCCGAGGACCAATCGCCAGTCGCCTAGCGGCCGCTCGGCGTCTGCCCGCACATTGAAGTCATTGGCGTCGACCCGCGACTCGGCCACATCGCGCGGGGTCGATTCGGTGGCAAATCGTTCCTTGGCGAGAATCAGCGAATAATCGTCCCAACCGGCGGTAACGCTGAGCCGATTCCAACCGCCGGGGCCGGGCCGCTCGAAACCCAGGCTGAACCGATGGGAGGTCTCTTGCGGGTAGAAGACCCGCCGAATCTCCGAGTCCGGGGTTGGTTTTCCGACGTCGCGCGCTTCGTCGGTGCGCCACCCCAGGTGGACGATGCCGCCAAGGGCGGCCGCCTGCCAACCGGCCCGGAAACCCTGCATTGTCGATCCCGAGTTGAAGACCGTACCTTCAGGGCTCCGATAATCGCCATAGTCGCGGTAGTGGGCACCGAGGAGGACGCCGCCACCGAGCAGGCCCGTTGTGAACTCGGCGGCAGCCCCCAGCTCATCGAGACCGGTGCCACCAACAGTGCTCCAACGGAGACCCGTGGTCCCCTGCGGATCGGGCATGCGGGTCCGGGCCCGAATGATGCCGCCGAAGGTATCGGAGCCGTAGGCCACTGAACCAGGCCCCCGCACCACCTCGACCTCCTCGATGGTCTCGGGGTCGAGATAGGTGGCCGAAGCTCCGGCACGGCGTTCAGAACTCACACGGCCGTCGTCGAGGAGGAGCAGGGTGCGGTGCTGGGGCAATCCGCGAATGCTCGGCACCGCCGCGTGTCCGTCACCGCTGGTGCCGGCACCCGGGATGTTCTCCAGCGTCTGGAAGAGTTGAGCCGGCAAGCGCTGGCTGAGATCGCCGCGGCCCATTACCGTCGCCGCCGCCGCCGGCGACATCTCGAGGTCGGGCACCATCCCGCTCACCACCGTCACGGTCTCGCCCGCCGCCGCCACCTCGATCACCAGCGGTCCATCGTCCGGGACAATCGTCACTGTGATCGGGCGCAAGGCCACCCCATCAGGGCGGGCAACGAAGAGTACGAACGGCGGGTCCGGCACGGGATCGAGAGCAAAGAGTCCATTCGCGTCGGCCACGATCGATTCGCCGCGACCCATAACCATGACCCGCGCACCTGCGAGCGGCGCTCCGTCCGGTGTCACGACTCGGCAATCGAGTGCCGCCACGGCAGGTGCCGCACAGAGGAGGATCACCACAAGAACCGGGACTCTTCTCCGCATCGATGTCAGCGACTTACCAGCGAAAGGAGCTCGTCCACCATGGCCAGGGTCATCCCCCAGATCAGGTGGTCCCGGTAGTGATAGCAGGGCAGCTCGAGCTTGAGCTCGTCCCTTTGATAGGGCATCGTCTTGCGGTTCGAGTGGTCGGCGATGAAACCCACCGGCACCCATACAACCTCCGCAACCTCGTGGTTCGGCGCCAGGGCAGGGGAATTCTCCAGCGCGAAGACGAACGGTGTGATCACCATCGACATCAGTCGACCGCGGCCGATGGCCGCCATATCCGACAGCCGCCCGATCTCCTCCCCCACCGTCTCCAGATCGAGCCCCACTTCCTCGCGAGTCTCACGCAGGGCCGCGGCCAGCGGATCCACATCTCCCGGATCCACCCGGCCGCCTGGGAACGCCATATGGCCCGACCAGGGATCGAGGGGATCCTCGGCGCGGTGGATGAAAAGGAGCTCCGGTCCGTTCTCTCCTGGCCGCAGCACAGCCGCCACCGCGGCCCTCGTCTGCCCGTCCTCATCGGCGAGAAGCCGGGGCCTGAAACCGCCGAGCGCGGTGCGGAAATCCTTGATCGTCATCACGGCCTCTATTGTGGCAGAAACCGGAGGGCGTGGGGCCTGGGGCCTGGAAGTTAGGGAGTTAGGAGGTTAGGAGGTTAGGCGGACCTGGTCCCGAACTCCCTCACTCCCTAACTCCCTCACTTCCTCACCTCCTCACCCTGCAAGCCCTTCCGGGGCGTGGCGAACGGCGGCTACCACGAAGTTCAATCGAGAAAACTCACGGGACGTCATCCACTCGAAGAACCGGTCCTTCGCGGCGCCGTTGGCAAAGACCCGCCGCACGACCTGCCGCGGCGGCAGCCCCTCGGCCGTGAGCTCGACCGAGCGGCGGGCCGCCTCCTCGATCCGGTCGGCCTTGAGTTCGAGAATCGACGCCGGGTTGTCGGCGATCAGCCCGTGGGCGGTGAGCATTCGCCGTGGCTCGAGGACGGCCACCCGTCGCAGCGCTGCCACGGCGGCCCACGGGTCCTCCCAGATCAGCACCGCAGCCGCCCCCGCCGAGACAAAGAGATCACCGGTAAAAACGTCACCGGTCGCCTCCTCATAAAAGGCCACCTGGGTCTGCGAATGGCCCGGGGCCGGTACCGTTTGAAGCCGCCGGTCCCCCACCTCGACCACCTCCGGCATCTCCTGCGGCTCGAACGGCTCCACCGGCCCCCACCACAGGCGCCGATATGGCGCGAGCGTTCCCACACCCTCCTCCCACAACGCCTCGGCATGGCGGAGATAGACCGGGGAATCGTGAGCGGCGGCTATCGCCGCGCAGTTGCCGGTGTGGTCCTCGTGGTTGTGGGTGCAGCACACCACGCGAATGTCGCGTTCCTCGAGCGCTGCCAGAAGCGGGCCCCGAACGTACGGAAACCCGGTGTCGATCAGGATGTTGCCGACGAGGTAGGCGTCTACCTCGAAACCGAGAAGACGGGCGCCGAGGCTCAACATCCTGATCCGGGTCACGTTGTCGCCGACGTCGTCAAGCCGCACCCGCGCACCCTGGAGGCGCCCCCACAGTCGATGAATGTTCTTTTGCCGCACCCCGACATTGTAGCCCCCCATACCTGACCAGCTTCCAACTAGCCCACATATCCGGGGCAACCCTGTCAGCAGCGATGATTCTGGTATCGTTCTCGAGCAGAAAGCGAGGGACAGCAATGGCGAGAGTGCTCGGAGTCGGCGGAGTGTTTTTTAAGTCCGATGATCCGGAGAAGCTCGGAGCGTGGTACCAGAGGTGGCTCGGGGTGCCGGTGGAACATCCCTACGGCGCAAGCTTGAAACCCGGCGATATGCCGGCTGGCGGGATGACCGTGTGGGCGCCGTTCTCGGCCTCGACAACCTACTTCGATCCTTCAACCAGAGACTTCATGTTCAATCTGGTGGTCGATGATCTCGATGGGGCCCTCGCCCAGGTCGCTGAGGGCGGCGCCGAGGTTGTGGGCGAGATTCAGGAGGAGGATTACGGCCGCTTTGGGTGGTTCATCGACCCGGAGGGAAATAAGGTGGAGCTTTGGGAGCCGAAGGAAGGATCGCTGTGAATTAGGAATTAGGAATTAGGAATTAGGAATTTTCGCACACGATGACATGGAGGAATGAGTGAATCTCAACTATGTGCTGATGATCGTCGGTGGAGTGATTGTCGGTGTCGGTGCTTCGTTTACTGGGCTTGGCGGTGGGTTTCTGATCATCCCTCTGCTTCTGATCCTCGGCTACCCGGCGCAGAAGGCGGTCGGCACCTCGTTTCTGGCAATCCTGGTGATCTCGCTGTCGGCGCTGATCGCCCACAACAAGCTGGCGAACGTCGACTACAAAATCGGCCTGTTGATTGGTGCCGGCGGGATCGTCGGCGCCCAGATTGGCGCCCGCTTGGTGGAGCACGTTTCGACCGCGAGCTTCAAGCGCATCTTCGCCGGCATCCTCGTGTGCCTGGCGGGATATCTGTTCTTTCAGAAGTAAAGAGTTAAGAAGTCAAGAGTTAAGTCCGCAACGGAGAAACCCTCGGACTTCCGTCCATCGGAACCGGAAAAAGATCGAGAACACCGTTGCGATGAAAGAGCGCTGGGAGTACATTGACGATCAGGAGGAATGGATGCTTGACCACATCATCATATCTGTGAGCGATTATTCCGCCAGCAGGGCGTTTTATGAGCAGGCGCTCGCTCCTCTTGGATATCAGGTGGTGATGGAGCTCGGTGAGGCGTGCGGCTTCGGCATCCTCGAGAAACCGGATTTCTTCGTTCAACAGGGGGACCCCGTGACGCCGGCCATTCACCTCGCGTTCAACAGCCGCGATCGCGAGGCCGTCGACGCCTTCCACGCCGCGGCGCTGGCGGCCGGCGGGAAGGACAACGGTGCCCCGGGCCTGCGGCCGGACTACCACCCCAACTACTACGGCGCGTTCGTGTTCGACCCCGACGGCCACAATATTGAAGCGGTATGCCATCGACCCCAGTAACCCGTCCGATTCTGACCCGGCAACAGGCGCGGGATTTCTACGACCGTTTCGGCCGCAGACAGGACCGCCAGGCTTTCTACGAGCGCCGAGCCATAGACCGGCTGATCGAGCTCGGCGAGTTCGATAGCGCGGAGGCCGTCGTCGAGTTCGGGTGCGGGACCGGCGTCTTCGCTCAACGCTTGATGGAATCGGAGCTGGGCAGCACCGCGACCTATGCCGGATTCGACCTCTCGGAGACCATGATCAGGCTAACCCGGAGACGGCTCGTCCCCTTCGGCGCACGCGTTTCCCTGACCCAGACCGACGGCCGCCCGCGAATACCTCTGCCTCCCCATTCATGCGATCGGTTCGTCAGCAATTACGTCTTCGATCTGCTGCCCAACCGGGACATCACTCGCACCCTCGAACAGGCCTGGAAGGTGCTCCGGCCCGACGGCTTGCTCTGCCTGACGAGCCTCACATTCGGGACGAACGCACTGTCGAAGTTGACGATCGCAGCCTGGCTGGCGGTCCATTCCCTGAAGCCCTCGCTGGTCGGCGGCTGCCGGCCGATCGCTCTCACCGATTATCTCGGGCCGGCGTCATGGAAGGTCTTGTACTCGACCACCATGGTCGCCTACGGAGTCCCCTCCCAGGTGTTGGTCGCCCAGCCCAGAGGCCATGGACAGGATCAGAGTGGAACCCACGAGCGGTTCGTCCCCGAGACGGTAAAGGGATCGGGAAATGAAGGTTGAGGACATCGAGAGTCGCGAGCTGATCCCTGGAACCGAAGTTCGCTTCGTCCACTCGGGCCGAATGACCGTCGCCTACTGGACCTTCGACCCCGCCGTGGCCCTACCCGAGCACTCGCACCCCCACGACCAGATCACCAATATCCTCGAGGGCGAGTTCGAACTCACGATCGAGGGCGAACCCGAGATCCTGACGGCCGGCGACTACCGGGTCATCCCGCCGGACGCCGTCCACTCCGGCCGCTCCATCACCGCCTGCCGGATCATCGACGTGTTCTCCCCGGTACGAGACGACTACCGCTGACCAGATCCCGGATACCAGATGCCGGATGCCGGAAAATAGTGGCACTCCTTCGGATGGGCGGCGTATCTGGCATCTGGTATCCGGTATCTGGTATCGGACGGGGAGGGCGGATGGGTGAGCTAAACTGCCCCCAATGGCATCAGGCTCACCTGAACTCATCACCCACCGCGGCGGTTGCCACTGCGGAAGGGTTCGATTCGAGGTCGAGGCGCCGGCCGAGCTCGAGGTTCAGCTCTGCAACTGTTCCATCTGCTCGATGACCGCCTATCTCCACCTGATCGTCCCCGCCAGCCGGTTCCGCCTCGTCCAAGGTGAGGAGGATCTCGCCACCTACACCTTCAATACCGGCGTCGCCCAGCACCGCTTCTGCACCCACTGCGGCATCAAATCGTTCTACATACCGCGCTCCAACCCCGACGGCGTCAGCGTCAATGTGCGCTGTCTCGACCCGGAAACAATTGCCCTGGTTCACACTTCCGACTTCGACGGACGCAACTGGGAAGAACACGCAGACGATCTCAAACGCTTTTCTCAGGAAGACGTATAATCCTCGGAGTCAAGATCGTGGAGGGGACATGAGGGCACGGTGGTGCGTCATTCTCGTCGTCGCGATGATTCTCGTCGTCACATCCTGCGGTGACGGCGGACCCAACCTTCCGACCCAAAGCAAGGGTTGGCTTGCCCTCTTCAAAAGGGTGACCCTGGCCGCGGACGAACCCGGTCGCGCCGAGATCGAGCTCGAAGTACGGACCGGACTGGACTTCCTCGAGCCCGCGCCCGATGGAACCAAGATCCACGTGGAGACCACTCTCGGCAACTTCGTGGGTGGCGACCGGCACATCGAGGCCACGACGCTCGGCGGCCGAGCGGTCGTCACCCTGGTTCTTCCCGGCGCCGCGCACCTGGTCGTCACCGCCAGGGCCCATGACGTCGAGGTGCATCTGGCAATGGTCGTCACTGCCGATGGGTCGCTGCAGCTCGGCCTCTCATAAACCCCAATGGAGCTTTTTCTCGCAGTCCTCGCCCTGATTGGCCTGCTCTATGTGCTGCATCGGGTGGCGCTATGGGCCGAAGGGCGGGGTTGGGTTTATTACCTGAATAGCAAACCAAGCAGCTCCACGCTCGGCAATGCTTTTCTCGAGATCCAGTCGATGATCGAACCCGAGAAACGCCCGCTCGTCGAGGCTCTCGGTCTGCCCGCGGTGCGCCTGGCCTTTTTCCCCAACGTCCTCGGCGGAGTGTTGATCGGCATCGGTATCGCACTTCTCCTGGCGCGGCGAAGCGGTGCGACCGGCCTCGGCCTGGACGGCGCAATAGCTATCAACCTCTGCGGCGCCGGTGTGGTCGTGGGCTGGCTTCTCGTGTCACCGGACGTAATCCCCACCAGGGGACGCTGGACATTGTGGACTGTGGCGGCCGTCGTCATCGGTATCGGCATCGTCGAGCTACGACATCGGAAGACCGAGTGACCCGGTCTTTCAATCACCTTCCAGTTTTCTCTGTGATGGCTCGAGACAGCCGCGAAGCGGCGGCATTTCCATAGCCTGGGGCGTGAGCCCCAGGAACACGATATGGAAAAAATAGTCAGCCGCGAAGCGGCGACAGACAACCGGAAGAGGTCCGCAGAATTCTCGGGAGAGAGAACTCGAGTTTCGAAACATCCGTGGCGTGATGATATGGTCGGTGTGAATCTGATGTCCGACTTTGTCTGGTCATCCATTGCGGCCTCGTCTGCCGCGCCGCCCGCCGAGGATCTTGGTCGGCTGCTGGTGTGGGTCGCCGTACCGGCCGCCATCATCGGCGCCGCCGCAGCCGCCTTCATCAAACGTGCCATCCTCTCGCGTCCCAGGTTTCGATCCCGGCGCCCCGGAACCAGGACTTTCGTGTGGGTCGCCATCGCCGATATGGTGGCCTGGGCTGTTCTGTGGCCGGCGCTGCTCGTGGTCAGGATCCAGGGCGTGGCGGGCCAACGCGGTCTGTGGATGATCGCCCTGCTGCTGGTGGTCGTGCTCGGCTACATAGCCAACCGCTACGGTTTCGGCAAGGCTTTCGACCCCGCAGTCGCGGGCAGCCTGCGCGGCACCCTGCTGGCGGAGCTCTTCACCATCCTGATGCCGGTGCTCAGCATCGGCTTCGGGTTCCTGATCTTCTGGCTTCTGGGAGCCCTCGGTATCTGATAGTCATCAGGAACCAGGAATAGATTCCTGCTCGAATTTGTCTCAACTCGTGACACGCGAAATGGGGGAGCAACTCCAGTGAACCGAAGACCAAAGAGTGAGGCTGGCGTCGACCGGCGCGATTTCATGCGAATGCTGGCCGGGAGCGCCGCAGCAGCAGGTGTTTCCCTGCCCATGGCGTCCTGCGGCGGTGGTTCGTCCACCGACAAGAAGGTGATCGTCCTGGGTCTCGACGGTCTCGATCCGAAGATCCTCAGTGCGCTCATGGAGATGGGCCGGTTGCCCAACTTCAAGAAGCTCGCCGAGATGGGCTCGCTCAAACCCCTCGGCACCACCATGCCGGCCCTGAGCCCGGTCGCGTGGTCAAGCTTCATCACCGGCATGACCCCAGGTGGGCACGGCATTGCCGATTTCATTGCCCGTGATCCAGCCACCTACACGCCAACATTCTCAATCTACGAGAACCGCGATGCGGACGTGACGATTTCGATCGGCGACATCCATCTGCCGGTCAAGGGCGGCGGCCCCCTCAATCTCCGCCAGGGCAAGCCGTTTTGGGCCTATCTCACCGAGCGCGACATCCCGGCCTGGATCTCGAAGATTCCGACCAACTTCCCGGTCGAGGAGACCGCCACCAAATCCATCGCCGGCATGGGCACCCCGGACCTGGTCGACTCGTACGGGGTCTTCTCCTACTACACCTCCGATCCCTTTGAGGACTATCCGAACCTCGAGGGCGGCGAGATCCTGTACGTCGACGTCAACAAAAACGTCGTCCGCTCGAACCTCCTCGGGCCGGTCAACTCGTTGCGGACCCCCAAGGACACCAGCCAGGACCCGTACGCCAACACCGCCAAAATTCCGTTCACGGTCTATCTCGACCCCAAGGCCGACGGAGCGCGGCTCGACATCCAGGGCCAGAGCATTCTCTTGAAGCGTGGCGAGTACTCCCCCTGGGTAAAGGTCTCCTTCGACCTGCTGCCGGTGATCGGCTCGGTCTCGGGCATCGCGCGCTTCCTCTTGAAGGGCATCGCACCGCACTTCCAGCTCTACGTGACCCCCATCAATATCGACCCCTCGGCGCAAGCCGCACCGGTCACCTACCCGGCGGAGTTCGGGGCCGAGATTGCGCGCGACATCGGTGCCTTCTGGACCAAAGGCCTGCCGGCAGACGTCAAGGCATTCGACCACAAGGTCATCAACGACGAGGAGTACGTCGGCCAGGCCGAGCTCATCCTCAAGGAGCGGATGGCGCTGTTTGATCACCAGTGGTCGCGCTTCGACAGCGGCCTCTTCTACTTCTACGTTTCCTCCACCGACCAGGATGCCCACATGATGTGGCGCAATATGGATAAGACCCATCCAAAACACCACGAGTCCGACGTCCGTTTCGCCGGTTGGATCCCCCACCTCTACGAAGAGATGGACAAGCTGGTGGCCAAGGTGCTGCCGGCAGTCGACGACAAGACCCTGGTCCTGGTCTGTTCCGACCACGGCTTCGCCCAGTTCGCGCGCCAGTTCCACCTCAACACGTGGCTGCGCGACAACGGCTATCTGACCCTCAAACCCGAGGCGCTGAAGAAGGAGGAGACCTCCATCTTCGACGTCGACTGGAGCCAGACCGTCGCATACGGGGTCGGCTTCAATGGCCTCTATATGAACCTCAAGGGCCGCGAGGGCCAAGGCATCGTGCCTCCGGAGAAGGTCGAAGAAATCACCGCGCGTCTCATCCGCGAGCTCGAGTCCCTCAACGACCCGGAGACCGGCCAGCGTCCAATCGCTAAGGTCTACCGACGTGAGGATATGTACGTCGGCCCGGCGACACCGATGATGCCCGAGCTGTTGGTCGGCTACACCCCCGGCTACCGCAACGCCTCGGCCTCGGTGCTCGGATCTACCGGCAAGCCCACCATCAACCTCAACCCGTGGGCGTGGTCAGGCGACCACTCCATGGCCCGAGATCTCGTGCCCGGCACCCTGCTGTCGTCCCAGAAGGTCGCCAAGGCCAACACCAGCATCCTCGACCTGCCGGTGACCATCCTCGAGTTCTTCGGGGTGGAGAAGCCGGAGCAGATGGTAGGCAGCTCGATATTCCGCGCCGTGTGACGGCGCGGAATATCGAGAATTTCGGATTTCGGATTTCGGATTTGCCATCCCTCCGCCCACAGGCGAGACGGCTGCGCCACAAATCGGTCGGTATCAAACCAGCCGCTGGTCGATATCGAGACCGAGAGGTTCGCCAATTTCGAGTGAAGCGAAATCGGGGCGCTTCGGGTTGAGGATGAAATTCGATTCGTGGGGCACAATCACGCTGGGGACCTCGAGGATGCACGATCGCATCGAGTCGACCCATTCATTTCCGATTCGCTGGAGCTCGAACGGTGGTGGGAAGGCTGTCCAGCTCGCGGGGAGTCTGAAAACGTCGATCACATCCACGAGATCAGCGCCAAAGGTCACAGGGATTGCAAGGTAAAACGGACGCAAGCGCTTTTCAGAATGAACCAACTGTTCCAAAAGACCCAGTGAAGTCGTAGCGGAGGTATAGACCACGGCGCGGCCGGAGCTGTGCCACCTTCCACCGAAGAGGCGAGCCCCTTCGCCGTCGAATGCGTTGGCCGCGAACTCCCGCTTGACCACACGCCAGGCGGTAACCCTCAACTTATGACTCCGTGCTCGATTCGACCGATCAGCATCTCGACTTCGCGAGCACCAACCTCCGTCCTTGCCAATTCAAACGGGATCACCCCACCGAGGGCCAACACCGGACGCATCAACCAGGACCTCGCCCCCTCCACATCCCCTTCGAAGAGCTCGATTGCCCTCGCAAACACGCGGGACAGTCTCACCAGCCGGTCAGATTCATCCGGGCCGAACCGCCCCGCTTTCTTTCTTCGCGCGAGGGTGCGGTGAGTGATCAGGGCCGCGTCCGCAAGCTCCTGCGATGTGACTTGCAGTCGGCGCTTCAATCGCTCGAACGCGGCGTAAGACAAGCCCTCGTCAAGCCGCTTGAGGAGTGAGGCGGTATCGAACGACCGCAGACCGAGCAGCGACAGGTACTCGTGTTGGCCCGACGTGGTGGCAAGCGCGGCTGCCGCGAAGTCGCCGGCGACTTCGGAAACTCTCTGCTTCTTGGTTCCCCTTGGATACGGCACGATCACACCTCCTGCCATTTGACAATAATATATGTGCCAAATGGCAGAACGTCAAGACCACAACTCGATAATCCGCGCCGTAGGACAGCGCGGATTATCGAGAATTAGGAATTAGGAATTCGGAATTAGGAATGCCGCCCACCCACCCCGGTGATCGGGGGAGGGGGGTGTAAATTCCTAATTCCTAATTCCTAATTCTCAATTCTATTGAATGTATCCGAGGCTCTTCAGCTGCTTCAGCGTGTCCTCGTCGAGGTCTTCCTCAGTGCGGAGCTCGGGATCGAGCGACACCACGGCAACCATCTTCTCCCAAGCTTCGAGGTGCCGGATCACAACTCCGAGGCGGTCGGCCTCGGTCGCGGCGAGGTTTTCGAGCTCGAGCGGGTCGGTCGTGAGGTCAAAGAGCTCGGCGCCCTCGCCACCAATGCCGCTGACCATCCCCATGCCGCCGAATGCGACGAAGCGCTGGCCCCCGAACTGCGGTGACTCGCCGAAGGCCACGTACGGTGGCTGGCCCGCGCCCTCGAGAATCGGCACCACGCTCGAACCCTGAACGCCGGCCGGTATGGGCTGGCCCGTAAGCTCGAGAATGGTCGGCATCAGGTCCACCACCTCGACGACCTTGGCCACCGGGCGGACGTCGGCGCCGGCCGCGAAGCGAATGAAGACCGGCACGTGGGCCACCGGATTGTAGAGTGATTCGCCGAAGAGGTCGCCGTGCTCCTGGAGGGCAAAGCCGTTACTACCGAGCACGACAAGGGTTGCGCGATTGTCGAGTCCCAGGCTGCGTATCTCGGCGAAAAAACCCTCGAGCATCGAGTCGATGACCTGGATTCGAGCCGCGTACCAGGCGCGGACCCACTCGAGATCCTCCTCGTCGAATTCGATCGGCTGGTCGGTGGCGCGCGATGCCAGAACCTCGGCCACCCGCGGGGCCATGCCTTCGGGTTGGCCGGAGTCTTCGAGCAGTGCGTCCACTTTCTCGAGGGCAATGTTGGACCAGCCAGCCAGGACAAGCAGGAAGTTCTCATTCGCGTGCGCGCGCATCCACTCGATCGAGGCCGTGCCCGGAGTGGCGCTCGTTTGATACGAGTCGAAGCCCTGCGCGAGACCGTAGTCGCTGCTGCCGGGCGGGCCCTCGACAAAGGCGGCGGTAGAGTAGCCTGCGGTACTGAGCACCTCGGCCAATGTTGTGGCCTCGTCGGCCATCGAGTCACCCGGCGCCCGTAGTCCGTTGGTGGTCGGGTAGAGGCCGCTGAAAAGTGCAGCCAGCGACGGCTGGGATTGTGGGGCCTGTGCGAAAGCCCACTCGAAGCGCACCGACTCAGCCGCAAGGGTGTCGAAGGCCGGCGTCCGGACTGGGGCCCCGTAGCTACCGAGAGCATCGGCCCGAAGTCCGTCGAGGGCAATGATGATGACCGGATGGGCGCCGGCAACGACCGCCGATTCTTCGGCCTTTTCACCGCCACAGGACATCAACACCACGATCGCCAAAATGCACACAGCGGCGGAAGATGCGAAGCTATTCAAGAAGATCTTCTGTTTCATTTTTGCAACACCCTCCTCACAGGGAGGCGAGTCTAACATGATGTGTCAAAGCTAACAGGGCGCCGTATGCTCATCGCAATCGCTATCGGGATCGCTATCGCTATCGCTATCGACGTTGGTCTGGTCTATTCGAGCATTCGATAGCGATACCGATTGCGATAGCGATAACGGCATGGAGGGCCAACACCCGTTATTGAAATGCGGTACCATACCGCCGGCTCGCTTCAGGCGTGCCGATCCAACACCTGACGAACGGAGAAAATAATGCATCGACGTCTAACCCTCACCCTGCTTCTTCCGATGATCGCGACCCTCACCGGGTGCGCCAAAGCCCCCGCCAGGGAGCCTCTCGCCAACGGCCTTCTTTTGGGCCTCGCGGTGCTCGAAAGCGGGCCCTCCGGCCCGGTCCCACAACCGGCACAACTCGGCATCTTGACCAACGACGGCAACGAATGGAACTACCGCTCGATCGACGATGACGACAGCAACGTCTTCCACAAAGCCATGTCCTTCACTCCGACCGGCGGCGAGCCCGGCATCCTCACCGCCGCGGGCACCAGGGCGATGGTCAAGCTGTGGCGTCCCGACGGTTCCTCTGAAACCCTGTGGGAGAAGGACTTCGGCGGCAAGTTCAGCCGCATGCGCGACATCGAGACGGCCGACATCAACGGTGATGGCGCCGCCGACATCGTGGTCGCCACCCACGACCAGGGAGTGGTGGCGGTGCTCTACGGAGACTCTATCGGTGGCTTCACCGCCGAAGAGCTCGATGCCGAGCCCAACACATTCGTCCACGAGATCGAGGTGGGCGACCTGGACGGTGACGGGGTTCCAGAGGTCTACGCAACCCCGAGCCTGCCCAACAAGCTCGACGGCACCCCGCAGCCGGGATTCGTCACCCGCTACGTGCCCGGACACGACGACGTACGCACCGTGGTTGCGGATCTCGGCGACCGCCACGCCAAGGAGATCCTGGTCGAGGACGTGGACGGCGACGGCACGGATGAGCTCTACGTATCGGTCGAGGCGGTGGCCGGCGGCCGGGTCGAGATCCTGCGCTTCGACGCCGGCACCGACCCATCCCAGGGGATGCTCATCACCAGCCTCGATGACTCGCTGACCCGCTTCCTCACCGCAGGCGACGTAGATGGCGACGGCATCAAGGAGATGGTCGCAGCCGCCAGCAAGAGTGGGCTGTGGCTGCTGCGTCCCGGCAGCGACCCGCGCGCCGAGTGGTCTATCGAGTCAATCGACCGCAATTCGGGAGGCTTCGAACACGCGGCCATCCTGACCGACCTTGACGGCGACGGCCTCGACGAGCTCTACGTGGCCAATGACGACGAGGGCGAGGTCAATCGCTACATCTGGGTTGACGGCGAGCCGGTGCGCGAGCTGCTCTACACCCATCCGGAGGGGCTGTCGGGCTTCACCTGGAATATCATGCCTGTTCCTGTTTCCCTCATTCCTGCGGACTGAGCGAAATAGGAGAAAAGGGTGAAGGCATTCACGCCTGGGGCTCACGCCCCAGGTTGATTGTCTGTCGCCCCTCCATACCTGACATATGTCTCACCGCGGGAGGTAGCTGTCCTTCGAGGAGGCAGCTATGATCCAGATGATCGACACAGAATGGAAGAGAAACCTCGTCGCCGTAGGGGTT
>Ga0164313_10002979_pt1 | contig 15092 bp, 12 predicted proteins | sample GuaBasSedimGuay4_FD_113735 | JGI IMG/M metagenome (GOLD analysis project Ga0164313, IMG submission 113735) | Subseafloor sediment microbial communities from Guaymas Basin, Gulf of California, Mexico - Guay4, Core 4569-4, 0-3 cm | ecosystem: Environmental > Aquatic > Marine > Hydrothermal vents... | reverse complement strand
GTTAACATATTTACTTTTATTTAGTAATGATAATATTCAGTTCCATTTTTGAATTTTAGCTTTAAGATCAGAAGCTGTTATTACTTTTTCGTTATTGTCATCATCCAAAGCCTGATCAATTTCAGCATTGAATTGTTTCAAACTCACCGGTTCTAAATTTTTCTCAAACAATTCGGTTTTTCTCTTTTGCAAAAAATCTTCTAAACCCCGGGTTATATCCTCATTTTGAACCCTTAGAAATTCCTGAATGAATGATAATTTTCTTGATTGTAAGTCCATTTTGCCTTTGTATAATTATTGTAATCCTTAATTTCCTCAAACGGCTTCAAATGGCTTTATCTCACTATAAACCGCTTTCTTTTCTCTTTCTTCTACCAGATCGTAACGAGCTTGAGCATTCAACCAAAATTCTGCGGACATATCAAAGAAAACCGCCAATCGCAATGCAGTATCTGCCGATAACCTTCTTTTTCCTTTAATCAACTGGCTTATTCTTGTTTGGTCAACCATAATTCTTTTTGCCAACATATATGCCGTAATATTCAAGGGTTCCAAAAAATCATTTTGAAGTATCTCTCCCGGATGTACATTTTTTAGATGTTTCATAATTTATTTGTTTTAGCTTCCGTATGAAGAATAAATGGTTGTATTAATGATAGTCTTCGATTCTTACAGGACAAACAGGCGGGGGCTGTTTGGGCCAGCTTGTGCGAGGGCATTACCATTTTTCCAAATAAAAGTAATTCGCCATTGGTTGTATATCCTGATACTACTTTCATTTATTAGATCTCCGGATAAATACTTTAATCTATTTCCAGGTGGTACCTTCAAATCATTTCTATCTAAAGCAGAATTAATATGAACCAACTTTCTTCTTGCGGTTTGTTGTATGGTATATGGGAACTTTTTTGATACTGTTCCATCCCAAATTTTTTCCGTTTCTACACATCCAAATGATTTAATCATTTGATTAATACTTAATTATAGTAGCGCTATATACTACTATTGTGATGCAATAGCAATAAATTTGATGATTACTGTAATATCCGCCCTTATGGCTGCCTGTATGTATTTGTAAATACCGAATATTTGGATCAATCACTACATTTTACCCGGATCCTGCCTAAAAACCCTGCTCATATAAGCGAATAGTTTGGGGTGTTTCCTTTGCATCTTTACGGGGTTATCGAAAAAATATTCACTCACAACCGCTAAAAACTCTGCATCGTTGGTCAAAGCATAAGGATTAATATCGGAATTTCCGGATTTAATTCTCGCTTTTTCCTTTTGCATTTCCCGCTTAGCTTCTTTTATCCAGGGTAAAGCATAACTATGGTCAAAAAGTATGTCGGGCATACCATCAACCGCACCATCGGCTTTATCGATTAAATGCACGAATTCGTGAATTCCTACATTGCTACGTTTGCGTTGTCCGTTAAATGCTAGTTCTAAATCGGGTTTAGATAATAATACGACGCCGTTTAAAAATCCATCTCCTATCATTCCCAGGGTATTCCTGTCTTTCACACTTTCGTGGGTTTGAAACTTACTATCGAACGAAGAAGAATAAATGTTTACCTCTTTTAATCTTGGGTAGTTGTAATAAGGAAAATTAAACAGCGGAATAATTGCCGAAGATGCAACCATTAATTTATCCAATTCTGTGATTTCAGTATCAATCCCATTCACCTTTTTTTCCGATAAAAAAAGTAAAATGCGGTGTTCAAATTCCGGTTTACGGTCTTCCGGCAAATTATTGTAATACCAGATGTGTTCATTTAGAAGCACTTTCCATTTTGCCGGAAAAGGTTGAGTCGAATCCAAAAGTGGTTTTGGTTTTCTAATTAATCCGTACCAAAGAATCCAAAGGAAACCAGCTAATAAAGGTATAGCAATAAAATAGCTCAATGTATTAACTTGGTTTATTTAACTGTTTCAGCAATCGTTTCCTTTACGCTAATTTCTATCGCATCACTCACTTTTTCTTTTAATAATGCTAGGTTCAGCACTTCACCCATCTTGTCAACATAATAAAACTTAAGCCCCTTAATATACCGTGGCTCAATATCTTCAATATGTTTTTTGTTGTCTTTCGACAGGATAATCTCCTTGATATTCGCCCTTTTGGCTGCCAGTATTTTTTCTTTAATTCCACCAACAGGTAATACTTGTCCGCGCAAGGTAATTTCACCGGTCATCGCAATAAATTTCTTAACTTTTTGCTGTGTAAACAAGGAAGCCAGGGCAGTTAATATAGTAATGCCGGCTGAAGGCCCGTCTTTTGGAGTAGCACCTTCGGGTACGTGAATATGAACATTGTACTGATCGAAAACCTTAACATCCAAACCTAAAATAGCTACGTGGGCTTTTAAATATTCCAATGCGATAACCGCCGATTCTTTCATTACATCCCCTAAATTACCGGTCAACGTTAATTTACCTTTACCGGGGGTAATACTCGATTCGATAAATAAGATATCACCACCTATTGGTGTCCATGCCAGGCCTGTTACCACCCCTGCAATAGTATTGTCGGTGTATTTTGCTTTTTCGTACGAAGGCCCCAATATTTTATTCAATTCATCTAATTTAACATCAGCATGTATAGGCTCGTCCATGGCTATGGCTATAGCTCGCGACCTAACCAGTTTTGAAATCCGTTTTTCGAGTCCACGTACCCCACTTTCGGCGGTATAGGTTTCGATGAGTTTTTCAAGTACTTTTTTACCTATAGAAAAATCTTCAACCTTAATTCCATTTTCTTCCAACTGTTTTGGGGTCAAATGTCGTTTGGCTATTTCTACTTTTTCTTCAATGGTATATCCATTAACTTCGATAATCTCCATTCTGTCGCGCAAGGGTGCTGGAATGGTATGCAGCGAATTAGCTGTTGCAATAAAAAGCACTTTCGAAAGGTCGTAATCCATTTCCACAAAGTTATCATGAAAATTTTCGTTTTGTTCCGGATCCAATACTTCGAGCAATGCCGAAGCCGGATCACCCTGCATTCCATGGCTTAATTTATCAATCTCATCCAGAATAAAAACAGGGTTCGAAACTTCAGCCTTTTTAAGGTTATGGATTATCCTTCCCGGCATCGCACCGATATACGTTTTTCTATGGCCTCTTATCTCTGCTTCGTCGCGTAACCCACCCAACGACATGCGCACATACTTTCGGTCTAATGCTTCGGCTATTGACCGCCCCAGTGAGGTCTTTCCAACTCCCGGAGGACCATACAAACAAAGAATGGGTGATTTCATATCGCCCTTTAATTTGATTACAGCCAAATGCTCTAAAATGCGTTCTTTTACTTTCTCCAATCCAAAATGATCCCGATCCAATATTTTTTGGGCGCGTTTCAGGTCAAAACTATCCTTTGAAAAAACATTCCAGGGCAGTTCTAGTAACAGTTCAAGGTAATTATGCTGAATTGAATGCTCGGCAGCCGCCGGGTTCATCCGTTGGTATTTATTCAATTCTTTTTCAAAAGCCTTTTTCACATCCTTGTTCCAAAGCTTTTTTACAGCCTTTTTCTTCATCTCCTCAATCTCCTGCTTAATCGGGTTATCACCCAACTCATCCTGAATGGTTTTCATCTGTTGGTTCAGGAAATAATCGCGCTGTTGTTTATCGATATCCACTTTAACTTTTTGCCTGATATCATTTTTTAGTTCGAGCATTTGCAGCTCTTTGTCCAACAAGCCAAGCACTTTTTCGGCACGCTCTTTTAAATCTGCAATACCTAAAAGTTTTTGTTTTTCAACAAGGTCAACATTAAGGTTAGATGCTATAAAGTTTACTAAAAATGAATTGCATTCGATATTTTTAAGCATAAATGATGCCTCCGTAGGGATATTAGGGGAAACCTCGATGATTTTTATCGCCAGGTCCTTTAGAGAGCTAACCAAAGCTTCAAACTCTTTATCTTCTTTATCCGGAAATGATTCAACAAAATCTTGAACACTCGCCCTGAAATAAGGTTCTTCTGAGATCATTTCTTTCATCTCAAACCTTTTCTTTCCCTGGATAATAACGGTGGTATTTCCATCAGGCATTTTTAGCATTTTTATAATACTCGCAACTGTTCCTATCTTGCTTAAGTCTTTTGCTTCGGGCTCCTCGATTGATTCGTCCTTTTGAGAAACCACCCCGATTTTCTTATCCCCTTTGTTAACTTCGTTGATTAAGCGGAGTGATTTATCACGTCCAACCGTTATTGGAATAACAACGCCTGGAAAAAGCACTGTATTTCTGAGTGGTAAAATCGGTAAGCTATCAGGTAAGTCTTCTTTGTTAATTTGTTCCTCCTCATCCGCAGAAATCAACGGAATAAATTCAGAATCCTCATCAATCATACTCGAAAACAAATCAATTTTTATTCTATCGTTCATAAGGTTCTCTTTTTTAAACATATTGATTTGTTTACCTAAATCAAATTGTTAATCAGCACTTTTGCAATTGCTGTACCATTGTAAAAAACGGAAACAATGACCGTTTAAGTGCGGTATTTTTCAGTTTCTTTGTAAATGTATGACAGGATGACCTTTTCGATATCATCAAGGGCGATGCCTCTGCGTTGCAATACGATTTCAGCTGTCTCGAAAAATTTGTTTGGTTTATGCACCATTCTCCCTCCAGAGCCACCCCACGAAAACGACGGAATAAAAGTCCGGGGATAGCCTGCACCAAATACATTGCACCCCACCCCTATTACCGTTCCGGTATTGAGCATGGTATTAATACCTGTTTTTGAATGATCGCCCATCGCCAGTCCGCAAAATTGCAGTCCTGTATCAGCAAAACCATTTTTTTTATACGACCATGTTTTAATGTTGGTATAGTTGTTTTTAAGGTTTGAATTATTGGTATCAGCACCCAGGTTACACCATTCGCCCAAAACAGCATTGCCTAAAAACCCATCGTGGTTTTTGTTTGAGTACCCCTGCATAACCACATTGTTTAATTCTCCACCGATTTTTGAATGAGGCCCTACTGTTGTTGCTCCATAAACTTTAGCACCCATTTTCACCTGCGAATGGTCCAACAAAGCAAATGGGCCCCGAATAGTTGCCCCTTCCATAACTACCGTATCTTTTCCAATGTATATGGGGCCTGTAGTAGTATTTAACGTTGCGAAAGTTAATACGGCACCTTTTTCGATAAAAATTTCCGAACCAATAATATTCACACCTTCCGGGGTTCTTTGAGAAACTTTATCTTTTGTCAGTGATTTAAAATCCAATCTGAGTGCCACATCATTTTTTAAAAACAAGTCCCAAACACTTTTCAATTCAATTACATCATTTTCATTTGATAATTTAATTTTATTTCCCAAAAGATTTTGATAGAAATTATTTTTGTCTTCACGGCTCAAACTGCCTTCGTCTTTTATCCGGGCTGCAATTAAATCATCGCCTTGCCATAGGGAATCGCCAAATTCAAGCTTTTCGATGTATTGTACAGTTTCACCGCTTGGTAAAAAGCGCGCATTAATTAAGTAATTATCCTCCGCCCAAACTTGCGGAAACTTAGGTTCGAGATAAGGTTTGGTAAAAAATGAAACGGGTGCATTTAGTGCTTTTTCCCATTTCTCGTTAATGGTAAAAATACCACACCTGAGCGCACCAATGGGCCGGGTATAAACCAGCGGCAAAAAATCGATGTATTTATCGTCGTCGAAAAGAATAATGTTCATGTTGTAAAATTAGATTTCAAAGGTAAGAAATGAGTGGTAAATACAAGTGAAAATAATTATCGAAAGTTTCACCTATCTGAAAACTAAAAGACCCTTGGAGAAAATCATTTTGAAATAGAGACAATTGTATCAACTTGAAAAATTCTTGAATTTTCAAGAATATATGACGCCCAAATTGACTAAGAAAACTATGCGAGACTTTGCGCATTACATCGCGCTACTCTGCGGTTAAAATAAAAACTACCATGTTATTTTACAACCGCAAATTTCACCATCGCTTCACCCGAAACCCCATACAATCTGGCAATATAGACACCGGAATTAAGGGTCTGATTAATCTTAACCTTATCGATGTTAACCCTATATTCAGCAACAACTTTACCCATAGTGTTGTAAATAACCAAGGTTTCGAAAGTAGCTTTATCGGTACTTATATTAATCGTATAATCTGAATACCACAAGTGAACATCTGTAATGTAATAGTTGGAAATGGCGGTAGGATTTCCCCAGATATCATCTGCATATTCGGGATGGTCAATAAAAGGGTTGCGGTTATTTTGAATCCCGTAAACTTCGTTATTTCTATTGATTTCTTTTTCACTTACCGGATCGGCGGCATGCCAGTCCATTAATAAGTTTAATGCCCATTCAGAAAAGCTATCGGCTTGAAGCATGGGTGAATTCCAATTATTTACTTTGTTTTTATAACGGGTAACCATATAAAAATACGTTCTGGCAAAATCGCCCTTGTATTCATCTATAGGCTCAAATATTGTTCCGGTGTATCCGGGATAAGAGCTCGAACCTTTTTTGCACCCATTGGTCGATGTCCAGGTGGCATTTTCTGTTTCCCCAAAGGGATAATTTCCACGCTGTCCATTGGTGTAACCATCGGTTGGGTATAGGTGGTACAAGTCAGTATTCATTGGGCTTTGATTGCCAAACCAACTTTTTGGGAAGGAATGTTCGCGGTTGTAGCACGAGCCTTCACCGGAGTAGTTTCCACATTGATCAGTAAAAAAAGTATAGCTGTATGCGGGTGTTCCACCGGGAACATCGGAATACATGTCCCAAACTTTGCCATTGGCTTTGCGATCAGTATCGAAAAAATAATCCCACAAACTCGAATACGACTTTACCGAATGTGGACTGATAATTTCAAATAATGCCGTTCGTAATTCTTCCTGATTTAATCCTTCGGCATCGTCGTAATAGCCCGGAGGTACCTGGGAAAAAGCAGAAAATGGTATGAGTAGTGCAAATAATATGTTTCGATATTTCTGGAAAAAATTGATATTCATGTTATTTTTTTAAATGGGCTACAAACTTAATTTTATTTCTGAAGAACTACAGTGGTCATTGTTCTTAAACCATCCACATTTGTAGTTTTAATTGGATCGCTAAGCTTTAGTTTATTTTCGTATACAAATCCTTTTAACTCTTCAATATCAAGCATATACCTGGGACCATCGGCTATTTCAATCAACCCATTTTTTGTTTTCTCCTGCAAAGTGAAGGTATGCCAACTGGTCATTCTGAACATCAAATATCCACCCGGTTTTAAAACCCTCAACATTTCGTTCATCATATCCCAAAACTGTTGATGCGATTTTGCAAAATGAAGTACCGCAATGCTTGATATAAAATCGAATTCAGCATCGGCATAGGGCATTGCTTCTACCCGTCCGGTTACAATACGTAACAATGGATAATCCGGATTCCATTTTGCAACCTGATCACGAACAATTGGACCGTATTCAGGATTATGGTCGATGCCATAAACATCGGCATTGTGTTTTATAAAAAACTCAAGATTTCGACCCCGACCATACCCGGCATCCAAAATTTTAGAATCTGCATTAACCCTGCCTTTCTGAATTTGATCGATCAGATAAATATCCATTTTACCCAAATCGGAGATTGTTCCGTTTAAAAAATCGTTTTTCATTATTTGATTTTATTTCAAGTATTTTAATAATTCTTCTGCCCAAAGCATATATCCAGCCTTTGTCATGTGCAAACCATCATCTACAAAAAGATTCTTTGTTGGATTTCCATCCTTGTCGAGCATTACATTCCAAATATCAGCGAAGTATGTGCTTTTATTATTGTTACAATAAGATCTGAGGGCACTATTCAAAGCAAGATAATCATCTTTTAGTCCCCACCTGGCAAGACTCGGCTTTGCGGAGATAAAAACTATTTCAACATCAGGAATCCTTTGCTTCAGTTTAGTAAGCAATGTATCGGTGGTCAACATTATCTCTTTAATGGTTTTTCCTTCTGCAATATCGTTATCCCCTTCATAAATAAAAATTATATCAGGGCTATATTTTAAAATTAGCTGATCAGCATAAAAAAGTAAATCGCTCATTTGAGATCCGCCAAAACCAGTGTTAATAATTTGATATCCGTGGAAATAATTCGGGATACTGTCCCATTTTCGAATGCTTGAACTGCCCGTAAAGAGTATAATATCTTTGGTCGTATCAAAGTTGTAAATCAAAGAATCGAGATGTGCTACTTCGGTTTGTAAGCGAAATGGATCCTGCGAAAACAATTGGTTTTTATCCTGAAAATTCAGGTTAACGAAGAGCAAAAACAATAGGCTGATCCGCTTTATAAAAGTTCGATTCAATTTTTATAGATTCAAGTTAATAAGCGCCAATATAAAACAACAAACCCGATTGTTTTAAGCAACCGGGTTTATTTTATAAAGCAAAATTAACCTTATTTATCCGCATTTAGAATGTCCGCAGCTTTTGCAGTTCAGGCAGCCTTCTTCATAAACAAGCGCTCCTTCACCACATTCGGGACATTGATTTTCTACCGGCACCGTACCATTGGGTACATACCGTTTTAATGTTCGCACCACCCCATTTTTCCAGGTATTCAACGTTGCTTCATCCAAATGCAGGTTTGCGACCATTTCGACTGCATAAACCAATGGCATTCCATGGCGCAGTACTCCTGAAATTAAACGGGCGTAATTGTGATATTCTTTATTAAAAGTCCTGGACAGTCCTTCAATGGTTATATTATAGCCCTCTTTATCTTCATACTGAAAATCGTATCTCGCTTTTCCATCCCCATTTCTGTTTTTAATCACCCAACCTGAATCAACACTCGAAAGAATAGAAAAGGAATCTTCGGCCCGTCCTGTAAATATTTCGTACGGGCGGTCTTTAAAAATTCCAACAATGGCAATCCACTTTTCTTTATCATTATAAAAACGAACGACATCAGCTTTTAATTTTTTAGGTCTTTTTGGGGCGTTATGCGCTATAAAACCGGTTTCTTCAGTTTCCTTTTCATCGTTACTTATAAGAACTCCTGAACGGCTACCGTCCCTATAAACCGTTATTCCTTTACAACCGCTTTCCCAACCGGTAAGATAAATATCGCTTACCATTTTTTCTTCCACATCGTTGGGCACATTTACCGTAACCGAAATAGAATGATCAACCCATTTTTGTACTTCACCCTGCATTTTAACTTTGTTCACCCAATTAACATCGTTAGCCGTAGATTTATGGTAAGGTGATTTAGCGATGATCTTATTTAATTCATCATCAGTCATTTTTGAAATCTTGTCCGTCTCATAACCATTCAACTCAAGCCAAGCCAGAAAATTGTGATGGAAAACATTGTATTCTTCCCAGGAATCCCCTGTTTCGTCAATAAAATCAACCCTTGATTTTTGATCATTCGGATTAACTTTTCTACGACGTTTGTATGACACCATAAATACCGGTTCAATTCCGGATGTTGTCTGGGTCATCAAACTTGTAGTTCCGGTAGGTGCGATGGTTAACATCGAAATATTTCGTCTACCGTATTTCTCCATTTCTTTGTACAAACCCGGGTCGGCATCTTTTATGCGATTGATAAAGGGATTGTCTTTTTCGCGACTCGTTTCATAAATCGGGAATGCACCCCTGTCACGCGCCATGTGCACAGATGAACGATAAGCTTCAATAGCTAAAGCTTTATGGACTTCGGTTGAAAGTTTAATGCCTTTTTTTGAACCATATTGAATGCCCAATGCTGCAAGCATATCGCCTTCGGCTGTTATACCAACACCAATTCGCCTTCCCTGAATGCTTTTTTCACGGATTTTTAACCAGAGGTTCAGCTCGGTGCTTTTTACTTCATCCGCTTCCGGGTCGCTCTCAATTTTATCGATAATCCGATCAATTTTTTCTATTTCCAGATCAACAATATCGTCCATAATGCGTTGTGCTATACCGGCATGTTGTTTAAACTTGTCGAAATTGAATTTGGCATTTTTAGTAAATGGTTGATCAACATATCCGAATAGATTAACAGCCAATAATCGGCAACTGTCATAAGGACATAAGGGTATTTCGCCACAAGGATTAGTCGAAATGGTAGTAAATCCATAATCAGCATAATGATCGGGAATCGCTTCATCAACAATTTTATCCCAAAAAAGGATACCCGGTTCAGCTGCCTTCCATGCATTGTGGATAATCTTATTCCAGAGTGTTCTGGCATCTATCTGTTTTGTATAAGTCGGATTATCGCCCTCAATTGGGAATTGTTGGGTGTATTTTTTATCATCTTTCACCGCCTGCATAAACTCATTGTCCATTTTAATGGAAATGTTAGCACCGGTTACTTTTGTACCATCTAATTTTGCATCAATAAACTCTTCGGCGTCCGGATGTTTAATTGAAATCGTAAGCATCAAGGCACCCCTACGTCCATCCTGTGCCACTTCACGGGTCGAATTAGAATAGCGCTCCATAAAAGGCACAACACCGGTTGAGGACAATGCACTGTTCATCACAGGGCTTCCTTTAGGGCGTATGTGTGAAAGGTCATGACCAACACCACCCCTGCGCTTCATTAATTGCACTTGCTCCTCGTCGATTTTCATCACACCACCATACGAATCAGCCTTACCTGATGAACCAATTACAAAGCAATTCGACAGCGACGAAATCTGCAAATTATTTCCAATTCCGGTCATCGGTCCACCCTGGGGAACAATATGCTCAAATCCTTTCAGTACCGTGTAAATTTCATCATAGTTCATCGGATTGGGATATTTCTTCTCTATCCTTGCCAGTTCTGAAGCAATTCTATGGTGCATTTGGTCTGGGTTACTTTCGTAAATATGACCATTGGAATCTTTAAGCGCATACTTATTAATCCAAACATTGGCGGCGAGTTCATCGCCATTAAAATACTTTTTTGAAGCCTCAAAAGCTTCTTCGTAGGTGTAGATTTTTTGCTGATCGTTAGCAGACAATTTTTTAGCCAGTACGGATGTCTGTTCTGCCATAATTAATGTAAATTTATTAAATTTTTAACTAGTGAGTTCCCATTCTCAGATGAACAATACAAAAATGTGTTTGTATTTTACGATTTGCAACTGTTTAACTAAAATGATATTCACAATTAGACCTAAGTTTTTAACGATTTATCCAAATACAGTGAGGTCAAATGATTGATGAACTTTGTTAAATAGTTACATTAAATAATACTATATATAACCTTGTATTACTGTGCTTTATGATTTTTAGATTGAACTAATATTAAAATGTTAATAAAAAAATTTGGAATTTTCGAACCCTCAGTATTTACAAGTAATCCAAGGCAATTCTAATTGTTAATAGCCATGAAAAAGAAACGTATTTTTTTTGGATTTCCTATCGATAAGATATTAACAGGTAAATTAATCGATTTCAAGGAGAAAATCGTTCAAAATAGGAATTATAATATTGAATATAAATGGGTTAAGGCAGAAAACTACCATTTAACCCTTTTGTTTGTCGGATCAGTTTTTGAAGATGAAATAGCATTGATTTGCAACAAAGCTGAAAAAATACTTGCAAAAGTGTCAGATTTTAATTTAAAGCAGGTTCATTTTATTGCATTTCCAACCAGAAAACCGAAGATGATCTGGTTGAAATTTGAGCATTCCCATACATTTGAAAATATTGTTTTAGATTTTCGAAAATCATTTTTAGAATCCGATAAATTATCGCAGGCGATTCCACATATTACTCTTGCAAGAATCAAGCGGGGGTCTATGAAAGAGCAAATGTGGGGAATTAATGATAAAGTCAATTTGCAATGCAATACCGTTCATCTTTACGAATCGGAATTAACTCCTGATGGACCGATATATACCATCCTTAAAACCTTTGATTTAAATATTAAACCAATATAGAATACATTAGAATTTTCACCATAAATTATTTTTACATGCTTTAAATATGTAAAGAATCATGAAGAAAACATCCATTGGACTTTTAACCCTTATGTGTTTATTAATTATTGGATGCAGGGAGAATTCTGAGCCTTTTCAAATAAAACTAAATTCCGGTCAATATAAATATGGAGTTGTAGCTTCAGCACATTCCCTGGCTAATACTGTGGGAATTAATGTTTTAAAATCCGGAGGAAACGCTTTTGACGCAGCTGTAGCCGTAAATATGGCATTGGCGGTAACTTACCCCAGGGCAGGAAATATCGGTGGCGGCGGGTTTATGGTTTATCGTACAGCCAATGGGGAAAGCGGCTCACTTGATTTCCGTGAAAAAGCCCCCGAAAATGCGCATCACGATATGTTTCTGAATAATGAAGGAAAAGTTATCGAAAACTTGAGCAGGCAGGGTGCTTTGAGTATTGGTGTGCCCGGAGCAGTCGCCGGCATGGTAGCCTTACACGAAAAATTTGGGAACCTTGAATGGTCCGGCTTACTGAATCCTTCCATTGACCTGGCAAAAAACGGTTTTTTGGTTTCTGAATTGCAAGCGAAAACCTTCAACCGCTTTCAAGACACCTTTATTCAGGTGAATGATGGGGATATTCACCTTTCGAAAACCGGTGGCTGGAAAAAGGGGGATACCTTAAAATCTACAGCACTTGGCAAGACCCTTGAATTAATTGCCAGAGAGAAATTGAGAGGTTTTTATGAAGGTGCGGTTGCTGAGGATATAGTAAACACGATTAAAGCAAATGGTGGAATAATAAGCTTAAATGACCTCGCAAATTACCAAGTGGTTTGGCGCAAACCGGTAAGTGGCAAATTCAATGGCTATGAGGTTATTTCGATGCCACCTCCAAGCAGCGGCGGAATTGCGCTAATACAATTGCTTAAAGGGTTTGAAATGCTACAGGGTGATACCTTGCCACATAACTCTGCACTTTACATTCACTTATTAACCGAACTGGAACGGCGGGTTTATGCCGATCGGGCAGAATACCTGGGAGACCCTGATTTTTATCCGGTTCCCGAAGAAAAACTAATAAACACGGAGTATTTACAAAATAGGTTTTCGGATATCAACATGCAAAAAGCAACACCTAGTTCAGAGATTAAGGAAGGAAAAGTTGAGGTGATCGAAAGCTTCGAAACCACCCATTTCGAAATTGTTGACCGTTGGGGAAATGCGGTTTCGATAACCACCACACTTAACGGTTATTTTGGATCGAAACTCATAACAAAAAAATCGGGGATTATGCTTAATAACGAAATGGATGATTTTAGTATTAAACCCGGTGTTCCCAACCAGTTTGGTCTAGTAGGCAGCGAAGCCAATAAAATTGAACCTAACAAAAGGATGCTAAGCAGCATGACCCCTACCATCGTATTAAAAAACGATTCGTTGGTTTTACTAACCGGCACACCGGGCGGGCCAACTATAATTACCACTGTATTTCAAACCTTACTCAATTCGTTGGTTTACCAGATGGATGTGCAAACAGCTGTAAATACCACTAAAGAACACGCACAATGGCTACCCGATAAAATCTATTTTGAAACCGATAAAATGCCCCAATCCAGGCAGGATTCTTTAACAAATATGGGGCATAATTTGTTTGCTACCCCACGATTAGGAAAAATGAAGCTTATTTTAATCGACGAAGTGATTATGTATGGTGCGGGTGATACTTTGCGCGGCGATCCGCCTGCGTTGGGTTTTTGAAATGAATGAGCTAAAAATAACCTGTGTTAATCAGAGCAAATCCATGATGCGAAAAATCATTCCATTAATCGCTTTATCAAATCAAACCTACCCGCATTTTTAAGGATATTGCTGATCCAATTCCGGTTTTCCTTTTTATACCAAAAAAAGAAACGGTGCTGGTCTTCCCTTTCGGATTTGCTACGGGCGGTGTACATTTTTTGAAGCGTATATGGGTGATACCCCGAATAATAGATCACTGTAGAAACGGTCATAGGCGTTGGTGTAAAACCTTGTACTTGTTCTAGTTTAAAACCCATATCTTTGGTTTCTACAGCCATATTGGCCATATCTTCTAAGTGGCTTTCGGGGTGGCTGGAGATGAAATAAGGAATCAATTGCAATTTTAATCCAAGCTTTTTATTGATACGGTCGAATTTATTCTTGAACTGGTGAAAAAACTTAAATGCCGGTTTTCGCATTTGACGTAATGTCCGGTCAGAAGTATGTTCCGGTGCTACTTTTAACCTGCCGGAAACATGATTACTCATTACTTGCTCCAAATAGGCATCGCCTGATTTGTCCATCTGTTTATTGTAATCCTTTACCAATAAATCGTATCGGATTCCGCTGCTAACAAAGGCTTTTTTAATATCCGGATGGGCATCAACTTTTTTATAAATATCGATCATGGCCTGGTGCGATGTGTCGAGGTTCGAACAAACCACCGGGAAAATACAAGAAGGGCTTTGGCATTTATCGCAGATTTTCTGTACAATACCCTTCATTTTATACATATTGGCAGAAGGCCCACCGATATCTGAGATATATCCTTTAAAATCGGGCATTTTTGTGATCGCGTCCACTTCATTTAAAATGGAATCTTCAGAGCGCGAAGCAATAAACTTTCCCTGGTGCGCGCTAATCGTACAAAAACTACAACCACCAAAACACCCCCGGTGCATATTTACCGAGAATTTAATCATTTCGAAAGCGGGAATTGGACCACGCTTTCTGTATTTCGGATGGGGTAACCTGGTGTAGGGCAAATCAAAAGTTCCGTCCATTTCCTTTTCGGACATGGTTTTATATGGTGGATTGATTATCAGCACCTTATCCCCTACTTCCTGCGAAATTCTTCGGGCAAATATTTTATTCGATTCGGTCTCAACAATTTTAAAATTAGAAGCAAATCTTTTTTTGTCTTCAAGGCTTTTCTCATGGGAATTCAAATCAATCGTTTCCCATCTTTTATTCCTTGGCAATTCAGCTAATTTATCGATTAAAAAACCTGTCTGTTCAATGGTTTTAAGGTTTTCGAACGGAACACCCCTTTTCAATAAGCGTATAATTTCGCGAAGGGGTTGCTCCCCCATTCCATAAACCAATAAATCAGCACCTGAAGTGCTTAGTATATTGGGTCGTAATTTGTCCGACCAATAGTCATAATG
>Ga0164313_10002978_pt1 | contig 15097 bp, 10 predicted proteins | sample GuaBasSedimGuay4_FD_113735 | JGI IMG/M metagenome (GOLD analysis project Ga0164313, IMG submission 113735) | Subseafloor sediment microbial communities from Guaymas Basin, Gulf of California, Mexico - Guay4, Core 4569-4, 0-3 cm | ecosystem: Environmental > Aquatic > Marine > Hydrothermal vents... | reverse complement strand
ATGCCGTCCCCGGCCGACGCCTGTGGCGGCTTTTTCTGTGGCCAGCAGCCGGTCGACCAGCAGGCCGAGCGCATCGTCTTCGCCGTCCACGAGAGCGGCGACGTGACGATGATCACCCAGATCGCCTACACGGGGTCCGCGGCGGACTTCGCCTGGGTCCTGCCCCTCGCGGCGGTGCCGGCGGTCGAGAGCCTCGAGATCTTCCCGCAACTCGCCCTCGCCGGCCTCGACGCCCAGACCGGCCCGAGCTTCCAGATGCCCAGCGATTGCGACGGCTTCTTTCTAGATGCCGCGGCCTCCGGCGGTGGAGGCTCCCCGTCGCCCGAAGAACGCGGAGTCGAGGTGCACATTCGCGCTGAGGTCGGCCCCTACGACGTCGCGGTCATCGAATCCGAGAGCCCCACGGCCCTCGTCGAGTGGCTGCGCACCGAGGGTTTCCGGGTCACGACGGCGATGGAGCCGTACATCCGCATCTACACCGACGAAGGCATGAAGTTCTTGGCCCTCAAGCTCCAGGACGACGCGGAGACGAGCGACATCGCGCCCTTCAAGTTCACCCTCCCGGGCCAGGCCCCGTCGGTGCCCCTGCGCCTCACCTCCATCGCCGCCGAGCCCGAGATGGGCATCGCCGTCTTCATCCTCGGTGACCGGCGCTTCGGTCCCGCGGGGGGCTGGACCGACGTCGAGATCGACGACTCGGAGATCGTCTGGCGCCCCTACAGCTGGCCCGTCGAGACCAACTGGGCGGCGCTCGTCGCCCGGGGCGTCGACGCCGCCGACGGTCGCGGCTTCGTGACCGAGTACGCCGGCTCGACCGAGAGCTACCTGGAGCTCCTCCGAAACTCGACGCCCCGGGATGAGGAGCAGGAAACTGCCACCAACGCCCTCCTCGACCTCCTCGGCGAGCACAGCTACATGACGCGCCTCTACACGCGCCTCTCCCCCGGCGAGATGACGAGCGACCCGATGTTCCGCCGCGTCGATGGCGCTGACGTCGACCGGACCCGCATGCTCCCGCGCTACGTCGAGGGACGAGACCTCTGCGATTGGGGCGGCGGCGGACCGATGACCGACGCGACGACCGCCTGTGACTTCGCGAGCTGCGGCGTCGGCGGCCTCTGCCGCGAAGTAGCGAGCGCGACCGAAGGCGGCCTGGCACTCGCGGGCTGCGCCTGTATCCCGGGCACGACGGCGCGGACGACCTTCGACCCGACCGGACGCGCGATCACCTCGTGCATCGACCGTCGCCTCAGCTTCTTGAACCCCGGCGACCGCGAAGCCCCTGGTGAGGCGCCGCTCCCCGACCCCTGCGTCGGTTACGCGTGCGGCGCCGGAAGCTGCGTCACCATGAACATGACGCCCACTTGTGTATGCGACTTCGGCTCGGTGGCCGTCGGCTCCCTCGCCGAGGACGGCACGCGCCTGACGAACTGCGTCGCGCCAATCACCGAGGTCCCGAGCGACTTCTACAACCTCCGCCTGCCGGACCGCCCCTTCGCCCTGCCCGGGGGCCGCGAGGTCGTCGTGCCCGAGCCGACGGTCCTCGCCGGCGGCGGTGGATGCAGCAGCACCGGCGCGCCGGCACCCACCTCCCTCGCCTGGATCGGCCTGCTCTCCGGCATGGCGCTCGTCGCGAGGCGCCGGCGGAGGTGATTCACCGCCCGACAGCGTTGGCCCTCGCGGTCGCGGCGCTCCTCTCGATGGGAGGATGCGCCGCGGATGTCGGCACCGGCATCGCCGAGCTCGGCACCGGGGAGTGGCGCTTCGAGGCCTTGGACCCAGCAGCCGATGCCCAAGACGTCGAACTCATCCGCGGCGCCCAGGGCGGGGTGCATATCTGGACGTCGGTGCGGGTGGTCGGCCTCGTGCCCGCCCGGGTGACCATGGAGCTCGTGACCGAGCCCGTCGACGGCAGCCTCCTGCCGGAACGCAGCGTCGTCGAGGTCGACCTCGACGATCCGAGGGAAGAGACCGCAGGAATGCACGAGCTCATCGGCTGGCCCGCGGTGGTCTCGCGCCCGGGCTGCGTCGTAGACCGCGAACTGCGGCTGAGCATCACGCTGACCGACCAAGACGGCGCGACCGCGTACGACGAGCGCATCGTGGTGCCTCGCGGCACGGACATGCCCGCCTGCGAGTAGACCAGGGTCACGGCGCTCAGCGTGGCGGGTCGTCAGGGACGAATCTCGATCACCGCGTTGTCCTCGACGGCGCGGTAGAGTTCCTCTGCTTCGTCGTTGGTCACCGCGATGCACCCCGCGGTCCAATTGAACATCGCACGGAGCCCGGCGAAGCCTTCGGGGGTGCCGTGGACCCCGATGGCCGAACCGATCCCGCGCCCCTCGGGGACCTCGCCGGCGGCCCGGGCGGCACGGTACCGGCGGCGGTCTTCGCGATTGGGATAGCTGACGTGCAAGAAGCGGTGGTAGGCGCGGCTGCGATGGCGCGAGTCGATGCGGTACGTGCCCTCGGGGGTGCGTCCATCGCCTTCGTACTGCTTGTCCCCGGCGCCCCCAGCGCCGACCGCGATGTCGTAAGTGCCGAGCAGTCGGTCGCCGTCGTAGGCTTCCATTCGGCCCGCACCCTTGTACGCGATCAGGCGATCGACCCGTGCCCCGGTCGGCAGGGCGCCCGCACCGGGCGGCGACGCTCCGATGGAGCAAGCGAGGGCCGATGCTCCGAGCAGCACGGAGACAAAGAGCGCGACGCGCGACGCCGTTCGAAGACCGTGGGGGCCCATAGCGGAGAAAACACCGTCGGATGGCCGGGCATTCCCGAGGGGGGAGGCGAGGCCCAGGCGCATTCAGAGCTGGCGTTTCAGCTCGACCTCCCGAGCACGGGCTTGGGCGAGATTGGCCTCGAGGGCGCTGCGCCGGGCCGCACCGTCGCGGCGCCCAGCACGGACCTGCCATGGCACGAAGAGCATGAAAATGCAGAAGAGAAACACCGCCAGGGTGAGCGCGATGAGGCCGTCGTCGGCGGGGATTCGGTAGGGCTCGAGCCACGCCGCCCCGTCGGCCGCGGCGGCGCTGAGCCCCTCGGCGGAGGTGGCCACGACTCGGCCGCCTTGGTCGCTGCAGAAGATCGTGCTCTCGGGCATGGACTGGGCAACGCCGTTGATCGTCTCGACGACGGTCCAGGCGACCGAGTGATAGGGGCCCACGCCGTCTGCGGCGATGAAACGGCAAAGGATTTCGGCGTGCAGGCCGAAGAGAGGGTCCGCCTCGAAAATATCGACGACGACGACGGTCCAGATGAACGCCAAGACAGGTGCGACGACGCCCGCGATGCCCGCGGTGGCAAGAAGCAAGGGCATCACGCGGGCGTGACCAGAATTGAGTCCCTCGAGTTGATGCTCGAACCCCGCGATGACCGGCTGCAGTCGTCGCAACTCGGCGTTCGCCATCGCCGCCGGGAACGAGCGCTCACAAAGAGAAAGGGGGAGATGGCGTTCGATCTCGTTTCGGACGGCCGGGGCACCCCATCTCTCGACCCACGTGGTCACCTCGGCGGCTGCGGCGTCGGTTTTGCCGAGCTTCTCGAGGGCATCCACCCGCAGTACGTCACAGGCGAGCTGCTCGCGGTTCGCCAGAGGGACGTCGTCAGGCTCGAAACCCAGGAGCTGCGTGACCGTCGCGTAGTCGCGCTTCGCGCTCCCAACGGTCGCCGCGGCGAAGCGATATGCCGTATCCATCGCGAGGTCCATCGACTTGGGGTTCACCGGGGCGAGCCAAGCTTCCGCCGCCGCGAAGTCCCCCGCCCGAGCCGCCTCGCGGGCGAGCAGGCAACGCAGCACATGACGGTGACCATCGTCTGGAAGAACCTCGACCGCCGTCTCGAGAATCGCCCTTCGTCGGCGCTCTTCGATGTAGGGAGCGAGCAGGACGGTCAGATGAAAGAAGCGCGCTAAGACCGGGAACGACGTCGCGACCGAGAGCTGCCCCATGGCATCGCGCCACATGGCCTCGGCCTCGGCCACCTTGGCGGGGGCGAGATGTTCGTCCACGAGCAGCGCAGCGATTCGGTCCGGGAAGGGTGCCGGCTGCCGGTCCTGATCGCGGAGCCGGGCATGGCGCTCGGACTCGCTGATCGTCGATTGGGCGGCATTTTGGGCCGCGGCCAGGTCGGCGCTCTCGTCGCGACGAGCGACCTGGCTCACCGCCCCGCAGTATCCGCAGGTGACGCTGCCCCCGTCGACCGTCGCGTCGATCGGCGCCAGGCACTTTCCGCAGGTCAGGATGCGCAGCTCGTGGCTATAGGCGGTCTCGGCCATGGGGCGGAGGGTAACCCGAGGTCACAGGCTGGCTAGAGCGGCGATATAGATGGCCAAAGCTCGTGGCCCGCTGTCAGTTCGGGCTGCTATCCTGCGTCTCCCTCGTCGCCCCGAGGGGCACGAAACGGCACGAAACCCGTGAAACTCGTCCACGCCGCAGACCTGCATATCGACAGCCCTCTTCAGGGTCTGACGAAGTACGCCCACGCTCCGGTAGACCGCATCCGCGGTGCGACCCGGGCAGCGGTGGTCAACCTCGTCGACCTCTGCATCGACGAGGGCGCCGCGGCGCTCTTGCTCGCCGGTGACATCTTCGACGGGGACTGGAAGGACTACTCCACCGGCATCTTCTTCGTGAGCGAGATGACGCGCCTCCGGGACGCCGGGGTGAAGGTCTTCTCGGTCCGCGGCAACCACGACGCCGCCAACAAAATGGGGCGAAGGCTCAAGCTACCGGAGAACGTGGAGGAGTTCGCGACGGACGCCGCCAGGACGATCGCCGCCGAGGAGCTCGGACTGGCCGTGCATGGGCAGGGTTTTGCCCAGCGCGTCGTCGACGAGGACCTCGCCCGGGACTTCCCCGACGCCGTCTCCGGCCTATTCAACGTCGGCCTCCTGCACACCTCCCTCGACGGCAGGCCGGGCCATGCCCCCTACGCGCCAACGAGCACGGCGGTGCTGACCAGCAAGGGCTACGACTATTGGGCCCTCGGCCACGTGCACCAACGGGAGGTCATCCAGCGGGACCCGTACATCGTCTACCCGGGAAACCTGCAGGGGCGCCATGCCCGAGAGACCGGCCCAAAGGGAGCGACGGTGATCACCGTCGACGGGGGGCGCCTCGAGGTCACCGACGTCAGCCATCGACCCCTCGATGTGGTGCGGTGGGCCCAGGTCACCGTCGATGCCAGCGCCTGCCCCCACACGGACGATGTACTCGAAGCGGCCCGAGACGCCCTCGAAGCCGCAAGCCTCGAGGCCTGCCAGGATGGTCACCCGCGCTTGCTCTGTGCGCGGGTGACCATCGAAGGCCAATCCGGTGCCCATGACGCCCTGCACTCCGAGGCCGAGCGCTGGCTGCACGATCTCCGGGCGATGGGCGCAGACCTCGACGACTGCTGGGTCGAAAAGGTGCGCCTGAAAACGACCGGGGTCCTGGACCTCGAAGGGTTGGCAGCCCAGGACGACGCCCTGGGCGCGCTATTTCGTCGCCTCGGGGAGCTCGAAGCAGACCCCGACGCCCTCGCGGCCCACGCCGAAGACCTCCGGGAAGAGATGATGAAGCTCCCCCGCGAGGCCCGCGAAGGCCTCGACGGCATTCGCCTCGACGACCCGGACTACCTCGAGGGCGCCCTCGAAGACGTGACCCAACTCTTGATTCCACGACTGCTCACCGCTCGGAGCGAAGAGCCGTGAGGGTAGCCGAGCTGCAACTGCTGGCCTTCGGGCCGTTCACCGACGCCCGGCTCGATTTCGATCCGTCGGGGCCACGCCTCGAGATCATCTACGGGGCCAACGAGGCCGGCAAGAGCACCACCCTCCGAGCGCTTTCGGGACTCTTTTTCGAAATCGACTCCCGGACCAAAGACGCTCACTTGCACACCAAGATGAGCAGCCTGCGCATCGGCGCGCGCCTCGTCGACGAAGACGGCGAAGTCCTCGAGGTGGTGCGCAGGAAGGGCAACAAGAACACCCTCCTCGGCCCAGACGGCGAGGCGATAGACGACGCGGCCCTTCGCCGGCTCCTCGGGGGCCTCGGGGCCGAACAGTTCGGCCGCATGTTCGGGCTAAACCACGAGACGCTACGCAAAGGTGGGGCGGAGCTCCTGTCGAGCGGAGGAGACCTCGGCGAGAGCCTCTACGGGGCGAGCCTCGGCAGCGGCATTCATGAGGCGGTCACCAAGCTCGACGAGGATGCCAGGGCTCTCTACGCGCCGCGCGCCAAGAACGCGGTGCTCAGTCGGGCCATGAAGAGCCACAAGGACGCCCTGGCCGTCGTCCGTAGCGCCGGCTTCACCCGAGCGGAGTACGACAAGGAAGCCGCCGAGCTGAAGAACGCCCAGGCCGCCCTCGAGAAACACCAAGAACAAAGGCGGGCCCTGCGCCGCGAGAACAGCCTGGCGGTCCGTGCCATCCAGGTGATGCCGCTCTTGCGGAAGCTCGCCGCGCTCTCGGCCCAACGCGCAGAGTTCGGGGAGGTTCCCCGGATCCCCGCGGATACGACCACCAGGCGTGAAGCCGCCACCCAGGCCACCCGCGAGGGGCACGCAAAGCTCGATCAGCTTCGGGACGATGTCGCGCAACTCGAGGACCAGGGCCGCGAGATTCCGGAAGCCGGCCCCCTGGCGGACGTCCATGAGCAGACCCTCGACGAGCTCCGGGACCGCCTCGGGAGTCACCGGTCAGCCGACCGCGATTTGCCGAAGCGGGAGGCCGAACGGGACAACGCTCTTCATGAGGCGGAGCGGCTCCTCACCCGAGTATCCCCCAAGACACCGGTAGAAGAGGCGCGCAGCTTGATCCCCCGGACGGTGGATCGGGCCGCCATCAACGAAGCCGCGGACCGCCATGGCAAGTTGGCATCCCGGGTGGCCGACGCCAAGACCGAGCTGAATCGCGAAAAAGGACGCCTCGAGGCCCTCGAAGGCGCCGAAGACCAGGAGACCGAAAGTGTAGACCCGGTGGCGCTCGCAAGCGCGGCAAACGGGGCGAGGGCCGGGGCCGAGGCCGGTGTGCGCCTGGCCGAAGGAAAGGCCGAACTCGAAGCGCGAGCCGCCGTGGCGGAGAGGCTCGCGGGCTCGCTCCCGGGGTTCACCGGCGACGCGCGTCACGCGGCGGGCCTCCCGGTTCCGGAGGCCGCGGCGGCACAACGGGACGCCGAGACGGCGCGTGAACTCGCACGAACCCTCGACGCCGCGAAGGCCGCCCAGGGGGACGCGGTCCGCGAACTCCGCCGAGTGCAGGAGACCCTCGCCGCCGACGACCTCGAGGGGGACGTGCCGACCGAAGGCCAGCTCGACGACCAGCGCCGCGAGAGGCAGCGGTTGTGGGGGGTGATTCGGCGACACCTCGGCGGCCAGGCCGAGCCCCGCGAAGAAGAGACGCCAGGCGACCCGAGCCTCAGCGTCGATGCCGCAGACCCGGATGGCTATGAGACCGCCGTCGACCGAGCCGACGGGACGGCGGACCGGCTACGCCGGGAGGCCACCCGGGTGGCCAAGCACGCGGCGCTGCTCGCGCACCGGGAGACGACCCAGCGAACGCTCGACGAATCGACCGAGGCCGTCACTGAAACCGCCCGGGCCGTTCACGACCACCGCGCCGACGTGGTCCGACGATGGGCCGCCATCGGTATCGAGACCGCCGGCGCCGAAGAGATGCCGGGATGGCTCGCCCGCCACGCCGAGGTGGGTGCGGCTCAAACGAAGGTCGAGGAAAAGCACGCGGCCAACGCCGCGCTTCAGGCGCGCAGCGACGAAATGGCCCGCGAACTCCGCCGGGCGCTCGTCCAAGGGGGCGGCCCGGTCGAGGCCGGAGTCCCCCTCCGAGAACTGGTGGAACGGGCGGATGCATTGGTCGAGGCAGCGAGAACTCGGATCGCCGACCAGAAAACCCACCGCGAGCTGACGAGCGAGACCAAGCGCGCCGTGACCGAGCGCCAGCGCGTGCTGCGAGAGCGCGAGGACGACCTCGCCGAGTGGCAATCGATCTGGGCCGAACGGGTGAGCGCCCTCGGCCTCGACCAACGCGCCTCTCCCGATGAAGCGCGAGCTCTCCTCAACGAGTTGACCGACCTCGAACGTTCCCTCGATGCCGCCGAAAGGGCGTCCGAACGCATCGAGAAGATTGGGCGTGACGTCCAGCGGTTCGAAGCCAGCATCGACGACCTGATACGCGACCACGCACCGGACCTCGGAAGTCAGGAGCTCTCCGCGCGAGCGGCGACGCTCCTAGACCGGATCCGGGCGGCTCACAAGAACCGCGAGCTTCGCCGGGGAGTCGACGCCGACCTCGTGGGTCGGCGAACGCGCATGGCGGAGGTCGAGAAGCGGGTCCGCGAAGCCGAGCGAGTCATCTCGGACCTCTGCGCGATGGCCGGTGCCGAAGACGCGTCCGCGTTGATGGCCATCGAAGACCGAATCGTCGAAGCCCGCGCCAAGGACGAGGCTATCGCCGAGGTAAAAGGCGAACTGCTCGATGCCGGCGAGGGCCACACCGCCTCGGAACTCGAATCCGAGACCCGCGGCCTCGACCTCGACGAGGTCAAGGACCGGCGCACCGAGATCGACCGCGAGCTCCGAGAGCTAGACGATGCCGTGACGCGCGCCGCCCAGGACGTCACGAATATCGAAAACACCATCGCGGCGCGCCGGGGGGGCACGAGCGCCGCCGAGGCCGCGTCCGACGCCGCTGCGGCCCTCGCCGATGTTCGAGAGGCGGCCCACCGCTACGTGCGGCTGCGCCTCGCTTGGAAGATCCTTCGCGCCGAGATCGAACGCTACCGGGACGACAACCAAGCACCGATCCTCGAGAAGACGAACGAGCTCTTCCCGCGCCTCACCCTGGGACGCTATCGGGCAGTCAAGGTAGGTATCGATGCCAAAGACAACCCGGTCCTCGAGTGCGTGCGTGAAGGCGGCGAGGTGGTCGGCATCGACGGGCTCTCCGACGGCACCAAGGATCAGCTCTACCTCGCCCTACGCCTCGCGAGCCTCCTGCGCTTCGCCGAGCACAACCAGCCGCTCCCCCTCATCCTCGACGATTGCCTGGTGCACTTTGACGACGAACGCGCTCGGGCCGCCCTCGAAGTCCTCGGCGAGGTCTCCTCGTCGTTTCAGATCCTCTTCTTCACCCACCACCAGAGGCTCGTCGAGCTGGCCCGGGAGGCGGTGCCGGAGGAGCGCCTCGGAGTGACGGTACTGGGGACGGTATAAGCTTTCTTACTTTTGCTTCGCAAAAGTAAGAAAGCTTATACCGTCCCCCAGGTGGGAGCAGGGGGCGACGCAGATGACGCGGGGGGCACGAAGGGCGCGGTAGATCGGCGCCTCGGCCTGCCGACGACGATGCTGCTCGTGGTGGCGTCGATGGTGGGCACCGGGGTCTTCACGACGACGGGCTACCTGCTCCGAGACATCGGCTCCATCACGGCGATGCTCTTCGCCTGGGGAGTCGGCGGGGTGGTGGCGCTTTTCGGGGCCCTCGCCTACGCCGAGCTCGTGGCGGCGCTGCCTCACAATGGCGGGGAATACCAACTCCTGTCGCGAATCTATCACCCCTCGGTCGGCTTCGCGGCGGGCTTCACGTCGATGGTGGTCGGCTTCTCGGCGCCGACGGCGGCATCGGCCATCGCCTTTGCCCAGTACACGAACATCGCCCTCGGCGGCGAGGTCCTCCCGCCGACGGCCCTGGCCCTGGCTCTGATCATCACGACCTCCGCCGTGCACGCCTTCGAGGTCGGTGTCGGTGGTGGTTTCCAGAACGCTTTCACGGCAGCGAAGATTCTCCTCGTCGCGCTCTTCGTGGGGGCGGGCCTCGTGGCCGGAGACTTCGGTCTCATCGAGGCCGAAGGGCAGGTCGACTTCGTGACCGCCATCGCCTCCCCCGCCTTCGCGGTCGGCCTCATCTTCGTATCGTTTTCCTACAGTGGATGGAACGCGGCGGCCTACGTCGCCGGCGAGGTCCGGGACCCGAAGAAGAACCTCCCCCGAGCCCTCATCCTCGGCACGGGTCTGGTCAGCCTGCTCTACCTGGGCCTGAACCTCGTCTTCGTCGCAGGGGCCGACATGCCGACGCTCATCGAGGCCGAGGCTGGGGTCGGCGCCGTCGCAGCCATCGCCCTTTTCGGCGAGAGCGCCGGCCGCACCCTCGCCGCGGTGATCGCCCTCGGCCTGGTGAGCACCGTGGGCGCGCTGGTGATGACCGGCCCCCGGGTCTACGAAGCGATGGGCCGGGACCACGGCGCCATCGCAGCCCTCGCCCGGCGCCGTGCCGGGGGCGGGCCGCTCATCGCCATCGGCCTGCAATCACTCATCAGCATCGCCATGGTCCTGACCGCCAGCTTCGACGCCCTGGTCACCTACATCGGCTTCACTCTCTCTTTCTTCGCTGCCCTCACCGTCGGAGGCGTCTTCCTGCTGCGGCACCGCGAACCCGACCTGCCCCGTCCGTATCGCACCTTCGGCCACCCCTTCACTTCCCTGACGTTCATCGCCTTGTCAGCCTGGATGGTGGTCTTTGCAATCCAGCAGAAGCCGGTGGTGGCCCTGGTCGGCCTCGGGACTATCGGCGCCGGCCTCGTCACCTGGCGCCTCGTTCGTGCGTAATGCGAGCGATCGGCGGCGAGCCGTGTAAACTTATCGAGATCCGGCTCCCCAAGTGGTGACCATGCGGCCTGGTGCCCCCTTGCTGTGGGTACGCCGGTTGAAGCGATGTCCTCGAACCCCATCAAAGCACACGATATCAAGCGGTTCGATACCCTCCGGCCGCTCAGCCCGGAAGGCCGCGACGTGCTCGCGGGACACCTGACCCGCGAGCGATTCGAACAAGGCGAAAAGGTCGCGACGGCCGGCGAGGTCGAGCCCCGCATGCACTTCATCTTGGAGGGCGAGGCGGCGGTCAAGACCGACGGCGTCACGTTGCGCCCCCTCGCGGCGGGCGAGCACTTCGGCGAGCTCGGCCTGGTCAGCGACGTCGCCCGCACGGCGTCGGTCGTCGCCCGGGGCCCCCTCGAGGTGGCGACCCTGACCAAGGCGAGCCTCGACGCCCTGACCGAACACTCACCCCGGGTCGCCCTCAGCATCGAGCGCATGCTCCTCCGGGGACTGAGCGACAAGCTTGGCCTGCTCACCGAAGACATCCGTGACCTGCTCTCGGAGCGGTCCGTCCCACGGCACCTGACGGTCTCGGTGGAGGTCGGCGGTACCGCCTATGAAGTCCCCACCGGCACCGTCGTCCGCGAGTTGCTTCCGACGCGGATCGAAGATCGCCTGGTGGTCGCGGCCCTCCTCGACCGCCGAGCCAAGTCGCTGACCCATAGGCTCACAGCGAGTGCATGCCTCGAACCCCTCACCACCGCCCACTGGGAGGGGCAGCGCGTCTACCAGCGCAGCCTCGGCCTGCTCCTGGTCGAGGCCGCCCGCGGCGTCGACCCCGAGCTCTCCATTCAACTCGGCCACTCCGTCGGGCTCGGCCAGCGGGTACACAGCGAGGGCGGCGCCCCGTGGAGACCGAAGAAACTCGCCAAGGAGCTCTCCCGCGAGATGCACCGCCTCGCCGAGGAAGACGCCCAGCTCCGGGAAGAGTGGTGGATGGTCACCGAAGCCCAGGACCACCTCCGGGCCAACGGGTGGAACGCCGCGGCCATGTACCTCGACGGTCACTACGACCCAGCGGTCCGCCTCGTCTCCTACGGCAAGGTCTATGCGCTTCGACCCGCGCCGTTCCTCGCCGCCGCCTCGATGATGAAGCACTTCGACGTCATCGCCGATGACCGAGGCCTACTCCTGGTCTTCGGTTCCGAAGCAGCGAAAGTCGGCACGTTTTCGATGTGGCCCGGCAAGAAAGAGGCCCTCACCGAGGTCCGCCTCGCCGCGAAGCACACGGGCAAGATGACCGCCCACCACGCCCGGTGGCTCAGCACCCTCGGCGTCGACAGCGTCGGCGCTTTCAACGACGCCTGCGTCAGCGGGGACGTCTCCCAACTCATCCGCGTGGCCGAGGGCTTTCAAGAGAAGCAGCTCTCCTCGATCGCCGACTCGATCGGCGGCTTGAACGGCGGCGTGAAGGTCATCTGCATCGCCGGCCCGTCATCGAGCGGCAAGACGACGTTCATTCGCCGTCTGACGGTGCAGCTCCAGGTCAACGGGGTGACGCCGGTCGGGGTCGGCCTCGACGACTACTACATCGACCGGGACGACACGCCCCGCGACGAGAGCGGCGAGTTCAACTTCGAGGCCTTCGAAGCGCTGCAAACCGACTTGCTCGCGGACCACGTGAACCGGCTCCTGAAGGGCGAGACGGTGAAGACCGCCCGCTACGACTTCCACGAGGGTAAGTCCCACCCCGAGGGCGGCGAGGAGATGACCCTGGGTAGGGGTCAGGTCCTGATCCTCGAGGGCATCCACGGCCTGAACCCGCGCCTGCTCGAGGCCGTGGCGGACGATAGGCAGTATCGCATCTTCATCTGCCCCCTCGCCCAGCTGCCCATCGACCGAGTGAGCCGCGTGCACGCGTCAGACCTCCGGCTGCTCCGCCGCATCGTCCGAGACCGCCACGGTCGCGGCCACAACGCGGCCGCCACCATCGCTCGATGGCCCTCGGTGCGCCGCGGCGAGCGAAAGAACATCTTCCCCTACCAAGACCTCGCCGACGCGGTCTTCGACACGTCGCTGATCTACGAGCTCTCGGTGCTCCGGGTCTTCGCCGAGCGCTACCTGCGCGAGGTGCCCCGGGGCGACCCGTCCTACCCCACCGCCCACCGCTTGCTGACCATGCTCTCGCGCTTCATCGCTATCTACCCCGACCACGTCCCGCCGACATCCATCCTGCGGGAGTTCATCGGCGGCAGTGGCTTCGAGTTCTGAAGCGTGCCCGACGCGAGTCCCGGCCCCCTCGTCACCCATCGCGGCGGCTGCCACTGCGGCGCCGTGCGCTTCGAGGTCGATGCACAGGCGCGGTTGAGCACCCTCGCGTGCAACTGCAGCCGGTGCACCATGCTCGGCTTTCGCCACCTCATCGTGCCGAGACAGCGCTTCCGGCTGCTCGCGGGAGACGGCGACCTCACCGAGTACCGGTTCAATACCGGCGTCGCCCGCCATCTCTTCTGCCGCATTTGCGGCGTGCAGTCGTACTACGTGCCGCGTTCGAACCCGGACGGCATCAGCGTCAACGCGCGGTGCCTCGACCATTCGACCATCGAGGGCGAAGACGTCTCGCCCTTCGATGGGCAGAACTGGGAAGAGCACGCCGGGGGCCTGGCGCACCTTTCGGAGTAGAGCCCGGGTGAAGGCCTGAGGGCTTTTGCATCTCCCACGCCCGTGGGTAACGCTTCAGTTGCGTGCGACGCCTCCTCCCGGCAACCATCGGCCTCCTCCTCGGCTCGGGCTTCGGCCTCGCCTGGTGGTTTCTCTGGGGCTGCCGGGTCTGCGCGCCGGGCAGCACGCCCTGGGGCCCGATGATCTTCTCGACGGTCATGGGCGCCGTCCTCGGCGAAGTCCTCGGCAAGGACTACGTCCGGCACTGACTCAGCCGTTCAACTCGACGGGCTCTCCGTCGCGGAGCACCAAGAGCTCGCCGCAGTCCATCGGATGCCAGGCTTCGTCGCTCAGCGGGACGGTCGCGACGACCTGCACCGTCTGCTCGGTCTCGGCGTGGCCGATGGCGACCGCCGCCAGCTGTGCCCCGGCGCCTGGAGCGCAGGTCCGGGTCAGGCGGTAGAGGCCGGGACGCGTGGGCTCGTCGTCGTCCTTCTTGGGCCGCCGGTGGGCGTGGACGAAGAGCAGCTCCGAGTCGGAGTAGATGAAGTTGGCCGGGCCGAGCTCGCGAATGTTGCGAGCAAAATCGGATACGACCGCAGCGCGGTTCTCCGGGGTGGGCGCGTCTTCCGAGCGCCACAGGGCCTCGAGGCGCGCGAGGAGCGCACAGAACGCGTACTCCGAGTCGGTCTCGCCGATGGGGCGAAACGAACCGAGGGGCATCGTCTCGACGACCCGCGGCACGTGGCCGTTGTGGGCAAAGACGTGCTTGCGGCCCCCGAGCTCGCGCACGAACGGCTGCGTATTGGCCATCGTGCAGTCGCCGGCGGTGGCCTGCCGGATGTGGGCGATCATCAGGCAGGCGCGCTGCTGTGAATCCCGAACGAAGTGCGCGAGGGCGCTCTTCGCCGAGCAGCGGGGCTCCTTGTAGACGACCGCGTCCGGCCCGGAGACGAAAGCCACGCCCCACCCATCCGCATGGGGCCCCGTTCGCCCGCCGTGCTCCGCCAACTCGCCGAAGGAGAGGCCGATGGTCGCCGGGACCCGAGAAGAGATGGCTAGGAGCTCACACATTCGCTGGTGCCGAAGCCTGGCACCGATTCGGGGTCGCGCCCAGCGTTTCGGTCTGGCACGAGCGAAGGGCCTCGAGGGCAATGGCGAGCGCGTCCCAGAGGTCCGAGATGTGCCCGCAATCACGCGTCGGCGATGACCACCAGTAGCGCATCCGCGTCGACCTGCTCGCCTGCCGCAACGCACACGCGCTCGACCGTTCCGGCGGCGGCGGCTTTGACGGCGTGCTCCATCTTCATCGCTTCGAGGCGCACGATGACCTGGCCGGCTTCCACCACGTCGCCCTCGGCGACGGTGACGGTGACGATCTTCCCGGGCATCGGCGCGACGCAGGCGCCGGCGACGACCGAGGCGCTCGGCTCGGGGAAGCGGGGCACCTCGACGAGGGTGAGGTTCGTCCCGGCGACGTGTACGTGGTGCCGGCCTCCATCGCGGACGACCCGGGCGCGGCGAACCACGCCATCCGCGTCCTCCCAGGTGAGGCCGCGTCCTTCGAGGCGGACCACCTTCGCCTCGCCAGGCTGTCCCGCAACGTCGAAGGAGAAGCGACTGCCCGCGTGAGCGCGGTATTCGACCCGGAACTCTTCCCCAGAGGCTTCGTAGAGCGCCCACTGGGGCGCGAAGTCATTCAGCCGAAATCCGCTCGGCACCGCGGGGCCCGGCCGGGAGGCGGCGCGTTCAGCGTGGGCGTGAAGCGTCGCGGCGATGGCCGCCCAGCGAGTCTCCTGAGTAAGCGCCACCCCGCACAGCGCATCTCGGTGCTGCTCGATGAAGTGGGTGT
>Ga0164313_10002977_pt1 | contig 15101 bp, 15 predicted proteins | sample GuaBasSedimGuay4_FD_113735 | JGI IMG/M metagenome (GOLD analysis project Ga0164313, IMG submission 113735) | Subseafloor sediment microbial communities from Guaymas Basin, Gulf of California, Mexico - Guay4, Core 4569-4, 0-3 cm | ecosystem: Environmental > Aquatic > Marine > Hydrothermal vents... | reverse complement strand
TATGTCATTCCGGACGACGCTGAAATATATTTAATACCGATGATTGCAGGAGGGTAAACAGAGTTGCACTGAAAGCAGATGGCAGCTGCATCAACTGCCTTGATTTCTCGTTGAATAGGGTATGGTCCCTGTACTTTTAACTTAAGTGAGTGATCCCAAAAAGTAAAACGCTCACCTTAAGTAAAAGCATATAGATGCGTTCTTCAACTCACTATTTTATAAGGAGGCGTCATGCTTACATTCAGTTCACAATAGTTGCGTAATTTGGGTTTGAATTCAGGCGTTTGGATATAGAAATTCCTGTATTTTGATATGAATTAGGGCTGTTATACAATATGTTGATCTTGCACGATTTTTGCATCATAAGAATTCAGTCAATCCGCAGTGGGTTGATATATTCCCAATATCCAGAACGGTGCGTAAGGGTATGAAAGATTATTCGGTTCTCAAATCAAGCAGGGAGGCGCTCCTGAGAAAGGCTGGTTTTCAGGAAGACCACAACATTTTTAATAGCGACTCTCTGAATCAGATACTCGAATTTCAAGTCGAGGGTGATGGGGACGATACGGGTTCCTCCGGCGATCAGAATTGATAGGTGACAGCCACAATTAATGATGTGTTGCCTATTCCTCCCTAATTTATCAAATCATATACCCACCTGCCATTGAACAACGAACCGATAAAGGAGGTCAAAACCATGGGGCATCCGATGTTAAGATGTACCGTCACATTGATGTTATTCTGGATGATCATCGCACTGACCGGCTGCAGTGGTATGAAACATATTGAGGGAGAAGGGGATTCCAGTGTCCTGGAGCCGGTATCCTGGCCACAGCCAGTCTTTTTGCAAGCAGAGAAAGAACAAACAGCTCCCGGTCTTTCCGTTATGTATTCCTCTAAAAAACTCCGACATATTGACGAGATGCCGAGCAGAAATTGGATGGCAAAAAAAGGATTGCCTGGCGAACCGATCCAGGTGATCGCCCACCAGTTCGGGAATGGTGAAGTGTTCGGCAGCGGAAAAAGCCGGGAGGTTTGTGTGCAGATGCAGGGCTATCTGAATTTCAAGGAAACCGGGAGATACCTGATCAAAGCCAACAGTAACGATGGCATTCGTGTTTTCCTGGACAACAAAATGATTCTCAACGATCCGGATGTTCATGCAGCCCGTTTTACACCGGATGCAGAGATCGAGATCAAGCAGCCGGGCCGATATGCCGTCCTGGTGCGGTACTTTCAGAGAAAAGGAACGGCAACCCTGGAAATGTACTGGAAAACACCTGGAGCCGACAGGTTTGACATCGTACCGGCTATGGCGTATTCACACGACAGTTAGAATGAAGTTATTACCTCCAGTATAAGGGGATAGCCATGTTCCGCCCTATTTCGATTCGTGTCAATATTCTCACCAATTTTATGATTGTTATCGGTTTGATCGCTGTTTCGCTGCTGGGAATGCAGTATTTTTTCAGCAAACAGCTGGCCATGTCGGCAACACATGAAAGCTTTGTTCAAACAGCCCGGCAGGTGACAGAGCATATTCAAGCCGGTGATGCCGTGGCCAAGAATATGATCTACCTCACGGAACTCTATCCGGGGCTAACTCTCGCGCCGACTGACTTTCGTCTTAGAGACACCATTAAACGCTTTGCTATCAACATGCAACGCGCTATCAATATCTATGCCATGTATATCGGACATCCTAATGGCGACTTTTTTGAAGTGGTCAATATGGATAGTTCCGCTGTGCTTTATGCACATTTCAAAGCACCCCCGAAAACACGCTGGACAATCATCAAAATATTTGATTCCCCACAAGGCAGGGTCCGACAATTTGATTACCTTGACGACGCGTTGAGTCTGATTTTAACCCGTTCAGAATCATCTGAATATCTGGCCAATGAACGACCATGGTTCAAACAGGCTTCGCAAAGTGACAAAGTGATACGGACGGACCCCTATTTATTTTCAAATCTCCAGCAAAAAGGAATTACCTTTGCTAAATTGATCAATGGCTCCCAATCTGTTTTGGCCATCGACCTTACCCTGAAAAGACTCAATGATTATTTATATGAACAGAAATTTGATCCAAGCAGTGAGGTTGTGATGTTTGGCAGGGATGGCAGTATTATTGCGTCATCTAACCTCCAGACTCCAGATGAAAAGATCAGCGATTTTCTAACCCAGGCACTTTCGAAAGGCCAAACAGACCGTCTCCTCCGTTATAACGATCAAGGTGAGGATACGTTTGTCATGGTCACGGCCCTTTCGACTGAAATGAGTGCCGATACCCACCTTGGAATCGCTATTGATGCTGACGTCATGCTCAATCCTTACCGAAAAAAAATTCTTTATTCTCTGGCTATTGCCCTTATATTCCTGATCCTGACGATGCCGTTGATCTTCTACACAACCTCGCGTATCATCAGGCCGATCAAGGTGCTCATGCTTCAAAATGATAAAATCAAAGCACGCCGCTTTGATGAAGTTACACCGATCAAAACACGTATCTCAGAACTGATGGATCTCTCCGTTTCGCTGGTTTCCATGACGAAAAGCATCCAGGAGTACCAAAAAGCACAAGCGGAGTTGATGGATGCCTTTATAAAACTTATCGCTGATGCCATCGATGCCAAGTCACCCTATACCGGAGGGCACTGTCAACGGGTTCCGAAGGTCGCCATGATGCTGGCTAAAGCTGCCAATGCTGTAGACGACGGCCCTTTTAAGGATTTCCGATTTGACGATGATGAGGCCTGGAGAGAGTTTGAGATCGGTGCATGGCTGCATGACTGCGGTAAAGTAACGACACCTGAGTACGTCGTCGACAAAGCAACCAAACTCGAAACCATACACAACAGGATTCATGGAATCCGGACCCGTTTTGAAGTGATCTGGCGTGATATCGAGATAGAAGCGTATGAACGGCGTCTTAACAGTGAAGACGAAAAGCAGATCAGTGCCTGGAAACAAGAAGCACAACAAAGCCTTCTGGATGATTTTATTTTTATTGCCGAGTGCAATATCGGCGGCGAGTTTATGAGTCAGGAGAAACAGGAACGTATCAAAAACATTGCCGGCCGTACCTGGATACGCCACTTTAATGATCGACTCGGGCTCTCAGGCGCTGAACGGCTTCAGTATGAGGGAATTGAAGAGATTCCAGTTCCGGCTGTCGAGCAACTCCTGAGCGACAGACCCGAGCATCTGGTTAAACGACCCAACTTCGACGAGGAGGCCTACCACAAACAGGGTTTTAAATTAGACATTCCTGAATTTCTGTATAACCATGGTGAAATCTATAACCTCTGTATTGAAAAAGGGACCCTCACGCCTGAAGAGCGCTTTAAGATCAACGAGCACGTCATCATGAGTATCAAAATGCTGGAACGTCTGCCCTATCCTGAAGATATGGAACAGATACCGGAGTATGCCGGCACTCATCATGAAACGATGATCGGCACAGGATATCCGCGACAGCTTCACAAAGATGACCTTTCGATTCCTGCACGTATCATGGTCATTGCCGATGTCTTCGAAGCATTGACCGCTTCAGATCGACCGTATAAAAAAGGCAAAACACTTTCCCAATCGATCAAGATTATGGGTTTTATGAAAAAAGATGAACATATCGATGCAGAACTCTTTGATCTCTTTTTAACTTCGGGAATCTATCTTGAGTATGCGAAACGCTACCTGAAACCCGCGCAGATCGATGTCGTGAATATAGAAGTATACCTTTCTTGACAGATTCCAATTAGGCTCTCAATCTTTTAATGGCGTGTGTTATGATGTCGATGGCCGTGTCGATCTGTTCCGGTGTTGTCATTCGGCCTGTGGAAAAGCGCACTGTCCCTTTGGCCCATTCCAGGGGAATCCGCATGGCTTCCAGAACGTGGGACAGGGTCACGGTGTCCGAGTGGCAGGCGGCACCGGCCGATGCAGCCACTTCCAGGCCGATCTCCTCTAATATGCGGTTGGCCTCCAGGCCCTTGAAAGAGATGCTCAGGGTATTGGGCAGGCGCTCATCAGGATGACCATTGAGGCGCATGTCTGCCAACCGTGCCGCCAGTTTGTTGTACAACCGGTCACGCATGGCCGTTAAGTGCCTTCCGGTATGATCGAGGCTGCGCTCGGCCATCTCACAGGCTTTGCCCAGTCCCACGATCTGGACTACGTTTTCGGTGCCGGCACGCCATCCCATCTCCTGATTTGCCCCGTGGCAGAATTTTTCCGGTAACAAGCCCTTCCTGACATATAATGCGCCGATCCCCTTGGGGGCGTATATCTTATGCCCGGCAATTGAGAGCAGGTCTACGTTCAATTCCTGAACATCCGTGGCGATTTTTCCCACGCTTTGGGCCGCATCGGTATGAATGCAGATGTCTTTCTGCCTGGCCAGCAGAGCAATATCACGTATGGGCTGAAGAGTTCCCACCTCGTTGTTGGCATGCATGATGGTAATCAATACCGTGTCCGGTCGAATGGCGGCGGCAACAGTATCCATACGGATCATGCCGGTGTCATCCACATCCACACAGGTGGTCTCGAAGCCCTCTTCTTTCAGGTATTCACATACAGCCAAAACCGCCGGATGCTCTACCGTGCTGGTGATGATATGGCGACCTTTATCCTTCAAGGCCCGGGCCATCCCCTTGATGGCATGGTTGTTGGATTCGGTACCGCCGGAGGTAAAGAACACTTCCTGTGCTTGGCAATTAAGCAGACCAGCCACCTGTTGTCGGGCTTTTTCCACCGCTCTTTTGGGGCGGATACCATACCAATGGGAACTGGACGGGTTGCCGAATTCGGTTTCGATAAACGGTCGCATGGCCGCAATCACTTCCGGATCATGTGGCGTGGTGGCGTTGTAGTCCAGATAGATGGGCTGAACCATATGAGGCCTCCTTTATTTTGGCACCTTAAAGCCCAAGTCAAAGGTGCGGTGGCAGGCGGGGCATATGAAGGGCCATTGTATTTCATCTGCCAATTTATCGTTTTGGAAAAAGGATACCGGAAAAACATTTTTCTCGCAATCACAAGTCCATCAAAAGACGGGATCGAAGAGCTTATTTTTCGTCTTTGCAAGATCTAAATACCATTGACCCAATCAGGATATGGATGTAATAAATAGAGATGTCTGAAAGGAGAAAATGATGCCAATCGAAACAGTAACCCAGGCAGCAGAGAAGTGTGGTGTTGCCATTGAACCTGTCGCACCCTTTCGGTTGCAGTGCCTGGGTGATGAAGATTGCCGAAAAATCCACAATGCAACATTGGAAGTTCTGGATCAAACTGGTATTTTTGTTCCCAGCGACAGGGCAACCGAAATTTTTGCGGATCATGGTGCCCGGGTGAACAAACAGGATCACCGGGTGTTTTTGTCACCGGCCATGATCGAAAAAGCCATGTCCACCATCCCTGAACAGATTCGCGTCCCGGGGCGGGAGCGATCACGGGATTACATCGTGGGGGGGGATTCACTGGGCTTTATCAATTTTGGGACCACGGTGTTTATTAATGATTTAGTTACGGGCGAACGTCGAAAATCAACCACGGCAGATGTCGCCCAGGCAACCCGGGTTTTGGATGCCTTGAGCAGCATTGAGATATTGATCACCGTATTGAGTTGTACGGAAAAATCTCCCCTGACCGAAACCATGCACGCCACGGCGGCCATGCTCGCAAACACTACCAAACCGGTGGAAGCCGTACCCCCCACGGCCAATTTAATTCCTAAAATGGCATTGATGGGAGAGGCTGCTGTGGGCAGAGACGTCTTTCGCCGGAATCCTTTCTTTTTTACCGGAGTCTGTGTTGTGAGCCCTTTACAACTGGTGGACGAATGCAGTGAAGTGCTGATGGCCTCGGTGGAACACAATTTTGTCACCAGTGTGCTCTCCATGTGTCTGGCCGGAGGAACATCTCCCATTCATCTTGCCGGAACAGTGGTTCAGCACAATGCCGAAGTGTTAAGCGGGTTGATTTTAGGACAACTGCTGAAGCCCGGTGCACCCATGATATACAGCAGTTCCACCACATCCATGGATATGCTTTTCGGCACTGCCGCCGTGGGATCTGTGGAAGGCGCCATATTAAATGCAGCCCTGTCCCGGATGGGTCGTTATTACCATATCCCCGTTAGGGTATCGGGCGGGTAGGTGGATAGCAAGCTGTGTGACGCCCAAACCGGGTTCGAGTCCTTGCTTACAGCGCTTCTTCCCTCATTGGCAGGTGCCAATCTGGTTTATGGAGCAGGGATGCTGGACAGCGGAATGGTTTTGGATTACGGCAAAATGATCCTTGATGATGAGATCAATCATCATATTAAGCGCATCGTTAAAGGGCTGCCGGTTACGGAAACGTCTCTTTCGGTGGATCTTATCAAGGAGGTAGGGCACACCGGGAATTACTTGACGCATCCAAGCACTTTGGATCATTTTTCCGAGCTGATACAACCCGGGCTTATGAACCGTGAAAATTATGACAACTGGTCGGCCAAGGGTCGAACCGACATCCACGAAAGGGCTATGGAAAGGGCCAGGGAACTGGTGGCAAATCATCAGCCCAAGCCCATCAGTGAACAGGCTCAAAAAGAGATTGATGAAATAATCCGCGAAACTGAAAAAGAGCTCAAGGTAATATATTAGGACCCTATCCCGAATTTTAATTAAATTTAGAATTATTGGTTACTCTGTAACCCTACCACTTCACAGAGTCAATTATATAGGAGTAAAATTTGACACAGAAACCCAGCGGCATACGATACATCCCTGGCAAGCGTGACCTTTTGATCGTTTCTCCCCATAGCCCGGTCATTAATGGTGTATTTGAAAATGATGTGCGTACCGGCATCATTGCCGAAAAGATACAACAAACACTTGACTGTCATGCCATCCTCAATGACCTTTTTTTCAAGCCGAAGGGGCCGATCACCAAAAGTCTGGAAAACTATTTTCTAGACCTCTACAGAATCGACCATTCAAAAAAGGTCTCAGGCTACCTCCGCCGCATCGAAACGATTGTTAAAAACGGAGCGAAGAAATACGTGGTCTGGATTCATGGGATCACCGATGATGTCGCCATTGCCCAGGGGCAGGAGCATAAATCCCTCGGTCTGTTCGATGAAGCCCCTGAAAAGCTGCACGCTCTGATTGGTTATGGACAGGGCGGGAATCCCAAAACCGGTGAAACCCGGAGCCGTTATTCAGCCCGCAATGAGACGGTGGAGATCTTCCGTGACCAGTTGTGTGCCGGAGGCCTGACTACCATTCTGACTCATCCGGCTGGGTCGAATTACCGCGGCCGTGATGCCAAGCGGCTCAACCAATGGTTCAATCAGCAGGGTTACGGGTTTGACAGGGTTGAATCGATGCATCTTGAAATCAGAGAGAGAGGGTTTCGCGATACAGATGCGAATGCCGTTCAAACAGCCAAAATTATCGCCACTGCCCTGAGTCTCCTCACTAAAGGGATTTTGCCACCCGGCAGAGGTTGACTTGCTCACATTCAGGCGCTGTCATCAAGCCTGGTGATTTAAAAAAAGATATCTACACATGTCCAATTAGCCAAGGATGTCACAGTTGGGTTATTGGATTCTACCAGGTTTTTCCCACAGATCACGACCAAAAACTGCAAACCCCGTTGTGCCAAGGATTCCGAATACAACTGCCGTAACGAGATTGGTCCCCGGGCTGATGGGCCATAAAAACGCGCCGCCAAAAGCGGCAAGGGATACGAAAACATCTCGGATCAGATAATAAAGCCCGAACATGCCCGCCTTGCAGCTGTCCGGTGCCAAGTCCATGATCAGGGACTTGCGGGGTGGGCTCACCAAATTCCTTGAGCCCCCGCAGAATCGGATGAGGATACCGATGAAAAGCCCGCCGAGTAGAGGGCCGAGAGCAGATTGTCCATGGCCTGCAACAGACCAATGACCAGCACACCTCCTCCCAGGGCCATTATATAAATGGGCAGAAAACGCTCGGCCATCCGCTCGCCCATACCCACCAGCACCACCATGGCCAGCACACCGACGGTGCTGCGTTTCAGGGCGAGAAACCGGGAGATTCCGGCGGCGCGGCCAGTTATGTCTTCACGCAGTCCTTTCTGCACGAGTCTCCCCCAGAATAAACGTCATCTAATCGTCAAGTTTGCCCTTGACCTTTTACATAAGATAATAGCTCAGATGTAATCCCGTTGCTTTTCAAATGTCAAGCTTTTACCATCGTCCCGGTAATCCGTTAAACTGGGCCTTTTGTTAGAATAAGACTTGCAGATGTTACACGATGCATATATTCGTTGATTGAATAGATCAGCAGTAAATTCTTCTGAGAGAAACGCGTGGGATCATGGCTTTTCTGAAAAAAAAATATCGTGAACATGACGCCACAGGATTCTTTCCCGGACCGGGGACCTTTGCCCACGGGGTCCACCCACCGGAAAGAAAATCACTGGCAGCCGACGCACCCATTGAGATCATACCCACGCCGGAAAAGATACTTATACCGCTGCAGCAGCACATCGGCGGACCTTGTACCCCCATTGTCAATGCCAAGCAAGAGGTGGAACTGGGGGAAATGATCGGTAAGGGAGAGGTCTTTATATCAGCTCCTATCCATGCCCCGGTATCCGGTGTGGTCAAAAAAACAGAAACAGTTACCTTGGCAAACGGGCGGCATTTGCAGGCTATTGCCATCAAGGTAGAGGGAGAACAGGTTGACGGCCAGACGTTGTGGGACCAGATGTTCGGCGGGAAATGGCCCCAGAAATCTTACCAGACCCTGGCCCCGGAAAAAATTTCCAAGGCCATTCACCAGGCCGGTATCGTGGGACTTGGCGGCGCGGCTTTTCCCACGCATGTCAAGATAACACCCAACGATCAGAAACCGATAGAAATTCTGATGGTCAATGGCTGCGAGTGCGAACCCTATCTTACCACCGACTACCGGGTAATGGTGGAAGCTCCCGAAGCTGTGGTGGCGGGGACCCTGCTGGCAGCCAGGGCTGTAGGCGCAAAAAAGGCCTATATTGGTATCGAAGACAACAAGATGGAAGCCGTGGCATCACTGCGGCAGGCAGCATCCGGAGCCGGTATTCACATCGCCGTGCTCAAAACAAAATATCCCCAGGGAAGTGAAAAACACCTGATCAAAGCCGCCTTGAACCGCGAAGTACCCTTGGGCGGCCTTCCCTCAGACATCGGTGTGGCCATGACCAACGTGGCCACGGCTACCAGTGTGGCCAGGGGTGTCATGCGAAGCCTTCCGTTAACTCATCGGGTAGTAAGCGTTACCGGCGGCGGTATCGTCCATCCCAAGAACCTGCTGGTTCCCATCGGCATCGCCATGGGAGAGCTGATCAAATACTGTGGCGGTCTCAAAAAGACAGCGGCCCGGATCGTCGCCGGCGGACCCATGATGGGGTTTGCCTTCACCAACCTCGAGATTCCCGTAACCAAGGGCACCAGTGGCATCACCGTTCTGAGCCACGAAGAAATCCGGCGGGTGGAGCGTTCCGTCTGCGTTCGTTGCGGTCGCTGCGTGGATGTCTGTCCCATGAATCTGGTGCCCACAAAAATCGCCATGGCTTCCCGTCTCAGTGAACTGAACCTGGCTCGTAAATACAACATCATGGCCTGTTTTGAATGCGGGTCCTGCTCCTATATCTGTCCGGCGGGTCTGCCTCTGGTGCAGCTCATCCGCACCGGCAAGACTTTGATTGCAACTGAAGCTAAAAAATGAAACTAAATTTCAAAAACGACATCAACCCGTCCAGCCCAGCTATACATGTGGCCCCATCTCCCCATGTGTTTAACATGGGTATGACCACCCGGGACATGATGCGCGATGTGATCATCGCCTTGAGTCCGACACTGATTGCAGCCATCTGGTTTTTCAAATGGTTCGCGGTCTTACAGTTGCTGATCTGCGTGACTACCTGCCTGGCGGCTGAATTGATCTTTACCCGAATGAGATCGAAGCCAATCAGCGTGGCCGATTTATCGGCCGGTGTCACCGGACTGATCCTGGGATTGTCCTTACCTGCCACGGCCCCCTGGTATGTGGGGTGCATTGGTTCTGTCGTGGCAATAGGCATCGGCAAGATGGTTTTCGGCGGCCTGGGCATGAACATCTTCAACCCGGCTATGGTTGGGCGCGCCTTTGTCATGATTTCCTTTGCCGGCAGCCTTGCAGCCTCCGGTTATGTGGATATGACCGGTGGCGTGGATATACTCTCCCAGGCGACGCCTCTGACAGCACAGAAACAGTCCGGTATTGCCAGCCAACTGGCGCCATTGTTTTGGGGGTATACCAATGGTTCCCTGGGGGAAACCAGCGTACCTGCTTGCCTGCTGGGGGGACTTTACCTGTGCATACGACGCGTGGCCTCCTGGGAAATTCCGGCCGGTGTGATAGTTGCATCGCTGGTGCTTGGCGGTATTGCCAATATTACGGACCTGTCCACTCACTGGACCGTGTTGCACCATATCATGGGGGGTGCGCTTCTTTTCGGGGCCTTCTTTATCGCTACCGATCCGGTCACCAGTCCGTTGACAGCCAAGGGCAAGTGGATTTTCGGTATTGGTGTGGGCACGCTGGTGATGATACTGCGTCTGTTCAGCGGATACCCGGAAGGCGTCATGTTTGCGATCCTTTTGATGAATGCGCTGACGCCGCTGATCAATCGCTGGACCATCCCCAGGCCTTTTGGAGGTATTTAATTGGGAAAAACCGTTAAAAACAGCTCAATCCTCAGCAGGGGTTGTTTTCAAAATAGTTTTTTGGCTCAGGCCTGGCTCGTAATTGTGCTTGCTGTCAGCTTCGGGACGGCCCTGGCCTTTGTTCAAATCAGCCTCAGTGAGGTTATTGCCGCCAATAAGCTGGATGAAACATTGACACAGGTTCCGGCGTTGGTGTGGGGGGAAAATGCAGCTCAATACGCTGCCGACATCAATATACCGCTTGAGATCATCCCCGGCACCGTTTCCGTTAAAAAGGGGCAAAAGACGACCTATTATCCCCTGTACCGGGTGTCCCGCGGTAAAGTAATATCCGGCTGGGTGGTAAAAGCCCGGGGGCAGGGATATGCCGACAATATCGAGGTTCTCATTGGTGTCGATCCCGATGTTGAAACCATCACCGGTCTGTTCATTTTAGAGCAGAAAGAAACTCCCGGCCTGGGTAACAAGATAACATTTCCTGCCTGGAGGGAACAGTTCGCGGGAAGAAAAACAGCGAAACCCTTTGTGGTGGTAAAAGAAAAAAGTACGGCATCCAATACGATCGATACTGTTACCGGTGCAACCATCTCTTCCCGAAGCGTTGCCGATATTGTAAACCAGACCGTGATAGACATCAAAGGACGGCTTACCTCCCAGACCGTCCATACAGGGGAGGGTCAATGAGCAAGCTTCCGACACCGAGTGAGCGTTTCATTCAAGGTATCCTGCCTGAAAACCCGGTCTACAGGCAACTTCTGGGGCTGTGTCCGACCCTGGCGGTAACCAATGGACTGAAGCCCGCGCTGACCATGGCCGTGGCTGTCGGCTTGGTGCTGCTGTGCGCCAATGTTATCGTAAGCCTGATCCGGGATCTTTTAAAACCCCATTTGCGAATCGTGATCTTTACCCTGACTATTGCCACCTTCGTGACCATCGTGGATCAAGTCCTGAGTGCCTACATGTACCAGATGAGCAAGACTCTCGGGCCTTATATTCCACTGATCATTGTCAACTGCATCATCATCTGCCGTTGCGAAGTCTGTGCTTCCAGGCAGGGACCTTTGGCAGCGGCAGGAGATGCCGTGGGCCAGTCCCTGGGATTCGGCCTTGCGCTGGCCAGCATTGCTGCGGTTCGGGAGATACTGGGTACCGGCATGCTGCTGGGTATACCCATGCTTCCGGCTGCCTGGCCCCCGTGGGTGATCATGGTGCTGCCACCCGGTGCCTTTCTGACCTTCGGACTTCTCCTGGCCGGGGTCAACTGGATTCGCGCTTGGCGTACGAACAGACCGCAAAGGGGGAATTAAGCCATGGAATATCTATTCGACATATTTTTGATTGCCATCGGTGCAGCCCTGATCAACAATTTCGTGTTCTACTATTTTGTCGGTATCTGTCCATTTATCGGGGTGTCGCGCCAGGTGGATATGGCTGTGGGCATGGGAAGTGCCGTCACGTTTGTAATGATCATCGCAGTATTCATCTCCTGGACCGTTACCAGCCTGGTCCTGGTACAAGGAGCGCCTGTTTCAAGCTGGGTGGCCGGATTTTTCATGTCGAGCGAACAGGCAGCCAAGATCGACCTGACCATCCTGGCTTACATCGTCTATATTTTTTCAATTTCGTCGTCAGTCCAGTTTGTGGAAATGTACATGCGCAAGTTTTATCCGCCACTATACAAATCTTTCGGGGTCTTTTTGCCGTTGATCACGACCAACTGTGCCATTCTGTTTGCCTGTTTGACGGTTATGAGCAAGGTTGTCGGTGTCGAGAATCCGGCCGAAGCCTGGGATTTAGGGCGTGCTCTGGTCCTGGGTATCTTTGGCGGACTTGGGTTCACCATCGCCATTGTCATCATGGCAGGCATCCGTGAAGAACTCGACCTTTGTGATATTCCTGTGCCTTTCAGGGGGGCAGCCATCACCCTGATTGTCGGTGGCATTATAGCCATGGCCTTTATGGGATTTACCGGGGTGGACAGCGGCATCCGGACCGCCTTGATGTAGGTGGATAAGAAGGGTTCGAGGGTAGGCCTCTGTCAGAGAGTGCCGGGTTGAGGTCGTCTAAAAGCGAATGGCCGATAGCAACACAACAAACCCAACGAACCCAAGAAACTCAACAAACTCAATATACACAACGGTACCAGTTTTTATACATCGAATTAATACAAACAAACTCCTGACATTGATATGTCAGTTATCATAGGGAGGACCCATGACCTGGGTTACAATCAGCCTGTCTGCCGCAACCATGCTTTCCATGGCACTGGTGTTGACGTTCATTCTTGGGTGGGCCAGCAGAAAATTCCACGTGGACGTGGACAAACGCGTCCTGGCCATATTGGAAACCCTTCCCGGCGCCAACTGCGGTGGGTGCGGCTACGTGGGTTGTGGTGAATATGCCGAGGCCGTGGCGCTGGAACACGAAGCTGTCAACAAATGTACGGTGGGCGGGGCCGACTGTATGTCGGCAGTAGCCGACATAATGGGCGTTGAAGTGGGAGAAACACTTCCTTACCGGCCCGTGGTGCACTGCGGCGCCCATTACGACGACCGTCTGGGAAGAAATGAATACCGTGGCGAGATGGGCTGCTCGGCTGCCAACCTGGTGACCGATGTTCAGGGGTGCACATACGGCTGCCTGGGTTTTGGTGACTGCACCCGGGTTTGCGAATTCGATGCCATCCATGTAATCGAAGGTCTGGCAACGGTGGATTACGAAAAATGCGTTGGGTGCGGTGCCTGCGCGAAAGCATGCCCGCGAAACATCATCAGCATCACCCCTTTCAAGGCCGAACGGATGCTGGCAGTAACCTGCACCAACAAGGACAAGGGTAAAGACGTCATCAGCGTCTGCAATGTCGGATGCATCGGATGCGGTGCCTGTGCCAGAACTTCCAGTCTTTTTACCATTGAAAACAATCTTTCCACCATCAACTACGATGACTATACACCGGAATGTTCCATGGAAGTTCTAGAAGCATGTGAAAAATGCAAGCGGCAACGTCTTGTATTTGTGGGCAAACCTTCTCCAAGAGAGTTGGAAAAAGCCGAAACTTTAGAGGCGCCGGAGATAGTGGTTCCCGATTTTAAAACCACAGTGGACGATACCGAATGGCGGGGTTAGGTCATTTTTTTTACCATGATCTGGTATTGTGAAAAGGAGGAAGCAACTTGGCAGTCATTCGAAGAAAAATATTGATCGCCGTTGACGGATCGGATCAAGCCCTGGAAGCTGTCCGCTATATCAGCATGATTGTTCCTCCCGACCTGACGGAGGTGGTGCTTCTCAGCGTCGGTACCGGTTTCCCGGAAGTCTATTGGGAAATGAACCGCAATCCCCTTTATCAATCAAAAAAGGTGAAGGTGGAAAAATGGCTTGCCGACAACCAACTGGTCCTGGGCGAATTCAAAGAAAAAGCGTTTAAGATTCTATCCGATGCCGGTTTTCCGGAAGAGGCTGTTACCGTTAAAACCCAGACCAAGAAAACCAACATACTAAAAGATATCGTTCAGGAATCGTATCAGGGCTACCAGGCTCTGGTGGTGGGGCGGTCCGGTATCAGCCGGCTGAAGGATTTCGTTGTGAGAAGCATGGCTTTCAAGCTGATCGAAAATGTCAGACATATCCCCATCATCGTGGTCGGCGGCAAACCTGCATCCAAAAAAATTCTCATCGCGCTGGATGAATCCATCGAGGCCATGCGGGCCACCACCTGCATCGGTGACCTGGCACGAGCGCGGGGTCTGGAAGTCTCTCTCTTTCACGTATTCAACGACCAGAACCTGTCACCCATCTCCAACAACGGAATAGCAGGAGAATTGGACCAAGAAACCGTACTGAAATACAATCAAAACAGTTTCCGACCCACCATGGACGAAGCGGTTAAACGCCTTGTAAAAGCCGGCATGATTAAAAAGAATATATCGGTCGATTTTTTGTTTCACCAGGGCAACCCCATACAGAGAATTATCGACACGGCTGTGGAAGGCAACTACGGGACCATTGTCGTAGGCCGTCGAGAGGCTGTCAGTTTTATGGGAGTCATGCTCCACGGGCGCGTTAGCAATAAACTGATTTCCTCGACATGCGATGTCGCCGTCTGGGTCGCCAGTTAGCCCGGAAGTTTCACGAATTTGATCTGCTCCGGTACAAGGCAATTCAGCCAGAAGCTGTAGTCATTTACTGCGAGGGTTGAATAACACCATAGACTCAACCAACCCAAGGAACGCAGTAAAGAATCCTGGCCCAGAGGACCAGACATTGATTTCACCCCACAGGGGTGTTGCCTAAGATAAAATCTCAACGGAACATTGGAATGATGGAAAAATGGAATAATGGGGGATGCCAAGACAGATTGCCAGAGGTCAGAAATCAG
>Ga0164313_10002976_pt1 | contig 15106 bp, 16 predicted proteins | sample GuaBasSedimGuay4_FD_113735 | JGI IMG/M metagenome (GOLD analysis project Ga0164313, IMG submission 113735) | Subseafloor sediment microbial communities from Guaymas Basin, Gulf of California, Mexico - Guay4, Core 4569-4, 0-3 cm | ecosystem: Environmental > Aquatic > Marine > Hydrothermal vents... | reverse complement strand
TTAAGCGATTATTTGGGTCGAAAAACCACCTACGCCATCTTTTTTACATTAGGAATTGCACTTTATATCTTGATTCCGTTTACTGGAAGAATGGGAAGTGTACTCTTATTTACGGTAGCCTTTTCAATTATTATTAGTATGTATGGTGGAGGGTTTGCAACTATCCCCGCCTATCTGAAAGATATGTTTGGCAATAAACAAATTGGAGCTATTCACGGTCGTTTATTATTGGCTTGGAGTATGGCGGCTATTATTGGTCCTGTAACTATTAATTATTTAAGAGAATATCAAATTGAAACACTTCATATGCCAAGTGCAGATGTATATAATCTAACTATGTATTTAATGGCTGGACTATTATTTATAGGATTGATATGTAACTTTTTCATCAAGCCTGTAGATTCAAAATATCATTTAGAATGAAATTAGCTAAGCTTAAAAAAGACTTTCCTCTTAGTTAAGCAAAGGAGGGTGTCAGGTTAAGCTTGTCGAAACCATAATTTGTAATCAATACAATAAGTATTTCGACAGGCTCAATATGACATAAGGTGTTAATATTACTTCTTAATTCCTTCTTTACCTTCCCAAACTTGTAAAGAATTGGTGTTTAAGGCTACATAATCATCGTTTCCTTCTTCTTTTGCTAATTTTAAAGAAGTCTTAGCAGCTTTAATAGCTCCTTTTGTATCTCCAGCTTTCGCATAGATTAAAGATTGTTGTCTGTAATACCAAAAAGCTGGCTTATCTCTCATTTCGATAGACTTATCAATCCAAGTCTTCGCTTTATTAATATCCTTATCTGTATTTAAATAATAAACAGCTGCAGTATAATAATCTCCAGAACTTGGTCCACCCATAACTCTTTCAATATTACCTGAAACTGCTGCATCTGTATTAAACTTAACAGGAACAGCTACATAAGCTTTTTCCCAAAGGAAACTAACATTAGCAGAATCATTGGTAACATCATCAAAAGACATTGTAAAAGTTTCAATGTCTGTAGGCATTGGATAAATCTCTGCATTTACTTTGGCTACTACTTTAGTATCATCCCACTCTGGAGGGGTTCCCCAGTTAGAGGAATCACTATAAAAATAAATTTCCCAAGATTGAGCACTTGGCTTTGTGTAAATTGCATAAGTCCCAGCCTTTACTATTGAATCTCCAATAGTAACATTTTCACTAAAAGTAATTTTGGTGTTTGCGTTGGCTCCTGTACGCCACATTTTATCGTAAGGTACTAAGCCTCCAAAAATCACTCTACCTTTCATAGAAGGCCTTGAGTACTCAAGAGTAACATCGGTAAGTCCTACAGTTTGAGTAATTGTTTGCGAAGTACTAGCTTGTGGAGTTTTAATTTGTGCATTTGTACTCACTGTTAAGCTTAGTACAAATACTAAAAGAATAAATTTTTTCATAAGATTAGTTTTAAATTATTTTTCACGTGAAAACAAAATTACTCCAAAAAGTTTATAAAAACACAATATGGAAAATAGTATTCTACTACTTTTGCATTTCTTTAACTTATTATTTTCAATAACCTCTTAAATGGCTTCAACAAAAAAATTAAGCTTTCTGGACAGTTATTTAACCTTATGGATCTTTATTGCTATGGCTATAGGAGTTGGTTTAGGGTATTTTATTCCTTCGATTCCTACTATAATTAACACATACAGTAGTGGCTCTACAAATATCCCTATTGCTATTGGATTAATTTTAATGATGTATCCTCCTTTGGCAAAAGTGAATTATGCTTTATTACCAAAGGTTTTTAAGAATGTAAAAATTCTATCTATCTCCCTAATTTTAAATTGGATAGTTGGCCCTATTTTAATGTTCATTTTAGCGATCACATTTTTAAGAGAGTATCCAGAATATATGGTAGGCTTAATCCTAATAGGACTTGCTCGCTGTATTGCTATGGTATTGGTTTGGAATGATCTTGCAGATGGAAGCAAAGAATATGGTGCAGGTTTAGTGGCAATCAATAGTGTTTTTCAAATTTTTGCCTATAGTTTTTATGCATGGCTATTTATTACGGTACTCCCTCCCTATTTTGGATTTGAAGGTGCTATTGTAGATATTTCTATTGTAACCATAGCAGAAAGTGTAGCAATTTATTTAGGAATACCATTTCTTATGGGGTTTTTAAGTCGATTACTTTTAGTAAAATTAAAAGGAGAGGATTGGTATAATAATAAATTTATTCCAACTATTTCACCAATAACATTGCTCGCTCTTTTATTTACTATCATTATAATGTTTTCATTAAAGGGAGAATTAATTATTGAAATTCCTATGGACGTATTGATTATTGCTATTCCATTATTGATTTATTTTGGATTGATGTTTTTAATTGGGTTCTTTATTAGCAAAGCAATGGGTGCAGATTATGATAAAAATATATCTATAGCATTTACCGCAACAGGAAACAATTTTGAATTGGCTATTGCAGTAGCTATTTCAGTATTTGGCTTAAATTCTGGGCAAGCATTTGCCGGAGTAATTGGCCCCTTAGTTGAAGTTCCTGCTTTAATATTATTAGTTAGAGTCGCTTTTTGGTTAAAAAAGAGATACTATTAATCAATATTAAACCCTTAATTTATATTTATTTGTAGGAATAATCGGTTTTTAATAGCATTTCGTCGAATTTATTTGGTCATTAAGCGATTTTTTATTTTTTTTACTTCAGTATTTCAAAAACACATACAATGGAATTTGAAAGAAATAATTATGTAAACGGTGAAATAACTGTAAGCTTTACTCCTAAAAAATGTATCCATGCAGAAAAATGTGCAAAGGGCCTTTCTGATGTATTTAGGACTTCTGTATTACCTTGGATTAATTTAGAGGGTGCAGAGAATAATAAAATAATTTCACAGATAAAAAAATGCCCTTCTGGTGCATTGGACTTTTGCTACAATCAGTTAAAAGTTTCTGTCTAATTTAATTTTAAAAAACAGAAGTTGGTTTAAACAATTTTTGTCTTATTACGTTGTTTAAATTTTAAACTTCTACCTTTATAACATGATTAAAAATATATCCCTCTTAGTACTAATAGTTATTTCTTCATTATCTGTTGTTGCACAAGAAAATGATTTAGAAAATCAATTTGATAGTATAATTAAAAAATCAAACAGCTATCAAGAGTATAAGGTTATAAAGAAAGTAGATATAAATACTCTCAAAAAAAACGTAATAGATACAGTTGACTTATTAGAGCAACAAATAGAAACTTCTTCAGCAGAAATTAAGAATCAAAAAGACACTATATCTAATCTTAGTAATGAGCTTGAAACTACCAAAAACGATTTAATAATTTCAAAGGAAAAAGAGGAAGGTATTGAATTATTTGGCTTGGTAACAAATAAATCTACTTATAACGCACTAGCTTTCTCACTTATAGGAATTTTATTAATAACTATTGCTATTTTGTTTTTTAAATTTAAAAATAGTCACACCGTAACTAAATCTACCAAAGTAAAGTTATTGGAAACTGAAGAGGAATTAGAAACCTATAGACAAAAAACACTCGAACGTGAACAGCAACTAAGGCGAAAACTTCAGGACGAGATTAATAAAAATAAAGATTCTTAACAATTGCTTAGATCCTAATAATCTTAGCTCCAATTGCTCGTAATCGCTCATCAATATTTTCATACCCTCTATCTATTTGTTCTATATTATGAATGGTGCTGGTCCCTTTAGCAGATAAAGCAGCTATTAATAATGAAATTCCAGCACGTATATCTGGAGACACCATCGTTGTTGCTTTTAAAGAACTTTTAAAATCGTGTCCAATGACAGTCGCTCGATGAGGATCGCACAAAATTATTTTCGCTCCCATATCTATTAACTTATCCACAAAGAACAAACGGCTTTCAAACATTTTTTGATGAATTAAAACAGACCCTTTTGCCTGGGTAGCAATTACTAAAACAATACTCAATAAATCGGGTGTAAAACCAGGCCACGTAGCATCAGATACTGTTAATATAGAACCATCAATATATCCTTGAATTTCATAACTATCTTGTTTAGGAATATAAATATCATCTCCACGTTTTTCAAGTTTGATCCCTATTTTTCTAAAAGTATCAGGAATAAGTCCTAAATTCTCCCAACTTACATCTTTGATAGTAATTTCACTTCTAGTCATAGCAGCTAAACCAATCCAACTACCTATTTCAATCATATCTGGCAAAACAGTATGGGTACAGCCTCCAAGTTTGTCTACTCCTTCAATAGTAAGTAGATTAGATCCTACTCCACTAATTTTAGCTCCCATTCTATTCAGCATTTTACAAAGCTGTTGCAAATAGGGTTCACAAGCTGCATTATAAATAGTAGTTTTTCCTTTAGCTAAAGCTGCAGCCATCACGATATTTGCTGTACCTGTAACCGAAGCTTGATCTAATAACATATAGGTCCCTTTTAGACCATTAGGAGCTTCTACTCCGTAAAAGCATTCTTCTTCATTATATCTAAAAGTAGCACCTAATTTAATAAAGCCTTCAAAGTGGGTATCTAATCGTCGCCTTCCAATTTTATCACCTCCTGGACGAGGAATATAACCTTTACCAAATCGGCTTAATAAAGGACCAACAATCATAATAGACCCCCGTAGAGAGCCACCTTCTTTTTTAAATTTTTCAGATTCTAAATACTCTAAGTCTAATTTATCTGCCTTAAAAGAATAACTTCCTTTATCTAGTTTATTTACAGAAACTCCAAGATTCCCCAAAATTTCTATAAGCTTATTTACATCAAGAATATCCGGAATATTATTAATGATAACTTCTTCCGAAGTCATTAAAACAGCACATAAAATTTGAAGTACTTCGTTTTTTGCTCCTTGAGGTCTAATTTCACCCTGTAATTGATGGCCTCCTTCTATTTGAAAAGTTCCCATAGATATTGTAGGTTTATGTGGAGTTTACCACTAGATTTTTTTGTTAATAAATCATGAATGACAATCTATAAAAGTCATACTAATTTACAACTAAAATTTAAAAGCAATATTGTTTAAAAGATAATTATTAGTAACGTTTTCTAGGACGATTTTTATTACTATGGATAGTCTTTTTGCTTTTGTAGTTTTTCTTGTTACCATAACTCTTTTTATTCTTAAGAATAGTCATGGTATCTAACAATTTTTCGTCACTATTTTTTAGATTAAGTTTCCCGTCAGAAAGTTCAAATAAATGATTAAAAATCACATCGTCTTCTACGGTATCTTTATTCCAATTTAAGAAACACTTTTTCATGTGATTAGCTATATTAATAACCAATGCTTCTTTCATTTCTCCATCTTCCCAACTATTAGCTACATCTATCATTCTCTTAATATTGTTTCCATAGAAACGATATTTAGGGAAATTTTGTGGGTAAGGTAATGAAGCTGGGTGCGCTTGTAATTCCTCTCTAGATGGCATAGGGTATGGAGAATCTACATCTAATTTAAAGTCTGAGATAATAAATAATTGATCCCAAAGTTTATGTTGAAAATCTGGAACATCACGAAGATGGGGGTTTAAATTTCCCATTACAGCAATAATGCTTTTAACTACTTTATTTCGTTCTTCTTTATCTTCGATAGATATGGCATGTGCAACCATTTTTTGAATATGTCTCCCATATTCAGGAATTATGAGCTTAGATCGCTCTGAGTTGTATTCAATTTCGTATATCAAAATATATGGATAATGTTGTGGTTTATTTGATCACCGCCAACTTGTTATTTTATTTCTGAAGTAATTTTCTTAATAAGAAGTGCAAAGTACTAATTTTATAAAGAAATAACTCCCTCGACTTTAGAAACTTCTAGATATTTTTTAATTACAGAATCTGGTGATTCCATTTTTACTTTAATCGACACGCTGGTGTATGTTCCTTTTGAAGAATCACGAGTACTAATATCTGCATTTGTATTGTCGAAAATGGCTTCAATTTCTGCTATTTTTTCAAGGCTTGCAGGTACAATAAACTTATACAAATAAACAGATGGCCAAGATGTATCTCCTTCAAGCTGAGCTTTTAACCTTTTATAAAATCCCTCTGTTTTTGTGTCTGAATTCATTTGAAATAATTTATTGTTGCCAAAGATAGGCTATCAATATTTATTTACGTTCTTTGTAGAATACATTTTACTTATGCCAAAAAAAATTGTGATTACGGGAGGGCCTGGTACCGGAAAAACCGCCTTAGTTTCATACCTACTAACTCAAGGGCATCAATGTATGCCTGAGATTTCTCGTCAAGTAACAATTGAAGCTCAAAAACTAGGCATAGAACAATTGTTTTTAGAAGACCCTATTTTATTTAGTCAAAAGCTTTTGGAGGGAAGACTAAAACAATTTAATGACACCGAAAATTTAGAAAAAACCTATTTGTTTTTTGATCGAGGACTGCCAGATGTGACTGCTTATATGGATTATAGTCAAACGGTTTACCCTGATCATTTTTTAGAGACTTGCCATACTAATAAATATGATATCATATTTTTATTACCTCCATGGAAGGAAATATACAAGCAAGATAACGAGAGGTACGAGACTTTTGAAGAGTCACAAAAAATTCATGATTATCTATTAATGGGTTATGAAAAATATGGGTATCAAGTAATAGAAATTCCTTTTGGTAATTTAGAAAGCAGAAAAGATTTTATATTTAATAAATTAAGGCAATTGTTTTGATTAATTCAATTCAAATTCTTGAAAAGTATTGGGGTTATTCTAATTTCCTTCCTATGCAGGAAGAGGTTATAACTTCAGTATTAAACGGAAAAGACAGCATAGCTTTACTTCCTACTGGTGGAGGCAAGTCTGTATGCTTTCAGATTCCTGCGTTGGCAAATGATGGAATTTGTATTGTTATTTCTCCTTTAGTCGCTTTAATGAATGACCAAGTAAATGCATTAAAAAAAAAGGGAATCAAAGCCCTCGCTATTACTGGTGGACTTAAATTTCAAGAATTAAATATACTCTTAGACAATGCCCTTTATGGTAATTATAAGTTTCTATACCTCTCACCTGAAAGATTAGAACAAGAGCTCGTACAAAACGCAATTAGACAAATGAGTGTCAATCTTTTTGCCATAGATGAAGCACATTGTATATCTCAATGGGGAAAAGATTTTAGACCCGCTTATAAAAACATAAAAGTACTTAGAACTTTACACCCTTTAGTCCCATTTATTGCATTAACTGCAACTGCAACACCAGAAGTTTTAGAAGATACTATAGTACAACTACAACTAGAAGAACCTTCTGTTTTTAAAAGCTCTTTTGTACGTGATAACCTTTCGTATCAGGTGATAAAAGAGGATGACAAACTCTATAGAATTGAGCAGTATCTCAAAAATAATTCAGATTCATCAATTGTTTATGTACGTAGTCGAAAACATGCCGTTGAAGTAAGTAATCAATTGAATAGTCTTGGGATTTCCAGTAATTATTTTCACGGGGGAATCACACCTGAAGAAAAAAAAATACGTTTAAACGATTGGTTAGAAGGCAAGAAAGGAGTGATGGTCGCAACCAATGCTTTTGGAATGGGAATTGACAACCCTAATGTCCGATTTGTATTTCATATCCAATTACCCGAAAGCTTAGAGAGTTATTTTCAGGAAGCAGGACGTGCAGGTAGAGACAGGAATTATTCCAGTGCGATCATACTTTATAATGACTACGACAAAGTATTAGTAAAAAAGCAGTTTATTGATTCTCGTCCAAACACAAAAGAAATAAAAAAATTATATCGCAGATTGAGCAATTATTTTCAAGTATCGTATGGAGAAGGAGAATATACAAATCATAGTTTCAGTTTTACAGATTTTTGCAAAACCTATAGCTTAAATTCTCAGCTTACGTATAACGGCTTAAATGCACTAGATAGATTAGGAGTAATTCAACTTTCCAATCAATTTGGTAGAAAAACAATTCTGAAGTTTTTAATAGATTCAGATAAAATTCTACGGTATTTTGAACAAGACCTTTCAGTTTCTATAATAGGAAAAACAATACTCAGATTATATGGTGGTATTTTTGAATCGCCTACTTCTATTAACCTTGAGTTGATTTCTTCTAAAACGGGACAAGGCATTGAAATTATTATTTCTACATTAAAGAAAATGGAAAATGATAATGTTATTGAATTAAAATTACATCACACAGATTCGACTATAACTTTTATTGTACCTAGAGAAGACGATAAAACGATTAATATTATTTCTAAAGAATTAGAAGAATTAAACCAAAAGAAAAAAGAAGAAGTAAAATCGGTTTTGAATTATATCGAAAATACTACTATCTGCAAAAGCATTCAGTTAGTGAGTTATTTTGGTGAAAAAACAGCAGAACCTTGCGGGATATGTTCTGTTTGTGCTTCACAACAATCAACACCTAGTAAAAAGGAAGCGATACTTATTTCAGAAAAAATTCTATTATTATTAGAAGATATTGAAATGACTTCTCGTGAAATTTCAGAAAAACTTATTTTTGCTGAAACTAAAATCATTTTTGTATTGCGTTTAATGCAAGATGCTAGTAAAATAAAAATAAATACTAAAAATCAATATTACCTAAAATAATGAGAGACTTACGAATTGTGTTTATGGGCACACCGGGATTTGCGGTTGGGGTTTTACAGAAATTAGTTGAAGGTGGGAAAAACATAGTCGGGGTAATCACCTCTCCAGACAGACCTGCAGGAAGAGGCCGTAAGCTAAAAGAGTCTGATGTAAAACAATATGCTAAATCCCAGAACCTTCCTATTCTACAACCTACCAATTTAAAAGACCCAGAATTTTTAGAAGAATTAAAATTGCTACGAGCTAACCTGCACATTGTAGTTGCTTTTAGAATGTTACCAAAAGTAGTTTGGGATCTGCCAGATTTTGGAACCTTTAATTTACACGCCTCACTCCTACCTCAATATAGAGGAGCTGCTCCAATTAATTGGGCAATAATTAACGGGGAAACTAAAACTGGAGTCACCACTTTTTTTATTGACGATAAAATAGATACAGGAGCTATTATATTAAGGAGAGAAATTAATATTGGAAAAAGGGAGAATGTAGGTAGTTTGCATGATACTTTAATGGTATTAGGAGGGGAACTAGTTTTAGAAACCGTTAATTTAATAGAAGAAGGTAAAGTTACCACCATTAAACAGGCAGAAACAAACGATCTAAAAAACGCTCCCAAACTCACTAAAGATAATACCAAGATCGATTGGAGTTTATCTGCAGAGAAAATAGATGCATTTATAAGAGGATTAAATCCATACCCAGCTGCTTGGTCAATTCTTTATAATAATAAGGAAGAATTAAAAGTTAAGATTTATAACACCAATTTTGAAATAGAAAAACACAGCTTAGAAGTTGGAAAAGTGGTTTCTTCAAAAAAAGAAATGAAAATTGCTGTCAATAATGGCTTCCTAATCGTTGAGGAAATGCAAATTCCTGGAAAGCGAAAAATGGACATAAAATCGCTTTTAAATGGGTTTTCTTTAAGTGAAAATTCGAAAATGACGTAAAGCCTTACTATCATTGAATTCATTAAAATCAATAAAATAGCCTAGGGTTATTAACAAACTGCCTAAGTTATTAACAAAAAACGCGATTTAGCCTGCTATTACTTGCGTGAACCGATATTCCTATTAAATTTGTAGAAGTATAAATCGAAGTTTAACCAACATTTTAATTTTAAAACTTATGAACAAATCAGATTTAATTGACGCAATGGCAGAACATGCTGGAATTACTAAAGCAGCTTCAAAAAAAGCTTTAGAATGTATGCTTATCGAAATTGAAGGAGCTTTACAAAAAGGAAACAGAGTTTCTTTAGTAGGTTTTGGATCTTGGTCAGTATCTAGAAGAGCTGCAAGAGACGGAAGAAACCCTCAAACAGGAGCTACTATCAAGATAAAAGCTAAAAACGTAGTGAAATTTAAAGCAGGTTCAGATTTAAGTAGTAGTGTAAACTAATACAACAGAATTCTGTTTTAAAAAAGTCTCCTTTCTTTTAAGAATTGGAGACTTTTTTTATGTTTTTATTTTATACATTTTACTAATTTGTTGTTTATTCAGAAATAAATACTTAGATTTAAGTATTCAAATAAAAAATGATGACTACCCTAAAACCAGAAAAAGGCTTGTTACTTGTTGCAGAACCTTCTATTATTGGCGATATCTCATTTAATCGCTCTATTGTTTTATTAGCTGAATACAATAAAAATGGGTCTGTTGGTTTTATACTCAACAAACCTCTAGAATATAAACTCAACGATTTTATTCCTGAATTAAATTCTACAATACCTGTTTATAATGGAGGACCCGTTGAACAAGACAATCTTTATTTTATTCATAAAATCCCGGAATTAATTCCTGATAGTGTTGAAATTTCGGATGGAATTTATTGGGGTGGAGATTTTAAGGAAATCGTTTCACTACTTCAAGAGGATAAAATAGATGAATCTGAAATACGCTTTTTCTTAGGATATTCAGGCTGGTCTAACGATCAATTAAAACAAGAGTTGGAAGTGAACAGTTGGGTGGTTATTCCCAATGAATATCAAAATAAAATTTTAAGTAAAACAAACTCTAATTTCTGGAAAGAAAAAATGGTAGAGTTTGGAGGTGATTATTTAATATGGTCTAATGCTCCAGAAAATCCTAGCTTCAATTAATAACTTGTTATTGTACTCTAGCAAGTACATTTAATTTTTGCAGTAATTCTTTTGCAACGACTGAAGTATACTCCTTTTTTCTATATCTCGTAATAGGTTGTATCCCCATTATAACATTGGTAATAAATAATTCATCTGCTTTCTGAAGATCAAAAGGAGAAATAGACTTTTCAATAATTGTATATTTTTCAGATTGATTGCAAATTGAAATAATTTGTTTTCGTATAATACCACGAAGGCAACCATCTTCAATCGGAGGAGTAATAATTTCGGTTCCTTTGACTAAGAATATATTTCCGTTTAGCGCTTCTACAACTTGTTTCTTTTCATTTAGCAACAAACAATTATCATATTCATTTTCTTTCGCAAAAATACTTCCTAAAACATTGATAACTTTGGAGTTAGTTTTTAATGTGGAAAGCATACTCGAAGGAATAAAGAAATCTTTATATAGTTCTACTGCATAAGGACTCTCATCTAATAGATAAAATGAGTTTTCTAGCTTTTCGGAAGCTATAAAATAATCAATGTCGTTAGTTTCTGGTGTATACTTCCCTCCTGGTTTTCTATTGATAAATATTTTAACTCTAGAGTTTTCAGAAGCGCCAATGGTTTTCATAACTTCATTTTCTAAAAATTCCATAGAAAAGCTCATTGGTATTTCCATACGCAAAATACGCATGGATGCCATTAATCTAAAATAATGATCTTCCCAAAAGTTTATTTTTCCATTAGAAATACGAAGTGTTTCAAAAAGGGCATCTCCGTATTGAAGGCCGCGATTATCAATAGACACTAGCCCTTCACTATCGTTTATTAGATTTCCGTTAAAATTAATCATAAAAAAACCGCCTTATTTTATTAAGACGGCACAAATATAGTTTTAAAAAGGATGCTATACAGATCCTAATAAATGTTTAAGTTCAGTAATCATATTCTCCCATAACATTTTCCCTTCTTCTAATTCATCTTCTTCTGCAAAATCAGTAACCATTATAGACACATCTTTTGTTATATCATCTACTTGAATACGCATTTCAAAATAATATTCTGTATCATAATCTTCCTCCCATTGAAACTTAACTGATTCAGATTTCTTTTTACTAACTAGTCTGGCTATTTCTTCACTACCTTCCCAAATAAAGGTGAAAAACTCGCCCCTTGAATTTACATTATCGGCATACCATTCTTGCATACCTGAAGGTGTAGAAATATATTGATATAATAATGAAGGAGATGCGTGAATAGGAAACTCCATTTCATATTTTACTTTGTCTTCCATGAGTTAGTTATTAGTACAAGCCCAATATATAGATTAAAAACTTATTGTAAAAGAAAGAATGAATAAATATTTAACAACTGACAGCATGAAATATACAGAATAATTTTGATAAAAATTAGATGGAATGCTTGCTCTAGATTATTTTGTTACTATCTTTGCAATCGCTAAAAAATGGCGAGGTAGCTCAGCCGGTTAGAGCGCAGCATTCATAATGCTGAGGTCGGGAGTTCGAGTCTCCCCCTCGCTACAGCAAAGCCTCTTGAGAAATCAAGAGGCTTTTTTTATTCTCTTCTAAAATATTTCCTTCACTAAATTAACTTACATTCTTTTACAAAAAGCTATACTTAATTGTATTTATACCTGTTGAAACTAATACAGATGAAAATGACATTTGTCATTACAAAATCTTTTTTCATTAATTAATTTAGTCGATAATTTGAAAGTGTTTTTTTAAATAACTTAAGTTTATAAATTAAAAACTATTCCCGTGAAAAAAGAAACTAAAAATATCTTTATAGACGGTTCCTTACTTATAACAGAAGCCCTAGTAAAAGCTGGAGCTGATATATTTGTTGGATATCCTATTACTCCATCTAATCGTTTTTATTCCTATGGTCAAAAAAGATTTCCGTCTTTTTATCCCGCGCCAGACGAAATTTCCGTTTTGCAATGGATGTCTGGAGCTGCTGCAGCTGGTAAAATCCCAGTTACTGCAACTGCATTCCCTGGACTTGCATTAATGGTAGAATCATTAAATATGGCCTATGCAATGGAATTACCTATGGTCATCGTAGTTACTCAAAGATTAGGTCCCAGCACTGGTTCTGCAACTATTGGCGCTCAGGGAGATTTAGGAATTGTAAATGGGATTATTTCTGGTTTTCCTATTCCTACTTTTTGCCCCTCCAATTTTGAAGATTGCTGGACACTTTCTCAAAAAGCTGTTGAAACAGCTGTTAAATTACGGACTCCAGTTATCCTTCTTACTTCAAAAGAAATGGTAATGACAAGTAAAAGTTTCGATTTTAATAAATTAGAAGAAATCAAACCTTTAAAAAGAGATAAAGTAGAGATTAATGGTGAATATAAATCTTATCAAGCTGGAGAAGACTTGATCGCTCCTTTTATAGATTTCAATACTAATAAACACCAAGTTAGAATTAATTCTTCTATGCACAACGAAACAGGAAGAATTGTTAAGAACGAGGAATCTATAAATATTTCTAAAAGATTGGCTGAAAAAATTAATAATAACGCCTCTGAATTAGCATCCTTTGATTACAAAAAAGAAGAAGGGTCTAACAAACTGATTATTTCATATGGAATATCTTCCTTAGCTGCATTAGATGCTGTAGAGGAAATACAAGCCAATAATCAAAAAGTTTCTTTGTTAATTATTAAAACTTTGATTCCGCTGTCTGAAGACATTTACAACATAATTGATTCGTATAAAGAAGTTCTTTTCGTTGAAGAAAATTTAAATGGACAGTTAAAAGAAATAATCTTCGGAAAAAGAAATACCCAAAATATAACAAGTGTAAATAAGTTTGGGAGTATGATAGCTCCTTCAGAAATCGTAAACCAATTCGCATAGAAAGATGGAAACAACAATGTTATCAGGAGTAAAAGCACCTTTTTGCCCAGGCTGCAGCCATGGTTCCTCTGTAAAATATTTATCAAAAGCACTAACTGAATGCGGATATAATCCATTGGATATTATTTTGGTAAGCGATATTGGATGTAGTGGTTTGGTAGACCCTTTATTTAACACGCATACCATTCATGGACTTCATGGAAGATCTCCTGCTTTGGCTATGGGCGTTGTTTTAGGAATAAATGAACCTAACAAAAAAGTAATTACAATTCAAGGTGATGGTGGTGCAACAATAGGATTACAACATATACTTGAAGCTTCAAGGCGAAATATAGATATGACTTTAATAGTATTGAATAATCTTATCTATGGAATGACAGGAGGTCAAGTGAGTGGTTTATCAACTAACGATTTTAAAACTGATAAACGTATACCAGACAATGCACCTCCTTTCGATGTTTGTCAGTTAGCACATCAGGCAGGCGCTACTTATGTTACCAGGGTAAATAATCCAAAAGAGATTACTGAAAAGTTAGTTGAAGCAATTAAAACTAAAGGTTTTTCATTGGTAGAAATTTCAAGTTTATGTCAACCTTATGGAGCAAAAAAATTGACTCAATTAGCAGAATGGATTGAAGATGAAATACTCTTAACAAACAATCATCCTGTTGGTCAAAACATAAGTAAAGAAACCGCTTCATTAATAAATGAAAAACATTTTATTGAGCCTAAATATAAATCTGCCATCGAAGGCAAAGTTGAAGTTATAATTGCTGGATCTGCAGGTGGTGGAGTTCAATCTGCTGCCAAATTATTAGCAGAAGCGGGTATTATATCTGGTTTATCGGCCACCATGAAAGGTGAATACCCAATCACTGTAGGCACCGGGTTCTCTTTAGCTGAAGTGATTTTATCTAAAAAAGAAATCAACTATACGGGATTAGAACAACCTGATGTTGCCATTATTGTTACCGATAATGGGTTGCTAAAAGTTCAGAATAAGATTAATAAAAACACGAACTTGTATATAGATTCCAAAGTAAATCCTCCTGAAAATACAAATGCTAAAATATTTGATTTTAATAAAATGGCAGGCAAAAAAGGGTCTGCTTTAAGCGCTATTTCACTTTGGATAGAAGAGTCTGGATTACTTGATATAAATGCTTTAAGAGATGTTGCTAAAAAACATAAATATGGTGATGTTTTATTAAAAGCTATTGACTCTTCAAAAGATATGTTAGTGAGGTAAATTATAATTTAAAAAATAAGTATATTGTTTGATTCTAAGAAAACAGTATATAATGGTTCTCAAAAAGACATTTTTAAAATCGAATCTACTCTATTTAGTTTTAATACTCCTATCAACTTTTGTTTCTCAAGCTCAAGAAAATGAGTCAGTAGCTACAGATAGTACTCAAGTAGCAGACGTTTCTATAAAAATTAATGATATTCCTGCGGAAACTGAAAGATTAGGTCAACGCATTATCAAGTTAAAAGAAATATTAAAACCCAGTACAAATATTTCTGTAGTAGACTCTCTT
>Ga0164313_10002975_pt1 | contig 15108 bp, 11 predicted proteins | sample GuaBasSedimGuay4_FD_113735 | JGI IMG/M metagenome (GOLD analysis project Ga0164313, IMG submission 113735) | Subseafloor sediment microbial communities from Guaymas Basin, Gulf of California, Mexico - Guay4, Core 4569-4, 0-3 cm | ecosystem: Environmental > Aquatic > Marine > Hydrothermal vents... | reverse complement strand
TTACCATCAGTACCATTAGTTCCTGCCGGTCCTTGAGCACCTGTATTTCCTTTAGCTCCAGCTGGTCCCTGGGCACCAGTAGCACCTTGTATACCCTGAATACCTTGAGACCCGGTGTCCCCTTTAGGTCCTTGTAGCCCAGTTGGTGAACCAACCCATTCACCTTTAACATTAATTACATCATTACCATTTATTCTAACGTATCCTACATCTGCAACTCCTTTAAGTTTTAAGTTACCTGAAGTAGTTAAAGACATAGCTCCATCAGTATTTGACTGACCTTCATATTTCCAAACCCATCCACGGTCTGCGTCATTATTCATTTGAAATACTGTAGCGTAGTCATTCAAATAACCATAGCTTTGACCAGATTGCATTCCTATACCATAAGTAGATGAGGTACCCCAAAATCTATATTTACTTGGGTTATCACCTGAATTAGTATAATGATATGTCCCACCATTTGGTCCGGCTGGACCTTGTGAACCAGTATCACCTTTTGGACCTTGTGCACCAGTATCCCCCTTTGCTCCGGCTGCACCAGCTGCACCCGCTGGACCTCTTGCTCCAGTATCTCCCTTAGCTCCTGCGGCTCCCGGATTACCTTGAATACCTTGTAAACCTTGAGGACCTCTGTCTCCAGTGTCACCCTTGGCACCCGCAGCTCCAGCGGCTCCTGCAGGTCCTCTTGCTCCTGTAGCTCCTGTATCACCTGTATCACCTTTTGCACCAGCTGATCCAGTTAATCCACGTATACCTTGTATACCTTGTGATCCTGTATCTCCCTTAACACCTTGAATACCTTGAATACCTTGATCACCTTTAGGGCCTTGTGGTCCCGTATTAGTTGGCATTGTTACAGAGTTACCATCACTAATTGTAAGTGTTTGACCTACTACAGAAAGGGTTTGTTGATCTGCACAAATAGTAACAGTTCTTGATTCTTCATCAACTTCTACATTTGTTCCTTTACAACCTACTAAAGTTAAAGTATCATTATTGCTACCCGCTTTAATAAGACCTTTACCATTAGTTACGTTTTTAAATATATCTTGAGAAGAACCTCTATCTGTATTTGTAATAGTTATAGTACCTCCACTAGATGTAGAAGTCATTTCTGATTGTATACCACTACCTTGTGCTATTGTTACTGTTTCACCATTTGTAACAGTTGTACTTTCTGTTCCGTTTCCTTCTTTAATAGTCCAAGAAGACATATTCCCAACTTGTGAGTTATCTACTTTTGTCCATGTTGTATTAGCAAATACAGCCCAATCACCTATTTGCCAATCTGTAATACCATTTAAATTTGTACTACCTGCAACAGACACTATATAATAATCTCCTGATGTACCTACATTACTTGCAAGACTTGGTGAATTTGTACTAGCGTTCCATGTACCTTCAAATTGTAATACTCCAGTTAAAGCATCATTAATAGCTTTTTGTATTTGAGCACCTGTTGCAAGATTGGAAGACGAAGAAGTTACAGCAGCAGTTTTTGGTGTTAGTGTTACTGATGTTGTACCAGTCTTAGTTAATGTATTTGTATTTCCAGATGCAACACTTGTTACACCTGAGCTTGAACTAGTACCTGCACCAATTAATGTTCTAACTTCTGCAGCACTAATTCCTGAATTAAGTGTAGGTGTAGTTCCATTTGAAAGTATTGCTGGTACACCACTATCTGTTACTTTTTTAGTATTATTTACAATAGCAGTTGCTTGTGTAGAAGTAATAGTTGTTGTATTACCTGCCATTGCAGTTGTTGCTGTTGTACCAATAACTAAGTTGGAAGAACCAGTTCCTGCTCCTATAAGAGATCTTACCTCTGCTGCACTTATCCCTGTATTTAGAGTTGGACTTGTGCCATCAGATAATATTGCAGGTCTACCAGTATCTGGTAATGTATTAGTAATAGTTATAGTTCCACCACTACTTGTTGATGTCATCTCAGATGTAATACCTACACCCTGAGCAATAGTAAAAATCTCTCCATTAGATACTTTAGCTGTTTCGGTACCATTACCTTCTTTTATTGTCCAAGAGGTCATAGTTCCTGAACCAGTTCCAGCTCCAATTAATGTCCTTACTTCTGCTCCAGTTACTCCGGAGGCTAAAGTTGGTGTACCACCACCACTAAATATACCTGGCTCAGCATAAATAGTAGAACTATTAAATGCATTACTTCCATATGTATATGTTTGATTTGTAGCACCACTAACGCTAAATGTAAGTGTGTTACCTGATTTAGTTATGCCATCAAGATAAAAGTTTGAAGCAGAGGTTAAATATCTACCATCTAAATCTACTGTAAGATCTCCCAGACCTGAACGTGTTAATGTTAGAACTCCATTTGTTGTATTAAAACTTATACCTGATACATAGTTATTTGTACCTGTCTGATCATCAATCCATTTTACAGCTGTACCTGTAGTACTAAGAACTTGACCATTAGTACCAGCAGATCCACTACTATCTAATATTCTACCACCTGCCCCTAAAGAAACAGTAGTATCTACAGTGTTACCTTCTAAAGATAATAATCTTTGTGAGCCAGTTATTGTTGCCATATTATTTCTTTTTTCCTCTTAATTTAAACTTAGTCATTTTTTGTTTAATAGCAGGATCCATTTCTGATGCATACTTAGTTCCACACATCATAAAATCTTCTGAATCACTCATCTTATATGCATTTCTAGATATGTCACCTGATGCAGATAATTTTAACAAAAGTTTATTTCCTGGTTTTGAAAACGTATGTTCTCCAGTATCAGTACCGGAATATACTTCCCATGTTGCTCCATCATCATTAGACACATAATAACCCAATGTACAACCATTAGGAATAAAATAATCTACTCTATTCCAAAAAACAAAATCAACAGAAGCTGAGTTATCTAATATATAAGGTCCATATACTATTTCCCAATTAGGTATAAAATGATTAGCATATTTTGCATCCCATATTCTAAAACCATGTCCATCATATCCATAACCCATCTGAATCCACCATTCTACACCGCCTGTAGAATACATTCTAGTAATGTTACATCCATAATCAGCTCTATAAGATCTTCCTCTTCCACCAGTTGTTGTATCTTCAACAACTGTATCATGTCTACGTAAAGCAACATATCTATCATTATCTTGATCTAAGAATCCTGATATCATAGCTCCACCTCTATCTGCTGCAGTAGGAATAAAATTAGGATGACCTACCATTCTATCAGTTGGTTTACCACCTTGAGCATCTTGATACTTTACTCCAGCTCTAAATAAAATACCATAGTTATTACCTGGATTAGTAGCACCTTCATATGTAATTTGCAAAACAGTGGCTTTATTACCAGTAAAACATGGAGTCACATCAAGTTTAGTATGTCTACCAGACGCACCAACCCAAAATATATTAGGTTCATTTATTGGATCGGGTATAAACCATCCTTGTTCATAACCATCATCTCCCTGACCTATATCTCCCATATCTACATAAACTGATTTAGGTTTGGCTGTAGATGCATCTAATATTAGAGAAAAGTTTGCATTATGGTAATAAGCATATAATATTCTGTCATTAATTTCATCATACATAATCCAACCTCTGTATCCATTTCTATCTACAGGTTCGGAGCCTTCAAACATTATATTTCCTGCTGTGGCATCCATATATAATCTTTCTTCAACACCAGTTTTCATGTTTCTACGCATACATCTTTTATAATGTCTTGCATCATAGTCACTTGCATATGCCCATTCTCCTGCTGCACACAAGCCTCCTACATAATATAGACCTGTGCTTTCTACATAACCTCCACCAGTATCTTGTGATCCTATATATATTTGAGGATTACTGTGTGTTGGTCTTGGATCTTTAACAAAGGTTGATCCTCCATTCATAAGACCACTGTAGTCAAATGTAGTATAGCCATTAACATTATAAGTCATAACTACACCTTTCTTGTTTATTTTATCAATACAAATAGATTGTATATGGTTGTATGTAGATGTTGTATCTCTCCATAAAAAGTTACTGTCAAAAAATAACCTTGTCATAGTACCATCATCATTTAGTCTACGTACAGCAAAACCATCACCCCAACCAACTGTAAAAAGTAAGTCACCATCTATTTCAAAAGCAGTTGTATAACCAATAAGTCTGTCACCACCATCATATTCACCACTACCAGAAGACACAGTAACATTACTCATACCTCTTTTAGTTACAGGTACAATAGCTACTTGCCCACCATAATTATTAGAGGCACATCCTACAATGGATTTTATATCACTTTTACTTACGTTAGTTGCTTTAAACATTCTTGTATTTCAAATTGTAACATTTTAATCATACTATCATTAGAACCTGCTGGAGCTACATTTACCATGTTTAACTCTTCAGCCAATGCTTCTTCAAATTCAGCTAGACAATCTAACCAATATTGTCTGTCATCTGTTATTTCAGTTCCTCTTTCTGACATCTTATGTTGTTATTACTTCTACCCAAAACTGGTGAAAATTCCTACTTGCTCCTACACTATGCATATAAGATGAATTCATTCCGCTATAAACCAATGACGCATTAGATCTTGATAATGCACCTTGAGTTGTTGCTGAATCCATGTATATTTCTATGTGGTCTATAAATCTTGACAAAGGCAAATCATATTGAACATAATATGCAGAAGGTAATTCTATTACTGACATATTAATAACAGACAACGCACCTGCTGTATAAACTTGACTTACTAATGAAGGACTTGAATATACACCTTCTTTAACGGCATATATTCTATATGACATTGTACCACTAGTATTAAATGTAGTATCCACAATAGTCATTGTGCCAGAAAAATCATCTATTGGTACTTGACCTATAATACCAAAGTCTGCACCATCATCTGATGACCAAACTTGATAGTAATCTATATTATTTGAACTTGATTTACCAAATACAACCTCTATTGTTTGACCAACCACTGAAGCTGATACATTAGTAGGAGCACCTGGAGCTGCAGGTCTATGATTGCTTATAGCATTATCTACATATGTTTTATTTGTTGCATCTGTACCAGATGAAACTGTATCTACCCCTTGTATTCTACCAGTTCCCCCAAGGGTAATATTACCACCAGAAACTGTTATATTATTAGCAAAAGTAGAATTACCACTTGAATCATTTATTGTTGATGTTTTTCTACCTGCCCAGCTACTACTCCAATTATCAGGGGAAGAGTTTATCTGTATTCCTGACTCAGCATTTAAATAAACTAACTCACCTGTTTGTCCTGATGCGTAACTAGATGATTCTCCTGCATTAAGTACAAGTTGTTGACCACCATAAGTTCTTACTTGATTAGTTCTTAATCCATCTGCATTACTAAAATCAGCTCTACTTGAAAATGTTTTTACATCACCAATAGTTTGTGCACCTGAAGTTCTTACTACTGTGCTATCTAATTGAATAGTACCTGTACTTGTTATAGTACCTCCTGTAATACCATTTGTTGTAGCTATAGATGTTACACCTGAGCTTGTAGCATATCTTCCGTCAAGATCAACCGTTACTGCACTAAGACCTGATCTATTAAGTGTTAATACACCATTACTTGTATCAAAAGATGCAGAACTTAAATAATAGTTTGTTGTTGTATCCTTAGATGTAATCTCAATAGTATCTGTACTTGCATCAGTCTTTATTGTAATATTACTACCTGCTTTAAATGTAAGTGTATCATTATTATTATCTGCAACAATGTTAGATTGACCAGCTGCTGCAATATTTTTAAATATGTTTTGAGCTGAACCTCTATCACTATTTGATAAGGTTATTGTACCACTTGATGTTATTGTACCTGTACCAGATAAACCATTAGAACCTGTAACAGTAACTGAAGTCACAGTCCCTGTTCCTGAACCTGCACCAATATCTGATAAAAGTTGAGCTTTAGTTCTGTACTTCAATCCTGAACCATCCCATACTAATATACCAGTATATGTACTGTTATCATTCGCTATACTAGTTACAGTACATGATCCGTCTATTTCTATTGAAGATAAAAAACTTATAGCCATGACATTTTATTCTTTGTTTGCAATATACATATTTTAAAAAAAAGGGGAAACACTAAATTCTAGATTTAAATGCTCCCCCTTTAAATTCTACTTTTTATTATCCTACAAGCTGCATTACTACTGTAATGTTATTTGCACCTAAATTAGAAGATGCAGTAAATGTTACAGTTCCTGTAGCTGTATTCGCAACAACATCCATAAATACTTGATTTCCTTTAGAATCATAAGTTTGAATAATCCAAGGTCCATTAGCTAATCCATGAACACCAGTAGCAATACTAAAGGTGTTTGTAGTAGTTGCTGGATAAGTACCTGTGTATGATCTTTTAGATTGAGCACTTGCCAATGTTGCTGGAGTTACATATCTAAATGTATCTGTTCCCGCATCTACTTCAGCTTGTGTTGCTATCTCTGTAACACCAACTGATCCTGTTGCAGCATTAGGCAATGTTCTTTTACTCATTGATGTAATAACACCATCAGTAACATTAATTTGATCTACAACGTCTACATCACTTGTATCAAGATCTGTACTAGTACCAATCTGTTTGTTAAATGTACTTGCTAATTGTGCATCACTAATTCCACCTGCTTTAACAGTAATAAATCCAGTTGCTGTACCAGCAAAAGTTGCACTACTAAATCCAGCAACACCTTTTTCAGTTGCTCCATCTGTAGCACCTACTCCTGCAATGTTTTGATCTTGAATAACAATAGCATAATCTGAAGCTGGAGGATTAGAACTTGCTGCAATTGCTTGATTAGCATAAATTGTATCTCCAACCTCTACATCTACAGTACTTCCATTAAATGATATAGTACCATCTTTAGTAACAACAAAGAAATCCCCGGTTGTTAGTGCAATGTTACTTGCTCCTGCTATTGCTGGTGAGTTTGCTGATGCATCATATCCACCTTGGAATACACCAACTCCGGCTACAAGTGCTTGCACTTGCCCTAAGTTAACTGCATCTTTTGATGCTGTACCATTTGCTAAAGTTGTAAGTTTGAAATTTCCAAAACTTAAATCAGCAGAAGGTGCATCAAATACAGATAATGAAACTTTACCAAGCGGTTGTTTAACTGTTTCTCCTTTACCACTTGCTGCATCTTGTATTAATATAAGGTCATCAGTCAGTGGAACTTGTGCCATTAATGGAGCATCTTCTATAAGACCAGTTATACCATAATCAACTTCAACTGTACCTGTAGATGTTATTGTTCCACCTTTAAGACCTGCTCCTGTAGCAACACTTTTTACTGTACCAGTTGTATAAGTACCTAAAGTTAAATCACCAAGTATTACTTGACTTGATGAACCTGCTCCTGCAATGTTTATTGTACCTGAAGTAGTAATTGGTCCACCTGTAATTGTTAATGCATTACCTGTTTCTGTTATTTCAATACTTGTTACACCTGAACCAGAATCATTAACCCACTCTACTACACCTGTTGAAGAAACAGCAAGTCTTTGCCCATTTCCACCAATTGCTAATGTAGCTAATGAATTTGCACCGTCTGCAAATAATATATCTCCTTTGGTATATGATGCTAATCCTGTACCTCCATTTACTACGTTTAATGTACCAGCTAAAGTAATTGTTCCACTACTTGTAATTGGACCACCACTTGTTGTTAAACCAGTAAGTCCACCACTAACATCAACAGAAGTTACAGAACCTGCACCTGCATTAATATAAGTTGCTACTTGAGATAAGTTTGCAAATTTAGCATTGCTATCTGAATCATCAGAAAATAAAACTTTATCATCCGCAAGTAAAGTAACAGCTGTTCCATCAGCAGCTGCTAATACAACGTTATCTGTTCCTGCATAATCTACTGCTAGTGTTCCTGCTGCAGTAATTGCACCACCTGTTAAACCTGCTCCAGATCCTACAGAAGTAACTGTACCATCTTTACCAAAACCTGGCATTTTATTAAGAGGGGTCTTGTAGATATTATTATCGTCTGCAGCTGAAAACCATAGATAATCTTCTGATTTAATAACTGAATCACCAGCTGTTAAGATTGCATTATCTACACCGTTATAATCAATATTTACAGTTGGGTTTACAGTTGACGTACCTGTAATACTAATTCCTTTACCTTCACTTACATCTGTTACTGTACCAACGTATTGATCAGCTGAATTAATAGTGAATGTAGAACCGGCACGTGTTACTGTAGTTGTACCAGAACCTGTATATACTATTGAATCAGTACTAGCTGGATTTGAAGCAACTAAATTTAATGTTGCTGTTCCGTTACCAGATCCTGTTGCTGTTAAGTCATAAGTTGTGTTACCATCTGTACCTGTTGTTATATCTACCCAAGCAGAACCATCATATAATTTTAGTTTATTTGTACTAGAGTTATAATAGATTTTACCTGCAATTCCTGACGGGTCAGCGCCAAGAGGCTGAATAATAACATTTTGTATTTGGTTATTATTCAGGTTTAAATTTCCTTGGACATCTAGTCCTGTTAAAAATTGTACTGCCATTTTGTTTTATTTATTTGTTATTTATTTTAGTTATTTAATTTAAAAAGACGCACCCTGAAAAAGAGGCTGCAAATGTTATTCTTAATTGTTGTGAACTTATATATTCTACATTACCTACTACTACTGTATTTCCACTATCTATTACTGTAACAGAAGGATACTCTCCTAAATTATGTGTAACAGTCCAAACAGATGAAGCTACTTCAAAACATTCCGTATATGTACCTTGGTCTGCTACTACACCTTCTAAATCAAGAACTGTACAAACACTACTTGGTGTTTCAGGACAACTCATGCTGGCCTTTAAATTTATTTCTGCTAATGGTTCAACAAATACACCTGGTGTTTCTGTTGCTGCTATAACTTTATTACTAGCTGAATTCTGCCAATCACATAAATCTTTTCTTAATACTGCTAATTCCATATCAGTATAACAACAAGCATCTATTCCAAATCTAATAGACTGAAAATTTGCATATACTTGTTTAGCAAAAGTTTGTTCAACTTTTATTCTTTTAAGTAATGCAAGTTCTTTTGCCTTTTCACTATTAGAGAATGATCTTATTGCTTTACCCATGTTATTTATTTCTTAAATCTTGTATCTGCTGTCTAGCTAATTCTCTATTCAAATTACTTGATGTAGAAACATCAGCATCAACTTTTGCTTTACATTGCTTGCATACTATTACTCCATTACCTAATGAAGCTTTTTGACATCCGCAAGTAAATTGCTTATTACAGTGTGCACAATTTGCCATTTTTTTTTTTGGTTTTAAATTAAATATTGAGAACTTGATCCGCAGTTTCCTGATGGACAAGCTATTTTATTTAGTCTATTTTTAGCATAATTATATAATTGCATTCCATGTGCTGCAGATTGACAATATTCTACATTAGCAACAGCCGCATCAATTACTGTTCTTATATAACTCATTTCTGCTAACAATGATTGTTTTTCTGAATCTGGTTGGCATGCTTGCACTTCTAAATCACATAGTACTTCATAATAAGTAGTAAGTAATCTAGTTACTCTAAGATGATTGTATTCTACATATACTTTAGAGTTTGGTGATACACTATATTTAATAATATAAACACCATCTGGAATTTTTTCCTGTGTTGTACCACAGTCTGATTTTTGTATTGCCAGTGTACAAGCTGTAAGACACATATCAAAATCTTTGTCAACTTTTATAAGTACTGGTACAGAAAAACCTGGAAGAGTGATTAATAATTCTTCACAATCTACAGCAAGTTCTGAACTGTATTGACTTGTATCTTTAATACACAATAAATCACAGTTAGATACTGTGGGTATTTCTAAACTTAATATATGTTTGCTTGCCATTTTTTAGTACTTTATTACACTATATAGATAATATACAAAAAATTACAGACAATATAAAATAAAAAGAGCAGGAGATTTCTCCCCTGCCCTAATATTTAAAATAGAGTTCTCAGATTATACTGCGTCTATATCTTGCTCATAAGGAACAAAATTACCAGCTGAATCTGCCCATGTTGCTAAAGCAGTCATAAGTTTTTCAACTTCTGCTTGAGCACCTGCATCAGAACATTTTACAAAAATCTTATATACATACTGATCATTATCAAACACTCCAGATGGATTGTTGAATCTTGGCACAGAATGCTGAATATAATATGCTTTGTAAGTTGCACTTCTGTCAACAGCAGATAGTAATTCATCAGACATTTCAATTTCTCTGAATCTTGCACTATCAGCATTTCCTTGATTGTAAGGAGACTGACGGTATCTTTCAGACATAATTAAATCTCTAATTACTTCTTCACCTTGAGTTTGTTGCATCATACCAGGAGTTCTTGAAGCAACTCCACAGTCATTACATACTTCACCTGTTTCATCTAATTGAGAAACAATAATTTCTACAGGCTCAGCATTAAAGTGATCTCTTGTATCAAAAGAACAGTTACCAAATACAGTGTCTACATAAGCACCAACAAAGTTAGCAGCAGCACTTACTTGATCAGCAACTGGATCAGTTGAAGGTACGTAAGTTCCGTCTAATGCTTGTTCAATAGTGTATGTTGTAGAAACACCTGCTACTGTAGCAACAATACCACCACCACTAGCTTCAGCTACAAAAGGCTTAATTAATGGATCAGCTAGAGCCATTTTTGCCATAGTTGCTAATACTAATACTGGATCAATGTACTCTTGTCCATCTACACAGCAAATGTTTGCTGAATCAGCAATTGCATATGCATTGTGATTTAAGAATCTTAATGCTGGTGAACCTTTTACATCAATTCTTAGAAATTGTGTTTTACCACATGGTGCACAATCAGAAGCTAAAGATAAGCTTGCTGTAGCTTGTACAGCTGATTGACATGTTGCATCCCATAATCTTGTAATATATCTTGGGTTAATCCCTTTAGATTTTACAGATTCTTTGTACCCTCCGTGACCTGGATTGTTTCCAATAGTATCTTTAGAGTAGAATGAACCTTGAACTACGTAGCCAAGTGCTCCCTTTGCAGGTGCTCCTGGTAATGCTACTGATGCCCAAGTTGCATCACTTACTAAAGCTACTTGACCAGCAGTAAGAGCACTTGTTGCAGTACCCGCTGTATCTAGCGTGCTATCTGCAATAAACGTCTTGTTAAACGCATGATTAAAATAAGCCATAATTATTAATTTTGTGTGAGGACCATTACCCTCACTGGTTATAAATAAATGATTTTACCAGTTTACTCTGTCCGTAACTTCCTTGTTACTATAATAATATACACATTTTTTGTTTAAAATCATATATTAATTATTTCTTTCTGCAGCTTGAGTACCTCTTTGTTGTTGAAACATATTTTCTATATCTCCTGCAATCAATGCAGCTGTATCATCTAAAATTACTTCAACAAGATCATCTTTAAATTGACAGTTTACATTTGTAGTACTCAATACACCGGTATAAGGATCAATACAACCCTCTACCTGAATAAGCACAGGTTTTTCATAATAAGTCAATATAGGATTAACAATGTTAAAACTGCTATTCCTATATATTCTTATTGTATTTCCCAGCATTGTACAAAATGTTTCTCCCCAGTCAAAGTCTGGATTTTTTAAAGGATCCCTTAATAACAATGATACATTAGCTTCTTCTGCTAAATAAACTGTCATTGACCTAGGTGTACAACAATCATCTTTTGCTTGAGTGGTTACTTTTTTAAATTCTAAATATGTATCTATTGGAAAATTGTTTGATTCAAAATAATCATTTGTCTCAGCTCCAGTAAGAGATAACTCTCTAAGTAAAGGCTGTAAATCATCTATTCTTTTTTTAGATAGTTCATCACCTTCCTTATACATGTTACCTCCATGAAGATTTCTTCTACACCACTCTATCTGTGCTTTATTAAAAGCCTCAACAAATTGCCAACATTCTATATTATCATAGTCTTGACTATCAAGCTTATTTAGCCTTTGTTTTAATTTAATTAAGAGTGTACTATTTTCCATTAGTAATAATATTTATGAGTTCCAATATGGTTCTACTTTTTCCATCAATGAAAGAAGCTGTTCTTCATTATCAGGTTTCATTAAGAACTCAAGCACTTCTGCTGGTCTTTTACCCATTCTAATACCACTATCAATAGGTTCAATCCAACCACCTGCTTTTGTTGTTATGAATCTGTAATACAGACCGTCTTTAATTAATGCTCTAATTTTTAATTCTTCCATTCCTAATTTTGAAACTTCTAAGAATTGACTTGCAGCTCTTTTCTTATTTGACTCTCCACCATTACCGTTTATATATGTATCCATATTTTCATACATAATATCATTAGGAGTGTTCTTAGTATACTGCACACTATCTACATCAGTTACTTTAGCCACATACATTAACTTTGTAGGGTTTGTGTCATATAAACTTTGTAATGCTGATAACGCTTTATTTTTTAATTTTGTTAATTCAGTTCTTGTTGTAAGAGTTTCTTCAACAGTATCTAAATAAAATTTAGGATTATTTTGTGCTCTTTTTGCTTCTTTTAATGACGCAGCAACAATAGAAAATCCTCCTGCTTTTATTGCATGTAATTTTATTCTGTCATATGGATCTACCTCAGCATCTAAAAATACTGGATCATTTCCACATCTTAATTGTATCTTATCCCAAAATTTAGAATTATCAGGTTTCATTATAGTAAGTTTATTCCAAAATTCTTTATCATCTGGATCAACTAAATTAGCCGCTAATTCTGCTTCTAGTTCAGAAACAACTTTTCTGATTTCAGCAATTTTCTTTTTCTTTTCTTTTGGAGGTAGCATTTTTACTTCAGGAGCAAACTCATTTAATCCTGTAACATATCTTTTTACACCATTCATTTCTAAACATGCTAAAGACTCTTGATGAAATACTCCATCATGTAATGCTAATCCATATTGTTCTAAACCCATATTTTCCTTGTTTGGATTAAAATAAGGTCTTATAGCAATAGTGCTACTTTTTTTTGTTTGTTGATACTTTTCAACAATTGTGTAATCTTCCATTTTGGTTTTTTTAAAAATTAATAATTATTACTCTAGTCAAATTGTATACTGTAGTATACGCATCTATTATTACTAATATTTCTAAAGCAAGGTTTTACCCTTGCTAAAGTTTTTGACTTTATTGTTGCTCAACTACTGGAATAACAATTTTTAATATGCCTTCTGTATGATATATATCTCCTGTTTTTAAACCAGCTGCAATTGCTGCAGCATTATCTAAATAAGAACTTGAAACAGCTACATCACGTACCCAAGAAATTACTTCATTTACATGCAGTAGTCTTGCGTTTCCTGTTTCTGCTCTTGATACACCTTCATAAGCAGGGCTCTCAAATTGTTGCTTCAACTTAGTTATTTGTTTTGGTGCTGCCATGATTGCCATATTTATTAGTTAAAAAATAAAAAAAGGGAGGAGGCATAAACCACCTCCCCTTTTAATTAAATAGTTCTTAGAATGATCCTCCTGTTACAGGGTTTCTCATTACAATTTTAAGAACTTTAGTTGGATCCTTAACCCATATAGCTGGCATGGTCTGAGTCATATAAACTCTATATCCATTGAACTGACCAGTAGAAGCAAATCCTTGAGTTCTTCCCATGTAGTCCATAGTACCATTTTGGTAGAACCACTTAAGTTGATTATCCCAAGAAAGTTTCAACAAGTGAATGTTGTCATTTCCTTCATCAGTTACATCAAAGATAATAAAGCTAAATGAACTTAGAGGTCTACCATCAATTAATGGATTCTCAATGTCATTTGTATTTAAGTTATCAAATGCTGGATTCAATACAAACTTAACGTTAGCTAAGAAAGGAATAGTAAAGCTTGTGTAAGCAAAACCATAATCTAAATCCATACCAGAACCTTTAACAGCTCCTATGTCAGATGCATTTTGAACTAAACCAGAACCATACACTTCATCAGCAATTGCTTTGTTGATTAATTGCATACCACCAATACCTGTTTGTACAACAAGTGATCTTTGTGGGTCCGGTCCTTTAAATTCAACTTTACCTTGGTAGAAGTTGTAAAGCTCAGACTTAAACATGTCAAGAGTAAATGAAGACTTGTTATATACTCTTTTGAAAGAGTTATCTAACTGTGCCCATAAACCTACAGATAATCTAATATCATCTGGTCCATCTTGCTTAATTCTACCACCTTTACCCCACATTAGGTAAGTTTCAATATCTGTTGCAATTTTAGATAAATGTGCAGCTTCCATATTTGTAATGAAAGTACGTGTAAGAGTTCCATTTTCAAATGCTTCTCTTGCACCAGCTTTACCCATGTTTGCAACTAATCCTTCAATACTAGGTACAGATGGATTGTTAGCGTCTGTGTTAAAGTTTCTCCAGATTTCAGTTACAGGCACTGTACCATCAGCGTTTAATCCGCCTTTGATCATTAAGTCTGCTCTTGAAGAAATTGAATAGTGTACGTGAGCTTCTGCACCTCCTACAAAGTTGTAGAATTCACGGAAACCAGAACCTGTTTCAATATCAGAGAATCTTTCACCGTACTCACCTCTTGCAGAACCTTTTCTGAAGAATTTAGTACCTTTAGCTAAATACTTGTTATCCAAGATAGCCGAGTTGTTGTTGTTAACTAATTGAACAGTATAAACAAAACCGTCACCTGCTGGGATAATATCATCAGCTGTGATGTAAAGTTCAAGTCCATTATACTTGTCATAAGTAATAATGTCACCATGTCCAAAAGTTCTTTTGTTAACTTTGATCTTAAATGTTGTACCATCTACACCTTTGTTTGCGTTACCTGGTTCAATATCCGCTACAATGTAGGGAAGATCTTGTGCAATAGGAGTTTGCCACTTGTACTCACCTCTAGCGTTATCCACCATGATAGTATTCTTTCCACCAAAAGAAGCCATTTGATACAAAGGCATTTCTACCTTTTGGGTCATAGCCCAAAGATCAATTGGTCCCATATCCATAGGCTCAGGATTACCAAGCATTTGGGTAAGGTGATAAGAAT